>Ga0194125_10008393_pt1 | contig 14579 bp, 12 predicted proteins | sample TA2KigC250mmetaG_FD_148626 | JGI IMG/M metagenome (GOLD analysis project Ga0194125, IMG submission 148626) | Freshwater microbial communities from Lake Tanganyika, Tanzania - TA2015034 Kigoma Deep Cast 250m | ecosystem: Environmental > Aquatic > Freshwater > Lake | place: Tanzania: Lake... | reverse complement strand
CTGAATAATTTCCTTGCCGCCTTTATAATCTTATCGTTGCCGATATAGGCCTCCAGGCAGGCCCTGCCCCCGCAGTTGCAGGACGGGCCTTCTTCATTAATGGGGATATGCCCTATTTCTCCGGCAGCAGAATTTGTTCCGCGATAAAGCCCCCCGTCAATAATAATCCCGCCGCCTACGCCTGTGCCCAGGGTAAGGCAAACGGCATTTTTATAACCCCTGGCCGCCCCTAACTTAGACTCGGCCAGGCTCATTAAATTGGCGTCGTTATCCAAAAATGCCGGCATCCCCAGTTTTGACTGCAATATTTTTTTTAGATTTACCTGTTTCCAGCCGCGGATATTAGGAAAGAAATAAACAACACCCTGCTTAACATCTATGGGCCCGGGCAGGCCCAATCCCACCCCTAAAATATCAGCCTTACCTAAACAATTCTTTTCTATAATCTTATTTACAGCGTCTATAATCGCCTGAATTAAGCTGTCTTTCTGCGCAAATCTTCGCGTGCGCAACGTCTGCCTGTCTTTGAACTCATATCCGCCAGTTAATAAAGCGATCTTTAGGTTCGTCCCTCCTAAATCAATAGCAATAATAAATTTTCTGGACATAGCTTTTTAATTTTATGTTAAACTCCCCGTTAGAAATATGCCCTTTAGATTAGCATAAAATTTCTAACGGGGCAAGTGTTTTCAATTATTACCATAGATACAGACCCTGTTCCTGCCCGCCTCTTTGGCGCGATAGAGCGCCAGGTCCGCCTTGTCGGTAAGCATCTCTATATCTTTAGCGTCCTGCGGGAATATCGCGACCCCGATACTTACCGTAATCCTCAGGCCCTCATCGTAAACCCTGATATCCCTGGCCTCTATGGCCTGGCGGATACGCTCTGCCACAAACCTGGCCCCATACTTGTCCGTTTCGTTTAAGATAACACAAAATTCTTCTCCGCCATACCTGCCTATTAAATCTATCTGTCTGATGCTTTCCTTGATTGCCCCGGAGGCCTCCCTCAATATGGCGTCTCCGACTAAATGGCCATACCGGTCGTTATATTCCTTAAAACGGTCTATATCTATCATCAAAAATGAAAGATTGTATTTAAACTTTTTTGAACGCTCCAACTCTTCCTTGAATCTTTCCAGTAAATATCTGCGGCTAAAAATCCCGGTGAGGCTGTCGGTAATGGCTAAATCCTGGACCTTTTGATACAGGATAGCCCTCTTAATACCCAGAAGAAACTGCCCTTTCAGAATACTAAACCTCTCCTTATCCTGCTCTCTAATCTGGCCTGTTACTAGATACCGCCGTATGTCTTTGTCAATATCCAGCGGGAAAACCGTATAATCATTATACCGCGATAAATCCGCCTGGCTCTTGGCAAACTTGCACTCACCGACCCGGATATACCTGTTTATTAATTCGCGGAAGCTCTCAAATACCTTGTCTTCCTCCAGAAACTTACAGACCTCCCGGGTGATATCGTAAAGCGCGACAGTCTCCTCAACGTTTTTCTCTAAAATGGCATTATCTTTTTTGAGCCTTTCATTCTTTGATTTTAAATTATCAAACCTGGCTCGTAACTGTTCATAATTATTATTTATTTTTGGCAGGCGTTTATTGAATATCTTCCTAAGCTGAAAAGGCAGGGATATGGTTAATAAAGTTAAAATTATTAAAGAGAACATACTACGGTATTACGTCCTTTTTGTTTTGCCTCATACATTGCCCGGTCCGCCTTGAGGATAAGCTCTTTTTCATCTTTGGCGTCCTCGCCAAAGGCGGCCACCCCGATAGATACGGTCACCCCGGTATCTTTGCGGCGCAGGATTATTTTTGTCTTTTCTATTTTAGAGCGCAGCTCTTCGGCAATGCCATAAGCCTTTTTCTTATCCAGGCCTAAAATAACCACGCAGAATTCTTCGCCGCCAAAACGGCTTATTAAGTGGTCAAAATCTCTTAAGCCTTCAACTACTTTCGCGCTCAACGCCTTTAATACGATATCTCCGGCCATATGCCCAAATTTATCGTTGTAATTCTTGAAATAATCAATATCCAGCATTAATAACGAAAGGCCGCGATTCTGGCGCAGGCTCCTTGAGCATTCTTCTTTAAGCCGTTCTAAAAAGTACCCCCTGGTATAAAGCGAGGTCAATTCATCGTGGATAGCCAAATCCTGGGTCCGTTTAAAAAGCTCGCCGTTTTCCAGGGCTAATGCGCCCAGCTCGCAGATGGCCATCAAAAACCTCAAATCATCCTGCGCATAAAAACCTGCCCGGGGATGGTCCAGCCTTAATATTCCCAAAATCCGCCTTTCGCCCACTAGCGGCGCGCTAATTAAAGAAGAAAATGGCCTGCCGATATCGCTCTCTAATTTCTCTAAATCAAAGCGAAAGTCCTTTCCTGCTTCTGTTATCAATAACGGACTGCCGCGCTTTAAAACCCAAGAATCAAATATATCGCCTTCTTTAGACTTAACGGCCATTCCTGCAACTTCTTTTTTGGTTTTAAAAAGGCTTAAGGCCTGCGGCGCCTGAGGGTCTGTTAAATACAAAAGACATGTCCCTTTATTATCCGCGACAAGAGAAAAGGTAAGCGCGGCCAGCTTATCGGCAATAGTTTCCAGGTCCAGATCTTGATTTATCTCCTCAATGATATCTTTTAGGCGGCGATAACGGCTGGCCTTCTCCCCGAGGGCGCCTTTATTTTTAACTTCGCGCCTATTATCATCCTCAATGATATTGATTTGCTCCTGAAGGTCCTGGATTTTTAACCGCGCTTGATTAATCCGCCCGAGATTTTTCCTGACGAAATAAAAGAGGATAAAAATATTGATTAAGCAGAACAGGGCTGCTGATTTGACAGAAAGATAGTGCAGGCGGGCTAAATAGACAGGCAAGAATATATATAAAAGGAAAAAAAGGATATAAATAATTATTTTCAAGCTATACTATGGCCTCTTCGCTATCCTTATCAAAAAAATGGGCCTTGCTCATATCAAATACCAGCTCTATATCCTGGTTAACCTGCGGCCTGTCGTGCGCGCCTACGCGGGCGATAAAGGTGTGCCTGCCGGTATTAAGATAAAGATAGACTTCGGAGCCCATCGGCTCAAAAACTTCGCAGTTTACCGTCACGGTATTTTCCGGCGGGGCCTCGGAGACAAATAGTTTATCATAGATATCCTCGGAGCGGATACCGAAACTTACCTGGCGGCCGACATAGGAGGCAATTCTATTATGCATATCTTCTACGATTTTGACCCGGATTTTACCCTCGTCAAAATATATCCGTCCCTCCTTTCTAATAATGACGCCGTCCATAAAGTTCATCGGAGGGGATCCGATAAAACCCGCCACGAATTTATTCCTGGGGCGGTCGTAAATCGCAATCGGGTCGTCTATCTGCTGCAAAACTCCGTCCTTCATTACCGCGATCCGGTCTCCCATAGTCATAGCTTCGGTCTGGTCATGGGTAACATAGATGATGGTGGTCTGCAGCCTGATGTGGAGTTTATGTATTTCCGTGCGCATCTGCACCCTTAATTTGGCGTCAAGGTTGCTTAAGGGCTCATCAAATAAAAATACCGAAGGTTTTCTGACGATTGCCCTGCCTACCGCCACGCGCTGCCTTTCCCCGCCCGACAGTTCCCGGGAGCGGCGGCCCAAAATGTGCCTGATGCCTAATACCTCCGCGGCCTCATTAACGCGCCGGATAATCTCGCCTTTAGGATAACGCCGCAGCTGCAGCCCAAAGGCCATATTTTCAAAGGCAGTCATATGGGGATAAAGGGCGTAATTCTGAAAGACCATGGCAATATCGCGGTCTTTTGCCGGCATGTCATTAACCAATTTACCGCCGATATAAATATCGCCCGCGCTTGTCTTCTCCAGCCCGGCAATCATCCTGAGGGTAGTAGATTTTCCGCAGCCCGACGGCCCGACTAAAACCATAAATTCCTTATTTTCAACCCCCAGGCTGACATTATTAACCGCTTTTACGCCGCTGGCAAAACGCTTAGAAACATTTTTCAGGATAACTTGCGCCATTTATCCTATTGCCTGTTTATATTATTTAAGATAGTCAAGTAATTGACTTAAGGTGGCCTTTAAATTTTTGCGATGGACAATCATATCTATCAGGCCGTGTTCCAGCAGGAATTCGGAACGTTGAAATCCGGCGGGCAGCTTCTGCCTGATCGTCTGTTCGATAACCCGCGGCCCGGTAAAGCCAATGAGCGCCCTGGGCTCGGCGATAATAATATCGCCTATCCCGGCAAACGACGCCATAACTCCGGCCATGGTAGGATTGGTAAGCACTGAAATAAAGGGGAGATTCTCTTTGTGGTGGTAAGAAAGCGCGGCGCAAGTCTTAGACATCTGCATTAAGCTGAACATCCCTTCATACATCCTGGCTCCGCCGCCCGAGCCCGAAACGATAATCAGGCCAAGTTTATTTTTTGTGGCAGCCTCTATCGCGCGCGTAATTTTCTCTCCTACCACCGAGCCCATTGACCCCATGATAAAACGCGAGTCCGTAACCGCGATAACTACCTTCTTATCCAACAATAACCCTTCGCCGGTTACGGCCGCCTCTTTCAAGCCGGTGAGGGCCTGGTCCTTGGCTATCTTATCCTTATAGGTTTTGGGCCCTTTAAAATCCAGGGGGTCGGCCGGCAACATATCCTTATCGTATTCCTGGAAAGTGTCCTTATCTAAAAGCAGCCCTATCCTCTCGTAAGCGCCCAGGGTAAAGTGATAATTGCATTTGGGGCAAACCATCAGGTTCTCCTGGAGCGTCTTGTTATATAAAGTCTCGGAACACTCATCGCACTTTGTCCAGAGCCCCTCGGGCATCTCTTTCTTTTTTAACCTGACAATCGTATATTTAGGTTTACCGAATAACGCCATAGTTTTCTTTAATTAAAAATAGGTAGTCACCATGTCACAAAGTCACAAGGTCACCAGTAAAGGCTTTAACTGGTGACGTGGTGACCTGGTGTCTTGGTGACCCCGATTATTCATGCTTATTAACCACCAATCCTGAAAGAACCTTGGGATAAAAATAGGTTGATTTGGGCGGCATCCTCTCGCCCAGCATCGCCACCGACATTATCTGGCGCACTTTAACCGGATTCAAAAAGAAGGCGATATACCCGGCCTCGCCGTCTACCTTCTCAATCAGCTCGTCCGCGTGGGGGGTAAAGGTAATATTCTGCTTAGTCTCCGCGCTTAAAGTATCAAATCCTAAAATATTCTTTAAGATAAGGTAATTTAAAATACAGACATCCAGCGACCGGTAAGCCTTCGGCTTGTCGGCAATCAATTTATCCAGAATTTTAACGTTCTTTAAGCGCAACAGCCGGTATTTTTTATTTTTATACATCCCCAGGACATGCTCGGCGAACCCCGCCTTCTCCATTAAAAAGAAAAAGCGCGTTTTGTCTTCTATTTCATCTATATCAAAATAATCCCTGAGGCCGGCTAAAAAACTTTCCTCGTCCAGTTCCGCGTTCAGCCTGACCAAGCGGTGTATCGGCAGTATAGTCAGGCCGCGGGAATCTATATTCGTAAAATAGGTAAGGATGTAATTAAAATCCTCCTCGCCGGTTATCCTGCCCAGCTTTTTCTTCATCTCGTCTCGGTAAGCGCAGGCAACCTCATAACGGTGATGCCCATCGGCGATAAAGATATCTTCATCTTGCATATTGGCCTGTATTTTCTCTAAAATATCTCCGGAGTCTATCCTCCATAATTTATGGACCACCTTTTCATCATCCGTCAGGTTAATAAAGGGGTCCTTACCTTGAATATGCTTCTGATGCAACCCTGAAATAACGCGCTTTTTATCGTCACAGAGGACAAAGATGGGGCTGAGGTTCGCCTTCACCGCCTTAAGGAGCCTGAGCCGGTCTTCTTTAGGCTCAAGGCGCGTATGCTCATGGCGAAAGACCGAAGAATTGTCATCCTGTAAATGCAACAGCCCGATAAAACCAAAGCGCGTCTTCTTTTCGCCTCTTACCTTATATTCCTGGCTGTAGAAATAGATTGCCGGAGATTTTTCCTGGACGAGTATCTTATTTTTCAACCAATCCTTGAAATAATTTTCTGCCCGGCGGTATTTATCTTCGCCGGGGATGTCTTTGGCTAAAAGGATATGAAGGAAATTATAGGGGCTTAAGGAATGATAATATTGCTGGCGCGCGGGCGAAATTACGTCATAAGGCGGGCAAACCACGCCGGATAAATCCGCGGCCTTCTCCTGATTATAGGTAACCGCCCTGAATGGTTTTACTTTAGCCATCCTATATATATAGCATAAATTATTACCGCCAGCCAGTATTTAATGCGCCCCTTTACAGCCATCACAGCCTTCTTTAATCTTAGGGCAGGTATCTGGATGGTGGTGAGATTTTTTGCGGTAATCAGTGGCGTAAAAACCGGAACCCTTAAAAATTATACCTGCGCCTTTACCGATTAGCCGGCGCAACTGAAAGCCGCACTTGGGGCATTTGGCAAGCGGCGCGGCGGTTATTTTCTGCGATACCTCAAAACTGTGCCTGCATTGAGTACATTCGTAGTCATAGGTAGGCATGTTTCCTCCGTAAATAATATCTGGTCACCAGGTCACCATGCCACAAGGTCACCAGTAAAAGATTAAACTGGTGACGTGGTGGCATGGTGACTTGGTGACTACTTATTAAACGCTTTTTTTATCTTGTCTGCAAAACTTTCTTTATCCGCGTCTTCCTCTGATAATTTCGCGAATTCTTCAACGAGCCTGCGCTGCTGGGAGGTCAAACGCGTCGGTATCTCTACGTTTATCCTGACTAATTCATCGCCTCTTGCCCTGCCGTGCAAATCCACTATGCCTTTTTCCTTAAGGCGAAAAATCTTTCCCGATTGCGTGCCGGCGGGTATTTTCATTTTTACTTTTCCGTCCAGCGTGGCGACATCTATTTCCGCGCCCAATATCGCCTTACTCAGGCTGACTGAAATCTCCGTAAATATGTCATTATTATGCCTTTCAAAAACAGGATGGGGCCTGACCTCAATAACTACATATAAATTGCCCCTGCCGGCTGCGCCTGCCTCGCCTTCGCCCCTAATCCTTAACTGCGAACCGTTATCCACGCCCGCGGGGATTTTTACCTTAATCTTGCGCGTTACTTTGGCCCTTCCTTCTCCCTTACATTCAACGCAAGGCGCCTGGATTACCGCGCCTTCGCCGCCGCAACGGGAACAGGCCTGGGCCAACTGAAAAAAGCCGTTGGATACAACTGTCCGACCCGTGCCTTTACACTGGGGACAGGTAACTTTCTTTGTCCCGGGCTTTGCGCCGCTGCCTGAACAAACCGGGCATAATTCATAACGCGGCACAGTAACGGTCCTCTCTGCGCCTTGCGCCGCCTCTTCCAGGGTTATATCTACGGCAATCTCTAAATCCCGCCCGCGGCTTGCCCGGCGGCCGCCGCGCTGCCTGGCCGCGCCGCCGAAAATATCATAACCCAGGTCGCTAAAGATATTTTCAAAGAGGCCGCCGCCAAAACCAAAATCCGACAAATCCGCGAAAACGCTGTTAAAATCCGCGCCCTTAAAGATATCTTCATAAGCGTATTTCTGGTCTATGCCGGAATGGCCGTACTGGTCATAAAGCGCCCGCTTTTGGGAATCAGATAAAACAGCATAAGCCTCGGAAATCTCCTTAAATTTCTCTTCTGCCTCTTTTTTCTGTTCGCCAGGCACGCGGTCCGGATGATAGCGCAGCGCCAATTCCCGATAGGCCCTCTTTATCTCGTCCAGGCTGGCATCTTTTTTAACCCCTAATATTTCGTAATAATCGCGCTTGCTAGTCATCAATCAGCGATAAGCGTATAGCGTATAGAAAAACAAAATTTCTGGTTTTATTACTCTACCCTATACGCTATACGCTAATCTTGGCTATTTCTGGTTTCCGTCTTCTTCTTTAAATTCCGCGTCAATCACATCATCTTTCTTAGTTTCTTTTTCCTTGGGCTCTTCCTGCGCCGCCCCTTGCGCCTGGCCTGCGGCCTGTTGCCCCTGCTGCTGCTTTGCCGCCGCCTGCTTGTAAATTTCTTCGGCCAATTTATGGGAAGCCCTGGTCAAATCTTCCATCCCTTTCTTGATTCTCTCCAGGTTTCTATCCTTAATCGCCGCCTTTAAATCATTGGCCTTGGCTTCAATATCCGCGCGCTCTGCCTGAGAAACCTTATCTCCGTAATCCTTAAGCGAGCGTTCGGTGGCGTAAACCAGGTTGTCCGCCTGGTTGATCGCCTCAGCTTCTTCTTTTCTCTTGGTATCTTCGGCGGAAAATTTTTCCGCGTCCTTGACCATCTTCTCTATCTCTTCCTTTGCCAGCTTCTTGGGCGCGGTAATGCGGATAGACTGCTCCTTACCCGTGCCCCGGTCCTTTGCGGAAACATGCACAATCCCGTCGCGGTCAATATCAAACTTGACTTCAATCTGCGGGATGCCGCGCGGCGCCGCGGGGATGCCTACCAGGTCAAATCTGCCTAACTCCACGTTATCGTCCGCCATCTGGCGCTCGCCCTGCAGAACCCTGATAGTCACCGCGGTCTGATTATCCGCGGCAGTAGAAAAAGTCTGGCTCTTCTGCGTGGGAATAGAGGTGTTGCGCTCAATTAATTTTGTGTTCACCCCTCCCAAGGTTTCAATGCCAAGGGAAAGCGGCGTAACATCCAAAAGCAATACGTCCTTTACCTCTCCGGTGATAATCGCGGCCTGGATTGCCGCGCCCATTGCCACGCACTCCATCGGATCAACCCCGCGCTCAATTTTCTTGCCGACATAATCTTCCACAAACTTCTGGACAATCGGCATTCTCGTCGGGCCGCCGACCATAATAATCCTGTCAATATCGGAAACGTTGAGTTTTGCGTCGGCTACCGCCTGTTCCATGGGATGCTTGCAGCGGTTGATTATCGGGGTAACTAAATCCTCTAATTTCGCCCGGGTAATAGACATTGTCAAGTGCTTGGGGCCGGAGGCATCCGCGGTGATAAACGGCAGGTTAATGTCCGTGCTGACCGTGGAAGATAATTCAATCTTGGCTTTCTCTGCCGCCTCGCGCACCCTCTGCACGGCCATCTTATCGTTCATCAGGTCTATGCCGGTCTCGCGCTTAAACTGGCCGCAGATATACTCCAGTAAAACCCTGTCCATATCCGTGCCGCCCAACTGCGTATCGCCTGAGGTTGACTGGACATGGAATACGCCCTGCTCCATCTCCATAACGGTAACGTCAAGCGTGCCGCCGCCGAAATCAAAGACCATAATCTTCTGTTCTTTCTGCGCCTTATCCAGGCCATAAGCCAGGCAGGCCGCGGTAGGCTCGTTGATAATTCGTAAAACCTTCAGGCCGGCAATCTCTCCGGCGTCCTTGGTGGCTGTCCTCTGATTATCGTCAAAATAAGCGGGGCAGGTAATGACCACATCTTCCACTTTATCTCCCAGGTATGCCTCGGCGTCCTGCTTAATCTTTTGCAGGATAAAAGCGGAAATCTGCTGGGGCGTATATTCCTGGCCAAAAACCTTAAATTTAAAATCCGTGCCCATTTTGCGCTTTGCGGCCTGGATGGTGCCTTCCGCGTTTATCGCGGCCTGGCGCCTTGCCGGCTCGCCTACCAGGCGCTGTCCATCTTTAGTAAAGGCAACGTAAGAAGGAAAGGCCTTGCCTGAGGCCACGCCCGCGCCCTCGGCAGAAGGAATAATTACCGGCCTGCCCGCCTCCATTACCGCTGCCGCTGAATTTGACGTCCCTAAATCAATACCGATTACTCTTGCCATATCTCTACCTCCTGTAATATATTTGCTTATAGCTTTGACTAATTGCGAGTAAATGCCATCTTACTATTAGATTATCTTTTACTCACCTTCACCTTCGCAATTCTAATTACTCTGTCATTCAACATATAACCTTTTTGCAATTCTTCAACAATGCTGTGCTCCGGCAAATCTTTATTCTCTACCTGCATCAGGGCTTCGTGAAAATGCGGGTCAAATAATTTGCCCTCGGTCTCAATGGGCCTAACCCCATATTCCTTTAGCATCTCATACAAATGCGCTAAGATCATTTCCACGCCCTTTAAAAATGCGGCTAAATCCTGGTGCTGGGCGTGCTCCAGCGTAAGCGTGCGCTCCAGGTCATCCAGTATATTTAATAATTCCAGAATAATACCCTCGTTAGCAAACTTTATAAAATCCTGCTTCTCCCTATCCAGGCGCTTGCGTGTATTTTCAAAATCCGCATGCAGCCGCAATAGCTTATCCCAATACTCCTTGGCCTGGCCGGCCTCTTCTTTAAGTTTTAAATATTCGGCCTCTTTTAAAATAACGGTTTTTTCTTCCATAGTAATTAAAAGTCATCCAGCGCCTCTGAAAGGAGCTGCGAGATATAGTCCAGCGTGGGTATGATGCGGCGGTATTCCATGCGCGCCGGGCCCAACACCGCCAGCCTGCCTGCCTTTTTGTTTTTGGAGCGATAACTGGAGACGACTAAAGAACAATCCTCCATCGCGTCATCGCCCAATTCGCCCCCGATATAAACCTTGACCTTCTCGTCAAAATCACGGTTGATAATACTCAATAGATTCTGCTTCTCTTCCAATAACCTGATGATGAAGCGCGTCTTCTCTAAATTTTGAAATTCCGGCTGCTCCAAAATATGGCTGACCCCCTGGTAAAAAAACTTGTCCTGCCATTCAAGGAGCGAAACAATACCCGCGTAATGGGTAATGCTGGAAATAAGTCTAGAGGTCCTCTCCAGGGCATCCTCTAACTGCCTGATTTCTCTTTTATATTCCCGCGTAATCCGCTCTTTTTCTTCATCCAGCAATTCCCTGCCTGGCCGGCAGGCAGGCATTTGCGAAATCAGGAAATCCACGTAATAACGATACCCCTTGTTAGTGGGAATCCTGCCGCCGGAAGTATAAGGATGCCTGAGATACCCGTCTTCTTCCAGCTCGGCAAAGATATTCCTGATTGTGGCGGAACTCAAATCAAAATCATGGACTAAATTTTCCGAGGCTACCGGCAGCGCCTCCTTAATATATTTATTGATGGCGGCGCTTAAAATCGCCTTTCTTCTTGAGTCGTAATCCACTACTCTAACCATATTTGACTCCTTTAATGAGCGCATAACTTACGAGCATAATAATGCGAGTAAGTTATAGCAACTTTATTTTACAAGTATCTTGCGTGCGCGAATTAAACCCTTTACGTTCACTTGCCGCACAAGCGGCACACCGGCTGTTCAGATACAGCCGGGTGCTCGTTGCGTAAGTTGTGGCTTCATTTGATTAGCACTCTCACCTTAAGAATGCTAAACCCCGTTAGAAAAATCATTTTACCCTGCTTAAAGACCCTTTTCTAACGGGGTAAAGGGTCATTTTAGCACAAATTATTACTTTGTCAATGCGTCTATCACAAGATATCTATTTTTTTTATCCGCATCCAGATCTGCCACCACCCGCGCGCCTTCTTTCAAAGAACCATCCAGGAGCTTAATTGCCAACGGGTCCTGGACGTATCTCTGTATTGTCCTCTTTAAGGGCCGCGCCCCGAAATTCAGGTTAAAACCCTTATCTACCAAGTAATCCCTGGCTTTCTGAGTCAGCTCTAAGGTTATGCCGGCTTGCGCCATCTTTTTATAAATCGGCTCCAATTCTATATCCACTATCTTTCTAATCTCGTCCTTATGCAGGGGGTTAAAGATAACGATATCGTCTATGCGGTTCAAGAATTCAGGCCGGAATGTCCGCTCCACTCCCTCCAACAACTTATCCTTAATTTCCTTATAAGTCAGGCCGTCTTTAGCCGCCTTTCCCGCCTCTGGCGGGATCCCGTCTGATGTTTGAGTTGCTGGACGGGAAAAACCAATAGAACCGTGCTGCTGAATAATCTCCTGGCCGATATTGGAAGTCATAATAATCACCGTATTCTTAAAATCTACGGTGCGGCCCTGTCCGTCGGTTAAACGGCCGTCGTCCAAGACCTGTAAGAGGATATTAAAAACATCCGGGTGCGCCTTTTCTATTTCATCCAGCAGAATTATTGCGTAGGGCCGGCGCCTGATTTTCTCAGTCAGCTGCCCGCCTTCCTCATAGCCCACATATCCGGGCGGCGCCCCGATCAGCCGGGACACGCTGAATTTCTCCATATACTCCGACATATCTACCCTTACCAGCGCGTCTTCATCATCAAAAAGGAACCAGGCCAGGGCTTTGGCCAGTTTAGTTTTACCCACGCCCGTAGGACCCATAAAAATAAAGGAACCCATTGGCCGCTTTTCATCACCCAGGCCCGAACGGCTGCGCTGAATGCAGGACGAAATTATCTCAATAGCCTCATCCTGGCCAATGACCTTTGCGCTCAGGCGCTCGCGCATCTTAATCAACTTCTCGGTATCAGCCTCCAGCAACTTGGTTACCGGAATACCTCTCCATTCTGAGACTACCCTGGCTATATCCTCATCACCTACTTCCTGCCTTAACATGCCCGCGCCTTTCTGAAGCGCGCTTAATTCGTCGTGATATTTTTTTAAAGCGCGGCCCAGCTCAACCAGCCGGCCATATTTTATCTCGGCTACCTTATCCAGGTCGCCGAGCTTTTCCGCGGCCGCGGCCTCAGCTTTAAGCTGTTCTATTTCCTGTTTGACTTCTTTTATCCTGGTAATTACAGACTTTTCTGTTTCCCACTGTTTCTTTTTACTCTCCAGTTTTTCTTTTAGCGCCCCTAACTCATCTTCAATTTTTTTCAAACGCACCTCGGCCCTTTTATCTTTTTCTTTCTTCAAGGCCTGCCGCTCTATTTCTATCTGCGTAATTTTTCTCTGCGCGCTGTCAACTTCCGCGGGCAGGCTGTCTATCTCCAGCCTCAGGCGCGAAGCCGCCTCATCAATCAAATCCACTGCCTTATCCGGCAGGTGGCGGTCGGTAATATAGCGCTGGGATAAGGTGGCCGCGCAAATCAAGGCAGAATCCTTAATGCGCACCCCGTGATGAACTTCGTATTTCTCTTTTAACCCCCGTAAAATAGCAATGGTATCTTCTACGCTGGGCTCATCTACAAATATACTCTGGAATCTCCGTTCCAGGGCGCTGTCTTTTTCAATATATTTGCGGTATTCAGCTAATGTGGTAGCGCCGATACAGCGTAATTGCCCGCGGCTAAGCATAGGTTTCAACATATTTGAGGCGTCTATTGCGCCTTCGGCGGCGCCGGCGCCGACTATAGTATGCAGCTCGTCAATAAAAAGGATAACCCCACCGGCTTTAGCCTGTATTTCCTTAAGCACCGCCTTAAGCCGGTTTTCAAATTCGCCGCGAAACTTTGTCCCTGCCACCAGGCTCCCCAAATCCAGGGCAATTATTCTCTTATTTTTCAGGCCCTCGGGAACATCTCCGGAGGCGATACGCTGCGCCAAACCTTCCACAATCGCGGTTTTACCCACGCCAGCCTCTCCGATTAATACCGGGTTATTCTTGGTGCGGCGCGAAAGAACCTGCATCAACCTGCGAATCTGGTTATCCCGGCCAATTACCGGGTCAAGTTTTCCCTTTAAGGCCAGGCCGGTAATATCCTGTCCGTATTTTTCCAGGGCGTTGAATTTATCCTCCGGACTTTCATCAGTAATACGGTGGGTGCCGCGCACCCCGGCGAGGACGGATAAAATCTTTTCTTTATCAATTCCTCTCTTTATAAATTCCCGCGCCATTGATGAATCATCGCCAGCCAATAACGCCAAAAGGATATGCTCGGCAGAGATAAACTCATCCTTTAAGGTCTGCGCTTCGCGCGCGGCATTAGTCAATAACTTATTTGTCCGGCTGGAGAAATAAACCTGGCTGCTGCTGCCGGTAACTGAGGGCTTGTTTTGTAAATCTTCTTCCGCGGGCTTGATTATGGAAGCGCTGGCAACGCCCAATTTATCCAAAATTGTGGCAAGAATACTTTCCTTCTGCTTCAGCAAGGTAAATAATAAATGCTCCGGCTCAACCTGCTGGTGCCCGGATTCAAGGGCAAAAGCGGCGGCATCCTGTATGGCCTCTTGTAATTTCAAGGTGAATTTATCCAATCTCATCTCAGACTCCTTTAAGTTATTGAATTAGCACTTCCTTAACCAGAGTGCTAATATAAAGGTAAAAAAAATTATCCTTCGACTCACTTTGCTCACTCAGGATAACCCTGAGTGAATGAAATGAATCGAAGGGTTACTCTTCTTTTTCCTGCTCTAAAATTATCTTTATACCGTGGATATTCACGTGCTTATCTTCCATTAAATAATGTATATATTCTAATCTCTTAATATCCTTCAAACAATAAAGCCGGCTCTTCTTGCCAATCCTCTTTGGCCGGACCACCCCGGCCTTATCCAGCTGGCGCAATGTCCACGCCGGCAAATCTACCAGCTTACTCACTACGCTGATAACATATACCGGCTCATCAGGGCTAATATGAATATCAAATATAGGCATTGTCCTCTTCCCCATTTCAAGACCCGGTCTTGCCACGGTTGGCAAGACCGGGTCTTGGTTCTGTCAA
>Ga0194125_10008392_pt1 | contig 14583 bp, 17 predicted proteins | sample TA2KigC250mmetaG_FD_148626 | JGI IMG/M metagenome (GOLD analysis project Ga0194125, IMG submission 148626) | Freshwater microbial communities from Lake Tanganyika, Tanzania - TA2015034 Kigoma Deep Cast 250m | ecosystem: Environmental > Aquatic > Freshwater > Lake | place: Tanzania: Lake... | reverse complement strand
ACACAATTGCATACATGCGGTTATCGCTCAATCATGGAGACAATGTAAGCTTCAGGAGGATTATCAATTGTCCACCAAGGGGAATAGGGGCATCGACCCTTTCGAAGATAGAGCATGAGGCAAAGAAGAAATCCCTATCGTTATTTGATGCCATGAAGGTAACCATACGCGCTGATAGTTTGGCCTCTCTGGTAAAAGATAAACTTAATGAATTTGCAAAGCTGATCGAAGGCTTCTCATCTGCAAAGTACAAATCTGCAGCAGAAATGTTAAAAGCGGTATTTGAAAAATCAGGATATGCAGAAACTCTGGATGAAGAAAGAGCGAAGAATGTTGCAGAGCTCATTTCATTTAGTGGGGGGAAGGACATTAAGGATTTTATCGATAAGGTGTCATTATTGACTACCATGGATGAGATTACAAGAGGGGATTATGTTTCACTCATGACATTGCACAGCGCAAAAGGCCTTGAATTTCCTGGTGTATTTATTATAGGAGTTGAAGAGGGAGTACTGCCACATTTTAAGGCCTTAGGGAGTAAAGATGAAATTGATGAAGAACGCAGGCTATTTTATGTAGGAATGACAAGGGCAAAAGATATACTCTGGCTCACCGGTGCGAGCAAGAGGAGATTATACTCAAAGTTACAAAACCAGGAACCATCGAGGTTTCTGAAAGATATTCCAAGGAATTGTTGCCAGTTGGTAGAAAAGGTAACACACCATTCAACGATAAAAATTACTCATATAAAAGTAAAGGTTGATTCTGAACGCTCTTTCAGCCTCTATGCAACAGGATGCAGGGTGAAGCATCCCACCTGGGGCGTTGGTGTGGTGCGTGACTGTTTTGGAGACGGAGATGATCTGAAGGTAACGGTCAACTTTCCAAATATCGGTTTAAAGAGACTTGCGGTGAAGTTTGCAAATCTGCAAAAGATGTAGTGAGAAACGCAGGATATTACGGGATGAAGATATTTAGAGATGAAATTGAACATATCGCACTATTGGCAAGGCTTTCTCTTTCTGTAGAAGAAAAGGAGTTATTTGGGTCACAGTTGAACAGTATTCTTGAGTACATGGAAAAACTGAAAGAGCTCGATACAAAAGATATCGAGCCAACATCCCATGTCCTGTCATTACTCAATGTCATGAGGGATGATGTTCCCGGATATTCAATTCCAAGAGAAGATGCTCTCATGAACGCACCTGACAGTACGGATAAATTCTACAGGGTGCCAAAGATAATAGAATAAGTTTAAGGGTACTTCTCATATTTTTCTTTTTTCTACGGTTTCTCATCCTTACAAGAAAGGCTGTTTTTGACTTTGTCAGGATTCAAAAAGGAGGGAAAATATGCACCCTCATGTGAAAATTTATACATTGAGTACCTGTAGCCATTGTAAAGCTACCAAGAAGTTACTGGACGAATGTGCAGTGAAGTATGAATTTACAGATGTGGATTTACTCGCTGGTGAGGAACAGCGTGCGATTCTTGAAGATGTGAAGAAATTAAACTCAAGATGTACGTTTCCCACGATTATCATAGGCGATTGTATTTTTAACCAATGGTAGGTGAGCCTCATCTCCGCATTATATTAAAACCCATTACAGTTCTTTACAAAGCAAGTAAGGTGACCGTCTGTGTAGAAAACAGAAAATCGTTTGTCCAGAAATGTGGCGAGACAGTCAGCAACACTGAAAATGACAAGGGATTTATTCCCGACAGACAGTTTGCGGGCAATAGCCTTGTAAAGCTCTTTTCCACTGTCAAGCGGTTTTGCCGGGCGGTAAATATACACGAAATCAGCGGATTCGATTGATACATTCACGATGTCATCATGAATCCATTCAATGTAGCCAGAACTGATTCCGAGTGCTTCTTGAAAAATTTTGCCAATACGGATCAATTCAGAAGAAAGCTCGATCTGGAGTGTTTTCAGGTGCGGGCAGATGCGTTGAAGCAACAGTCCCTGTAGTCCATTGCCAGCGCCAAGATCTGCAACTGTTGACTCAGGCCTGATAAATTTTTCTGCCATGATGAGAGGCGAGAGACCTCCGGGGTGGCATAGATAGGCATTTCTCTTTTTAAGAATTTCTTTTTCTGATGGAGAATACTGAGAGCCTGCGTTGTGTAACCGGATATAAAGAGTGAGCAGAGCATCTTCGATTGAGGACGGATCTCCCCCATCGATTGCTGACATGAAGTCCCTTACATACAAGTCAAGATCTGACATTTCTGATAGTACGGCACTGTGTGTTGCAAGTTCGAGGAGTGATTTCGCAATAATAGCCATCTGCATTTCTGAGAATCTGTTTTCCCATTGCGGGTGTACGGTCATGTCTAAATTATGCATCAGACCCCTTATCGCACTTAGGGCACATAGGCCTTTTTTCTGTGTTCACACGGCTGGAGTAAAAGTTGAAAATTGTATTGAAATGAGTACAGTAAAATTCATAAATGGGCATATCAAACCCTCTGTAATATAGGTGATTTCTTATTATTTATTATTATACATTTATCCATACATTTTCTTTCAAATTCTAAGAGAGGAGAAGGCGGAGAAGAAAATACAAAAACATTAGTGATCGTAACAAAAACCCTGTTCTTATTTTCTATGCTCTATTAAGTTTTTGAGGGCAGTTACTAACTTCTTTATTATCTGTTAAAATCCTTATATGGAAATTCCAAGAAGGATATTAGGAAAAACCGGAGTTGAGGTAACGATACTCGGCCTTGGTGGCGAAGGGATTCTGAGGACCTTTGACTATGATAAGGAAGCATATGCGTTAATCAACAGGGCATTTGATCTGGGAATCAATTATTTTGAATCTGCCCGTGCATATTCAGGAAGCGAGTCATATTATGGAAATGCCTTGAAAGAAAGGCGGAAAGAAATATTCCTTACCAGTAAATCTCATGCGAGGGATAAAAAGGGTGCCCTTGAGCATCTACACGAGACTCTAAAAAATATGAAAACAGACCATCTCGATTTATGGCAGGTACATGACGTGAGGACAGAAGATGATATCGAGGAGATATTCGGACCAAAAGGTGCTCTTGAGGCATTCATTCAAGCAAAGAAAAAAGGCTTCACAAAATTTATTGGAGTTACTGGACATCACGATCCCATGATACTCAGAAGGTGTCTTGAGTTATTTGATTTTGATACCGTCCTTTTGCCAGTAAACCCTGCAGAACCTTCATATAACAGCTTTTTAGAAAAAGTCATCCCTTATGCACAAAAGAAAAGAGTGGGCATTATCGGGATGAAGGTTTATTTCAGAGGTCTTGCGAAAAGGCTTCCGTGGTTTGATACTATGGAACCTTTTTTCCATTTTGCACTTTCCCAGTCAATAACCACTGCAGTAATAGGGTGTGACAGCATCTCGCAACTTGTAGAAAATGTTCAGATTGCCTCACGGTTCAGTCCAATGTCGGTTGATATGATAAAGACGCTTATTAGAAATGTCACGCCGTTTGCCCGGCGACTCATGTACTACAAACCTTGATCTAAAGTGTTAAAGAATCATGTTTTCATTTTTTTATAAAAAAATAATGCTTATGTGAAGAATGATGACTTGACCTTACTATTTTTTTTCTTTAGCCTGTTTTAAAGCAGATAGTGAAATGTAAAAGGAGAAATCTGATTGACAATAGGGGAGATGTCTGATAGGATGACTTAACCTATAAATAGGTTTCAATGGCATCATGAAGATGCAAATATTCTATAGAATGGGGTAAAGATGAACAAGAAAACGATTGTAAAGAAGGTAAAAAAAGTTAAGAAGCAGGTTGCGAAGAAGGTGAAGAGTGTAAAGAAAGATGTTGCCAAGAAGGTAAAGGCTGTAAAGAAAAAGGTTGCCAAACAAGCAAAGGCTGTAAAAAAATTAGTTTAAAAAGATAATAATTCATTCTTAGAACGACCTCAAAGAAGAGATAGGTAGTCGCTTTACACCATTTATATCAAAATTAAAGACTTACCCCGACCTCTACTTATTATATGAAGTCTGCTCCTGCTGACTTTTTCGAAAACATGATTGATGACGTAAACAATGAAAACAGAGCACATATCAATTTATAAACCTGTTGAGGGGAAAACCTATTCTCTTTTCGGCAATACCCATAGTACAGATCACTATTACGAAACTGTTTCACAACTGGTAGATTTATGTTTGAAACAATATACTGATTCATTGGAACTCCTGTTGCAGATCCAAAAAGTAAGCCGTAAAAAGAAATTATCCAAAAAACTGCATGGAACAGGTGTGAATCATTCTCTTGTTTCTTTTCTAAAAGATGTTGTAAATCCCAGCCTTTTAGTGTATACAAAGGGTGTTACCCCTCACCTGCGTAATCTATCACTCTCTCGGAGACGGGACTGGACACTGAAGACCACAGAAGATCAGTATCATTTGTATATGCTCGAGATAGAGCTTGTCAACAGGATACATAAAGAAAAATTTAAAGTCTGTGAATACAAAATCGCTCTTCTGCCCTATTGCGTGCGTGAATTACAGAAACAGTGCCATGCGGTTATGGGAGATATTGAGCATATTTGCAAGGGTTGCACAGAAACATGTTTTATAAATCGTGCAACTGAATTATTAAAGGAATATCAGATCAGGCCCTATATCTGGATGACCATGGGTTATGAAGCAAAACTTAAGAAATTGAAGGCAGAACATAAACGTTTCGGAGTACTCGGCATCGCCTGTATCCCTGAATTGGCTAAGGGAATGCGGACATGCACGAAGATGGACATTCCAGTTGTAGGGATTCCACTGAATGCAAATCGCTGTGCACGCTGGATGGGTGATTTTTATGAGAACTCATTTAGTCTGGAACAGCTTGAAAACCTTGTGAGGTGATCTTGAGGCAGTGGATTTTATATTTTGATAAAGCCCTTATGAAAGGCAAATAGCTTAAGCTCACATGCATAATGCTTTTTACTGAACTGGTAGTGGCGATGCTTTCCAGTGTAATGTATAATAATGTCGTGCTGAAAAGGGGGCAAACATAGAAATCAAAATTACATTCCCTGGAGGGAAAAAAGTCAATGCAGAAATAAATGGAATGGTCATTAAGACTGACCAGCCAGTAAAATATGGCGGTGAAGGCTCTGCTCCGACTCCTTTTGACCACTTTCTTGCATCGATTGGCACCTGTGCCGGCATCTATGTCCTCAGCTTCTGTGAAGAGCGAAAAATTCCTGCTGAACATATTTCTCTCATCGAACGTCTTGAATATGAGAAAAGAGGAGACAAAGAGGTTCTCATAAAAATCATTCTTGAGGTTGTAGTGCCCCCGGAGTTCCCACAGAAATATCATAAGGCACTGATAAAAGTGGTTGATCAATGTGCTGTGAAAAAAACCATTTTGAACCCGCCTCAATTTGAGATAAGGACTGTAATACAGGGAAATTAAAAACTATTAACTTTTTTGTTGATGTCTTCTATTGCGAAGCTTGTTTGATATTATGCAGGCTGGAGAACCGTCTTTCCTGTAAGTTCATTCATAAGGGTATGAACAGAGACTATTTTATCAACCCTGTACGCGTTGCTCCCTACCGTATAGAGAGGTTCTTCCTCGTCAGGGTTATACCCTGACGAACTCAGTAGGCCGTTACAGATGCAGAAGTAATTTTCATTATTCTCTTTTGCAAGGCAGCGGGTAAATTTTCCTTCATCATCTTTAAAGAGCAAATAGCCCTTATTGCAGTGCGGTTTCCTCTTCCTCTGGAGCGCTGAGATAAACATGGGAGATTGCTTAATGACCCTGAAGGGCAAGCCACAGGGAGAAGCCGAATCCTGCGCAATGAGGATGTCTTCTTTCCTTGCATTTATCACAGCCTGCTTATATGCTGGCGTAGCGCTGCTTTCCTCTGTTGCAAGGAACCTCGTTCCCATCTGGACACCGTCAGCTCCCATCTTCAAGAATCTCGCTATATCTTCATGGGTATAAATCCCGCCTGCAACAATCACTGGGAAATCACCATGTTTTTGTGCAGCTTCTTTTACAGGGGGCAGAAGCTCCTCAAGCATGTTGGACTCGAGGTCTATCTGGTCAAACTTAAAACCCAGATGCCCGCCTGCAAGAGGACCCTCAAGTACCACTGCATCCGGCCTATACCCCAATTTTCCCCATTTCTTGCATATTATTTCGAGAGCCCTCGCTGAGGAAACGATAGGAATAAGGGCTGTATCCCCAGGGGGCTGAATAGCCGGGAGCATTGTTGGCAATCCCGCTCCTGAGATAATGGCATCAGCTTTTGCATCAATTGCTCCCCTTACCGAGTCATTATAGTCTTTTATGAGGGCAACCATTATGTTTATACCAGCAAAGCCGCCAGCAGCTTTTGCTAATGATATTTCTTCATACACTGCTTCATAGGTGTCAAACTTTCTGCCATTCCTCTTTGAAACGAGTCTGTCGAGACAGGCACTAGAGATGATTCCAATGCCTCCTTCCCCTGCAACGGCTTTTGCAAGGGGGTGGAGCGACACGCCGACGCCCATCCCTCCTTGAATGATAGGAACCCGTATTCTTTTTCCCTTAATAATGAGAGGCGGTAATACTGATTTAGTCTCTAATGTATTGAACGCCGTATTTTGTTTGATTTCATCTTCATGTTTTTTTTGTATTTCAATTGCATCCATATCTCGATCCCTCTTGCGTATTTCAGCCTTTGACATTTATTTTACCCATTGAGCAGACTAAATGAAAGCAGTAATCTTGTAATCTCTGCTTAATGAAAAATAATGAAGGAAATACTCAAAATAGGAAAGACCTTTTACAAAAAGGACAATCGGACAAAGACGTAACTGGTATCACGGAAGAGATCCAGAAGGCGTCAGTAAGGAACACTCTCATCAAAAGGTTTAACTTTTAATGTTAATCCTTTTACCTTTTGAATGTGAGCTTTGTCTCCCTTTGATAAAGGGGTATCACAAACAGCCCTCCACAATTCACCTTTGACAAAGACTTGTCCTTCTGTTTTATCCCACTGTTTTACTTCACCAACTTCTCCCACCAATCCGTTCACGCCTGAAACAGATTTTTTCTTACGGTTTCTTAAAGAGAAAATTAGAGGGAGAACCGCATGCTCAATTACCTCAAAGAGAACGAAGCCAATAATAATCGTTATTATTATGTCTTTTATTTCCATAATAAGTCGGTTATCAACAAAAGTTTTTAGATAGTTGCATAATTCCTACATTGTATATTAATTTTTCCATCAGTATCGTTGAGAGCAGGGTTTCTGCTTTTGCGCCATGCGAAAGAGTATCAGCATACATTATAATTGTCAATATGCAAAGTCTTATCGTAAAAGATGGTTTTCTTTGTCAATAAATAGAACTGTCTCCTTTTTCTTACATGCAGTAGAATATAAGGAAAATTGTGCTATCTCGACAGGAAAGGAAGAAAGATGTTTTTAAAAGTGGGACATCGTGGAGCAAAGGCGTATGAAATTGAAAACACTCTGGAAAGTTATAAAAAGGCTATTGAATTGGGAGCAAATGCTATTGAACTGGATGTGCGGAAATCACATGACGGGGAATTAATCGTAATTCATGATGATAATTTAAAAAGAGTTTTTGGCAAAGATATTCCGGTAAACCAAACGACATTAAAAGAATTAAAACAATTGACCGGAGATAAAATTCCCACTCTTGAGCAGGCTTTACAATTTTTAGACAAGAAAGTCGAAAGAATTCTGGTCGAATTAAAAGAGGTCAGTTACGAAAAAATGGCTTTAGAAGTTATAAAAAAAGAAGATTTAAATGAACGGGTAATTATTGTTTCCTTTCACGAACCAGCACTTTTGAATGTGAGAGAATTAGACGACAAAATTGAAACCGGCTTAATTTACGCAAAGCATAAAAACCCAATCGATACCGCACTAAAATTAAAGGCCCAGTATCTCGTTCCTTTATATAAATTGACTCATATGAAAAATATAGAAGATGCACATAAAAATAATCTCAAGGTAATTGTCTGGACAATAAATACAAAACATGAAGCGAAACAATATAGAGACAAAGGCGTTGATGGAATTGCAAGTGATAAACCGGATATTCTTTAAAATAGGCGCATATTATCCTCTTTTTCTATTATAGACACTTCCTACATATTATCTGCTATGGAGGAAATAATAGGATGTTTTTTCTTATATAAGGCAGGCCCAATAAGAGCCCCTATGCCAATAAGTGGCATTGCATGTTTCAAATATCTCTTTATTTCCATTCCCATCTCATTGCCCCATGCTATGCTCTCAGAAGAAAGACAAAAGACTAAGATCAAGAATGATATAAACAAATATTTTCTTAATAGCGGTAATGACATCTGTCCCTTTATTGTACTCCTGGGATGCCGAAGGGAGTTTGAGCGAATAAAAAGGAGCTTGAAATTGTGAAATGTGTAGTCCTGACCCTTTTCTTAGGTATTTTCTCTTTTACTTAATGACTCATAGCTCGTTGCTTTGCACTCATTGCTCCAGAAAGTTACGGAATTAGTGAATTCGTACAACCGTTCCTTTATTTACTTTTGATTCAGAAAAAAAGGGTTAAAGAAGACTTTCTTATCGGTTTATATTTGATGAAAATCGGTCTCAATTTCTCCCGTATCATAATTGTAAAAACCCATTTTGCTTTCTCCGGGTATCTCCAACTGAATCTCCTCTTCACCTGTGCCCGTATCCCGTTGCCTCTCATGATCCTGGCCACCCGGTTCTTCCCACACAGAACCCCCTGCTCGTTCAGCTCATCCGTTATCAGCGGACTCCCATAAACACTTCTATTTTTTCTGTGAATTTCCCGGATATGCTCCAGAAGCTGCTCATTCGCTTTCTGATTTCCTATTATATCTATTGACAATTTTCCCTTGTTTAATTTAGAGTCAAATGTTTTTTGAAATTTCCTCTTTTGCATCGCCCTGTTTATCATGGCTTTGTTCATCAAACAAGAGAACACACAGTGTTGAAGTTATGTGCTGAGAGAATGTAATCGGGAAATTTCTGACATTTATTGAAAGAACTTTGAAATAGGAAAGGAGGGAGTATCATGGTAGAAAAAAGTAAGTCAAAGACCGATGTTGCTGCAAGAGCGGAATCAAAGAACAGGATACTGAACTGCCGTTATTGTGGAAACAAGGTCGAGGTTGTCATGGCCATTTCACCATCAGGGAAGAAAAGAGTGAGACGTATATGCTGCGAAGGCTAATCTGCCGTCTCCTGCGACAATGCAAAGTCTTTTGTCGCAGGAGACATTTAGCCAATATGCAACCTTTTCTCAAATTTCCAGGCAAAACACTCTAATTTTAACTAATCCCGTATCTCACCTCTTATTTATGCCACCGCCAATGATGATAAGGACTATGATAAGGATACCACCCATGATAGGTATAAGGATAATCATGATGATACCTGATGTATGAATAGGAGAGCGAAAAAGAGAACGGGAAATAGGGATAAGGGTACCAGTAATAATACGGGTAATCGTATGGGTAATAGTATGAATATGTACGAGGATAATAGTAATCATACGTGTCCATATACCGTGATGCAGACCCAGCATTCCAATAGTCGTAGTAAGAAGGTGGATAGCACCCGATAACCATTATGAGCAATAATAAAAACACTACTATCTTAAACATCTTCTATCACATCCTTTCCTTCTTGATCCCTCTTTTTAATTTTACAACATATTCAGCGAGTGCCTTAGGATTATAAAGGTAAAATCTTTTCATAACTTTTCTCAGTTTGAGGGGCTATTCTATCCCTTAAGATTAATGTTATCAAAGGGCATGGTTCAAGTCAATGGAGCTGCTCTAAAGGGTTAGGACATCAGCTTCACGTTCTCCTATCCCAGGTTGAGGGATGCGTTGAAAGAAGTCTTCTCTCGATAATTAATAGAAATAAGAGACGAAGAGATTAGAGATTAGGTTCTTTGGGTCGGAAGGTTCTCAACCTTGCAATTTCTTCCTGATATCCGTAAATATGAGCGCCAGCGCTGTATATATACATATGGCCATTCTTGAGACCTGTTTCTCCTGCAATAAATTGTTTGAGGAGCTCTATACCTCCAAGGTTCGTAGGGAAACCTGCCCAGAGGTCCCATGAACGGAAATAACAGCTTACCGTAAGCATCAATTCATCACTTGTAGGAAGAACCTTAAAATCTAAAAGTCGCAGACAGGGAGGATCGAGTTTGCCGTCATTTCCAAAACACGTATCATGGTCTTCAGGAGACCCTACTTCAATGATAGCCTGGTTTGTGAGAGGAGTTTCCTTGAGCATATCTATTACTCGCTCAAGCTGGGTGCCACCTTTTGGCATTGGATGGTGTATCCTGCTCGAATACTTGTAGGTTTCATTTTCAGACAGATGAGGGTCCATTAAATAATTCGCAAAGTAGTCTTCAATATATTCCATAGTAGTAGGAGCAGGGATACCTAATTCTAAGGGTATAACAGGAATCATATCCATGCCTGGATACTCAATATACACCGCTATGCTTGGATATTGAAGCCTGTACTGCTCTTTTTCAAATGAACCTTTTTGAATTTTCTGTACATAAGAGTGATCAAAAATATTGTAAATGAGCTGGAACCATGCATCAGATATTGTTTTGGCATGTAAACAAAAAAATGGAAGCATACTCATTCCCTCTCTTTAAAAGATTGTGTGAATATTGTAACATCTCAATCAAAGGTATGAAAATAGCATGAAGATAGAAATTAAGGTTAAGAGGTTTGTTGTGGTAAAGATTACAGATTTGGCAATAATAAGTGTTTCTTTACCACCATCATCATACCTTACAGGATTAAACCTGAACATGCAAAGGCTGGAGAGGAAGTAGAAATGATATGTGATATAATCAATAAGAGTGTTCAGTAATTTTAATCTACCCGAAGGTTCAAACAGGCAGGTGAGAGGGATGATTCTCAAGGCACTTACTGCTACGACAGATGCCTCTGAAAAAGAACTAATCCAGACACTTTATATTAGTGCAGAGCAAATCCGAAAGAATCTTATTCAGCTGGAAAAAGAGGGATTTATTAAAAGGACAGGAAAACGATTTTCAATTATGTAATGTATTTAAGATTTAACAGAAAATATCATCTACTTGAATTTGTTTTATAGTAGGATGCATAATTAAATAATAAGGAGTGCAGGATTTTATATGTTAAGGTGCATACTCAGGGCAAAGATACAAATCGCAACGGTTACAGAGTCTAACCTGTCATATGAGGGAAGCATTACCATTGATGAGGTAATACTCAAAAAGGCAGGAATACTTCCCTATGAACAGGTAATGATAAGTAATCTTAATAATGGGGAGCGTTTTGAAACCTATGTGATACCAGGCAAGAAAAGTTTAGGCGAAATCTGCCTTAACGGTCCCACTGCAAGGAAGGGTATCGTGGGAGATAAAATTATAATCTTCTCTTACAGCTATCTTGAAGATAGCAAAATAAAGAAGTTCAAACCAAGAATAGTCCTTCTCGACTCAAATAATAAAATCCTCGGCGTTAAATAACCTTTTTTAGTATTTCAACCTGCCCTTAAGATTGGCGACTATCTTAGATTCAGGTCTCTACATAAAATCATGACTTAACAATTTAAAATACTTATCAATCCATAAATAAATTTAAATAAATTTAAATTGACATGTAGATAAATTAATATTACATTTGAATGTATTTTAAACCACCGAAAGGGTAACCCCCGAGTAATCGGGTGACACAAAGCCACCTGTCTTCCGAAAGCTTTCGGGAGACAGAGGGGTTGTCGAAGTGGTTGATGACTCATAGAGCAGAGGGTAATTTTCAAAGCCCACCTTTTCGGAGGTGGGCTTTTTTATTTGGTAAAGTTTATTTTTAGGCTTTCAGAACATTCGCAATAAAAGGAGGGCTATGCTCATGAGGTATATTGTTAAATCACTCTTTATATTCTTTTTACTCTTCTTTAGTTTTTTCTTTTTAAAAAATATTGGTTTTTCTACAGGCACCACCCCAGTCATACCTCTTGAGGCAAATCCTTATGGCATAGCAGTAAATCCGATCACTGATATTGCTGTAGTTGCAAATGAGAAGTCTGATTCGGTATCAATTGTAGACCTCAGTACCCAGAAAGTCCTTTCGACAATCCCTGTTGGTAAAGCACCAAGAGGAGTTTTTATAGATAAAGAAACGAATATTGCCCTTGTGAGTAACAGCAAGAATGACACGGTATCAGTAATAGACCTGAATACCTTTTCGGTTATCAAGACAATTCCTGTGGGCAAAGAACCAGAGGGGATAGCCATAAATCCTCTGACCCATAAAGCCCTTGTCACCAACCATAAAGATGACACGGTCTCTGTTCTTGATCTGGTGAATTTTAACGTGATAAAAACTATCTCTGTAGGAAGAGAGCCAATTGATGTAGCAATAGACCCTGACCCTGAATCAAGTACAGGGCTTGCACTGGTGGTGAATGAAAAGGACTACACAGTCTCAATCATTGACCTGGACACCTATAAGGTTACTCAAACCATTCAAGCAGGAAAGAAACCTCATGCAATTGACATAAATCCAGAGACCCATCTCGCAGCAGTAGTAAATGTAAAAGACAACTCAATAACAGTTATAAATCTTCAGACTTTACAGACAAATGCCATCCCTGTTGGAAAGCATCCAATAGATGTAGCTATCAATCCTCTTGACAACCGTGCCCTTGTCATCTGCGATGAAGACAGGAGTCTTCTCCTCATAGACCTTGAGACAAAAACGATCATCAAAACATACTCCTTAGACAAACTTCCCAGAGGGGTAGCAGTAAATAATTTTACCAATATAGCAGGAGTAGTTGACGAAAAGACAGATAGTCTCACACTTATTCAGCTTCCAAATCCTGTTCCTGAGATATTATCAATCACACCCAATGATACTCTGAGAGGAAGCAATGAGATTACGATAAATATCGAAGGCAATAGATTCGTAAAGAGTTCAACTTCTTCGATTCGACTGCCGACTGCAGACTATGGACTTTCGACTGTCTTTGTGGACAACCATCATATTCAGGCAACTATTTCAAAGGACATGCTTTTAAAGGCAGGTGTTTTCTCTTTAACCATAGCAAATCCCCAACCTGATGGAGGGATATCAAATAGCATAAGTTTGACAGTAAACAATCCTATACCTTCAATTACAGCCCTTGAACCTGCAGAGGCAATGGCAGGGACACAGAGCCTTATCCTTAACATCTATGGCACAGGATTCTTTGATGATACAACAGTTTACTTTGGTGGAGCAAAGAAACCAACAACTTACATAAGTAACACAAAGCTACAAATAGGGCTAATTTCAGAAGACCTGAAAATACCCGGCCAGTATGAGATAATGGCTCATAACCTCTCTCCCGGTGGAGGGAATTCAAACAAAGTCATCTTTACCGTAAAGAATCCTCTGGAGATAACGATAACATCACCATTAAATGGTACAACTATCAATAGAGCAAAGGTAATGGTGAGAGGATCTTTTAAATCTGGCACTCAGGATATTGGCATAACCGTAAATAGTATCCTTGCAGACGTCGTCCCCGAAGTCAGTAATCGGGGAGCCAGTAATGAATGGGTAGCCAACAATGTGCCATTGACGGTAGGCACAAATACAATCACTGCAACTTTAAAAGACGGCTCTGACAGTACAGCAACTACATCAATCACGATAAATACAGCAGAAACATCCCAGCCAGTAGAACTTTCAGCAAACATCACAAGTGGAATAGCTCCACTTCAAGTATATTTCTCAATCTCAACCTCATTCAGCCCATCCTCATATCAGATTGATTTTGAAGGAGATGGAAATGTTGACTATATGGGTCCAACCTTTGATAACATACGCCATACCTATCCATCAACAGGTATATTTTATCCAACAGTAAAGGTAATAGATGATCAAGGAAATATTTATACAGACACAATAGCAATAACAGTGATGAATAAGGCAGAGATAGATGCCTTGCTTAAAAGCAAGTGGGAAGGGATGAAGGCAGCAATGATAAATAAAAATATTGAAAAATTAGTAGCTTATTTTCTCAGTACGTCACAAGAAAGGTATCGCTATATATTCACAAACCTTTTGAGTTCACTCTCAGATATCGCAGCTAATATGAAAGCCATTGAAATGATTTATTTAGAAGACAGGGTAGCAGAATACAGGATAAAGAGGCTTGAGGATGTAGGAGAGGTAACTTACTACATTTACTTTGTGCTTGATGAGAATGGATTATGGAAAATACAACAATTTTGATGTCTAACAACATGAAAATAAAAATTTGGTTTTTATTAGTACTATTATTTCCTTTGCTTTTTCTTGCTAATTTGGAATGAACCCCTTCGTTTAGACACAAAGGACCTCTGAGGTTAGCAGGGTCTGTCGATTTCTGTTAATACTTCTTGCCACCAATACTTCATATTCATTCGGTGGACAATATCCCAATGCTGAATGTAACCTTTTCTCATTGTACACTTCTTCAATAAAATATGGGATACGGTTCTTCACATCCTCAAAGGTCTTATAGTCCCATAGATATACCTCCTC
>Ga0194125_10008388_pt1 | contig 14588 bp, 17 predicted proteins | sample TA2KigC250mmetaG_FD_148626 | JGI IMG/M metagenome (GOLD analysis project Ga0194125, IMG submission 148626) | Freshwater microbial communities from Lake Tanganyika, Tanzania - TA2015034 Kigoma Deep Cast 250m | ecosystem: Environmental > Aquatic > Freshwater > Lake | place: Tanzania: Lake... | reverse complement strand
GCTTCCTTCATGGCTGCTGCGGTGCTGTCTGAAGACTGCAGGCTGGCTTTTGGATATTTTTTCTTTAAGTATTTTTTGCACTGCGCCAGCGCGTGCTGGTGGGAGAGGATGGTTTCTATCTTCTTGGTTTCCTTCTTTTTCATCAAACAGAGGTTTATGTCCAAAGTCACTTCCTTGCATATCTTGACGTCATGCTCCATCAAAGCCTCAAGGTTCTTGACCACGCTGCCTTCAAGAGAATTCTCTATAGCTACTACCCCCATACCTCTGCCTGAATCAACGTACTTGAAGACGTCTTCCACATCGTCCATGTAAACCAAGTGGGCGTCTTTAAACAGCCTTCTTGCCGCCATTTCAGTGAAAGTTCCTTCAGGCCCTAAGACAGCAATCTTTTCTTTCATTCTTTTTCCCCATTTCTACAGTATTCCATTATCTTTGAGAAGATTTCCCTTATGAACTCTTTCTCAAGTTTTGTTTTTCCAGACACTTTTTCCAGAATCTGATCCTCTCTCTCTTGGTCATAGTACTCCAGGCCTTTTTTTCTCTTGGCTTTTCCTATTTTTCTTGCTGCATTCCAGCGTTTCTCAAGCAGTTTCACCAGCTGACTGTCTATTTTGTCTATCTCTTTCCTCTGTTTTTCTATTTCGTCCATTCTAGGTTTTATTCCAGATTCCAACAATGTCCAGGTCGCTCCCGCCCACAATAGTCTCCCTGGGCCTTATTTTGACTGACACAGGTATTTTTATCGCACTGCCTGCTATTATCGCCTCACCTCTCGTCAATCCAGGCAGGTCTTTTACTATGTCTTCTGTTATCGTCTCAACGCTTTGTCTTATATACTCTTGGTCTGAAGGGTTGACTATCTTCATTATTATCTGAGTATTACATTGACTCAACACGTCTGCGTCAAGCTTATTGGGCCTCTGGCTTATTATGCACAAGCCGACACCAAATTTTCTGCCTTCTCTAGCAATCTTTTTCAGTATGTTTCTTGAGGGACTTACTATGTCTGTGTAAGCTCTCGGGGCAAAGGTGTGGGCTTCTTCTATCACAATAAAAGTGGGCGTGGAAAGCTCCTTTTCCTCGCCTTTGGAATGCCTCTTCCTTGAGTCAAAGATGCTCCTGCATACTGCGGCAACAATTATCTCAGAGATGCCTTCCTCGGACTCGGAGAGGTTTATGATTGTCAGCTGGTTTCCAACCACCAGCTCGTTCAAAGGAGTTCCTTCTGTTGTAAAAATGTCCATCCTCTCCAACCTCTTAATCCTCCTGGAAAGCGCGCCTATTGTTGAAATCGAAGCCTTTCTGGCAATGCCTTTGAGTATGCTTTCAGGAAAAATGCTTGTGTCAACTTTTTCCTTTTCTTCCTTGCCCTTCTTTTTGCCTTCACCCTCTTTCTTCAAGTCATGCAATATGTCAAGTATGTTCAATATCACCTTCAAGTCGTATTTCTCGTAAAACCTGTAAGACATCCCAAGTATCTCATCCAACAGGTCCCTCTGCGTTGAAGTCAAGTCCGGCATCAAGTTGTTGTAGTCAGAGGTTGACAAAGCGCTGACCTCAATCTTTATCTTGTTTTTGCTTTCAATGCCGTAGACTTTCACACCGCTTTTTTCAAAGCTCATGTTTTTGAACTCGCCGTGCAGGTCAAACAAGAGAATCGAACCTTTTTTCTTCATCAGTTCCTCAACCAAGACCCCTACTGTGTAGCTTTTTCCGGCGCCGGTCATCGCCAACACAGCGCAGTGCCTGGACACAAGCTCGTTTATGTCCAAGTAGACTGGAACGCTTTCTCTGGTGGCTAGAGTTCCCACATGGGCTGACTTCTTGACGTCCTGGGCTAGTATCCTCTTCAGCTGTTCGTCAGAAGCCAGCTGGACTTGCGAGCCTGGTTTTATGCCGTGTCTAAGGGATTCAAGCCCGTCTGGGGTTTCATAACCCAGAATCTTTACTGTCGGAACCGGATACTCCCCCTCCTTCAGTATTATATCTCCCACCCTCAAATCTCGGCCGAATTCATCCGGCAGGAGTTCATTCGAAATTATTATCTCCTTTATGGCGCCTATCACATTGTGGTCTGTCACGGATTCCTTCACAGAAACAAACTCGTCCCTCTTGACGTGCTGCTCTTGGCCCTCCTTTATGACAAACCTAAACATCTTCAGGGTTGTGGAGCCTATGACCTGGCCTATGTTCATAATAAAGTACTTCCGATTACGATAATTTAAGCTGCAGGAGCCATCTTACAATATCCGCTCAATACAAGATTACTACAAGCTGTCGGAAGTACTCTACTAATTAATTACCCTTTGCTGTGAATAGATTACCATGAGGGCGCTTTTCGTTGGAAGATTCCAGCCTTTCCACCTGGGTCATCTGAAGGCTGTTGAGTATGTTGCCAAGGTTGCGAACCACGTGATTATCGCAATAGGGAGCTCTCAGGAAAATAATACTTTGGAAAACCCTTTTTCCTATGAGGAAAGGATTAAGATGATTGAAAAGTCCTTAAGGCTGAGCAAAGACAGGTATACGATAGTGCCTGTTCCAGATTTTGGTGATGAAAAAATTTGGGTTGAGTATGTGTCAAAGAAGCTGCCCAAGTTTGATGTCGTATACGCAAATGCTCCCCGGGAAAAGAAGATTTTCAAAAACGCTCACATGCAGCTTAGGAACGTTCCCCTGTATGACCGGACTATTTACAATGGCACTGACATCAGGAGAAGGATTTCTTCAGGCAGCAGGTGGGAGAACCTGGTTCCCAAAGGCACTGCAGAAGTCATAAAAAAGGTTGACGGCGTCAAGAGAATCTCCAGGTTGTTTTTAATCTGATTTTTTTAGACAAACCCCAGGGCGTCTTCTATCCTGCCTAACTCCACTCCAGACGTTCTGTCTCCAACCAAATAGCCGTTGGAGTTGGCTATTATGCTTGACTTGACGAACGGAAAGCCGTAGCTTACTGTTCCAGTCAGGCCTTTCACCTTCAGAATGCTTGCAATTTCCTCCAGCTGGTGTTCCGCGTCGTGGTGCGCCATGAACCCTTTGTTTGTCGCCAGAATGCAGGCTCCAACCTCGTTTGAAGATGCAACCTTCATCTTCACCACCTCAACATCCAATATGTCCTCAACAACTTTGTCTTCAACCAGCGGGCTTACTATCGCGCCTTTGTCATTGCATGCGACCATGTTTCCCAAGGCAGTGTGTCTGTCATAGACTTTACCAACATTGACGCCTAGACTGCTGGCGAACTTTTTTATCTTGTCATAGTCGTAGTCAGGAATGAAGTAAGGAAGCAGTATCCCATTGGAGTTGCCTTGGCACAACAAACCAACGAGGTTTGTTCCATAGACCTTTGTGTTCAAAACCGGAACATTCAGAACGTCGTTCTTTGGAAAGTTGTCTGACAGCACAGCATACTTGTCTGACGCGAAACCTAGAAGCCCGATGAAGCTCTCCCCATGGACGTGAAGCTGCATATAATTCATAGTTCTATTCAGCCAGCTTTACAGTGATCTTGTCACCTTCTTTCACGGCATTGACCTTAATTCTCCTTGGAATGTGGCACTTGCCTTTTGAATGCAAGAAGTCGTTCACGCTGGCGTCAACTTTTATTTCCCCTGTTTTTATGTGTCTCTGAAGAAAGTCTTTCAGCGTTTTTGAGGCGTGTTTCGCCCTTTTGCTTCTGAAGCTTCCGAAAGCTTTTTTGAGAGGTATGACATAAGTCTTGGATTCAACTTCTTTTGCCTTTTCCTTGGCCCCGGCTTTTTCTGCTTTCTTTGGCGCTTCTTTTTCCACGGCCTCTTTTTTCTTCTCTTCTTTCGCCTCCTTTGGCTTTTCCTTCTTCTCTGCCTTTTTTTTCGCCGTCTTCTCAGCCATTTTCAGTTCTGGAGTAAATATATTCTGTCAGAAATATAAGTTAGTGGAGTAAGTTATACTACTGTATCGTTTAAAAATGGCTTTAGTTGTCGCCACAGGCGTTTTTGAGTTCATACATCCAGGGCATTTGCTGTTCCTAAATGAGGCCAAAAAGCTTGGCAAAAAGTTGGTTGTTGTTGTGGCCAGGGACGTCAATGTGAGCCGCAGCAAAAGTCATTCTTTTATTCCTGAAAAGCAGAGGCTTGAGGTTGTTAAATCGCTCAGAATGGTTGACGATGCTGTTTTGGGCGACGAAAGGGACATGTTCAAAACAATCGAGACTTTGAAGCCGGACATCCTTGCACTTGGTTTTGACCAGGATTTTGATGAAAAGAAGATTGCTTTTGAGTTGAAGAAGCGCGGCCTCAAGACTGCTGTTGTTAGAATCAATGCCTGCCATGCCGGAGGATACAGTAGCAGCAAGAAGATTATAGATTTTTTGAAGAACAGAAAATGAGTGTTGTTTCTTGGCTTGAGTCCAAGCCTGCGGTTTCTTGGATGGTTGTTGTGGCTTATGCTTTGGCGATATTTTATCTGTCTTCCGTTCCGTTTTTGGAGCAGCCTTTTGGTCTGCCGGCGTCTATGTCTCTTGTGGAGCATTTGTTTGAGTATTTTTGGTTTGGTTTTTTTGTTTCAGTTGCCTTCAAAAGCAAAAAGGTTGAAGGCGTGTTGCCTGCGTTCCTGTTGTCTGCTTTCTATGGGTTGACAGATGAGTTTCATCAGTTTTTTGTTCCGGGGAGGGATGTTAGTGTGCTTGATTTTACCTCAAATGCAGTGGGCTGTCTGTTGGGTGTTTTGCTTGCAAGACAGTTGTCCAAGAAGAATGGCGTTTAAGCTGGATTTAATTGACGTCAGGATTATATGATAAATGTTATCTAAGGGGAGGGGGTTTGGTTGAACAGTTTGTATCTGAAGACGTCCAAGAAAAGGGCAGAAGACATCAGGCAGAGGTTGTTTAAGCTTGGGATTTTTGACGTTTCAAGGGTTGTTATCAGGGAAAAGGATTTTGTTTATTTTCCTGTTTTGAAGAAGTCTTCTCTTAGGGGTGGTGTTTTTGTGGGCAGGAGGTCTGCCAAGGTTGAGGTGAAGCCCAGGTCTCTTAGGGAGTCTTTGAAAGGCAGGCTTTCACCTGGGGAGCTTAATTTGCTTCCTTCTGCTTTTGATGTTGTCGGCGACATTGCTGTTTTGGACATTCCTAAGGAACTTTCACGCAGGAGAAAGATTATTGCAGAAAGCTTGCTTGAGTCTTTCAGGAACATTAAGGTTGTTGTTGCCAAGACGAGGCCGGTTTCCGGTGACTTTAGGGTTAGGGGTGTTGAGGTTATTGCTGGTGAGAGTAGGACAACAACCACGCATAAGGAGCATGGCTGTTTGTATAGATTAGATGTTGCCTCCGCTTATTTTAGTCCTAGGCTTGGGGGTGAGAGGATGCGCGTTGCAGAAAAAGTTAAGCCTGGGGAGTGTGTTTTGGTTTTGTTTGCTGGAGTTGGGCCTTATGCTGTTTTGATTGCTAAAAAGCGTAATCCTGTGGAGGTGGTTGCCGTTGAGTTGAATCCAATTGCTGTGGAGTTTATGAGAGAGAATGTTAGAATCAATAAAGTTGTTGTTAAGGTTGTTGAGGGTGATGTCAGAACTGTAGTGCCTAAATTTGTTCAGTCTCCCTCCTGTCAGGGATTCCCTTCGGGGACCGTTTTCGGTCTTGAGTATTCGAAAAACTTTGGAAAACAGGAAACTGAAAACCGAAAACCCGTGAAAACTGAAAACCGAGACGTAGTGCCTAACTTAGCAAAGTTCGACCGAATCATCATGCCTTTGCCTAAGGATGCGGGTGACTTCCTTGACACAGCATTGCCTGCCTTAAGCAAGAATGGTGTTGTCCATTTCTACGACTTTGCAGGGTCAACCAAAGAGTCCGAGAAGAAGGTCAAGAAAATCTGCAAGAAACTTGGATACAAAGTCAGAATGCTGGAATCAGTCTTGTGCGGCAGCTATGCTCCCGGCTTGCACAGGGTTTGCGTTGATTTTAAGGTTGTCGGGAAATAATTATGAGTATGGGCTCTAAGTTTTTCAGCAATCAGGATTCTGAGCAGATTCTGGCGCACTTGAGGAATTTTCTGAGAAAGGGTTTGAAATACAACTTGAGGATTGATCCTCTTGGCATTCATTTTGAAATCAATGAGGCTGTTTACAGGGGTGAGCGCGTCACAAATCAGGATCAGTTCAGCAATGAGTTGCATCAAATGTCTAACAAGCAGCGCAGGCTTTTCAATTTGAAGAGGAGGCGCAGCAAGCCGAAGTTGAGGTCTGTGAAAAAAGGGAGAACTGTGTCTTTGAGGGGTAGTTTGGTTTACTAGTCGTGATTTCTATAATGTTGTAGTGCCTAAAGAACGGCATCTTGTGTCAATTAGAAGGTGTAGTTAATAAAGACTTTAAGGCAACATTCAATAAAACATCACGACATAAAATAATATTTTTATGTGGGATCCATATATTATATGTATGCAAAGAATGGATAGTCATAGACGGAGGGGGGGAGCTGAGGATACATCAGGAAACGAAGAACCTCAACTTAGACATATAGAAGCTAAGCCTGAGGGCCACGAGAAGGTAAAACCCCTTACGATAACTCATGAGGGTAAACAATTAGTTTTCGCCCACTTGGATAATAGGTTCTATCCTAACTTCACATTTTTCACGTCGGAAGAGAGAAAGAGAGTTTGTGTTCCTTGGAATAATCTACTAGAAGCTGTCCGGGGGAAAATACGTGCTCACATTAAACAACAAAAGAGAGAGGAACCGAGTAAACAAGGAGATGAGTATGACCTACAGCTTTATAGGACTCTATGTAACCCTCCATCTGCTGTTAGTGAGGTTCTTAAAGAACAAGCAAGAAGAACTGCTGCGTTGCATACGTCTTTTTCTGCCGTGACTTCGAGAATGGATACAATCAAACCAACAGATTTAGTGGAAGAAGTTGCTCTTGAAATCGCAAAAGCTAAAAAATCTAACACGGAATGGGGAAGAACCTTTATTCGAGAAGCACAACCTATAGTTTTCAAATGGTTAACGGATTTACGGCTTAATCCTAAACACAAGATGGATAGAATCTCGGTTGATTTTTCTGATTCTGGAAAAAACAGGGAACCTTAGGGTTTTAATTTACCACATGAGTAATTTGATTGCAGTTGTATTACTCCTATTTATTAACCTGCTCTTCTTTTGTCTGATGCACACAAACATATTTTAATCCACCTCACCTAGTAAGTCATAATAAGTCGCCTTTTTTACAGTAACATTTACTATCTCTCCAAAAATATCCTTTCTTGTTTTTATTATGATTGGTTTATACCACAGGTTTCTTGCTGTGTAGCTTCCGTCCTTGTTTTTTTCCGAAACCAGTGCGCTGCCTTTCCAGCCAACCCATTTTTTGTTCTGATTTAAACCGATTTTTTTGAACAAGTCGTTCACCATTCCAGAGCGTTTTTTAATCAGCCAGCCCGGGTGTTGTTTTAATTCTGCAGCTTTTGTTCCGGGTCTGGGCCAGAATCTGGAGATGTTTATTATATCGGGTTTGACATCTTCAATCATGTTCAGAGTTTTCTTGAAGTCTTCTTCAGTTTCAGTTGGGTAGCCGACTATAATATCCGTAGACAACGTAATCTGCGGGGTTGAACTTGGAGTCGCATGTTCCTGTTCATTCTGACAACCTTTTGTTGAAGTATAGCATGCGAGCGTAGCTAGTTTGAGGGGCTGGAGCGGAGCGGAATGCCCCTCCTTTGATGCACCTTTATTAAAGGTGCTTGTAGTGCCTAACTTTTCCCTGAACTCCCTCACAATCTCCCTGAAATCCTTTCCACAGTATCTCCTACCCATCTCCTTTAGAATCCTGTCGCTGCCAGCCTGCACTGGAAGATGCAGGAAGCGGTATAACTTCTCGTTTTTTAAAACTTCAACCAATTCTTCTGTAAAATCTAAAACATGGTTTGGATTCATCATTCCCACTCTCACTTTAAAATCTCCAGGAATTTTCACAATTTCATTCAGCAATTCCGGCAGGCTTGATTTTATGTCTTTCCCATAGGCGCCAGTGTCCTGTGCCGTAAGCCAGATTTCCCTAACGCCTTCAGCCAATGCAGACTTCACATGGCTAACAATCTTCTCGCCTGCAAAAGACTTCAAGCTGCCTCTAGCAGCTTTCGTCAGGCAGTAGGAGCAGTTTCCAAGACAGCCCTCAGCTATCGGCACAATTTCAACAAAAGGATTTAGCCTGTTTTTGGGCATGCAGACTTTCACACCAGGCGAGGCTATCAAAACAAATCTACTCCCTCTTCCTACAGTCTCAACAGCTTCAACAACATCTTGCACATTGACTCCAATGAAAGAGAACCTTGGAAATTCGTCTGCAATCTGCCGGCATGCAGCAGGTAGGCATCCCGCAGCAATCACATTCCTGTTTTGTTTGTCCAGCTCCTTAAGCCTTCTTCTAATCTTGTTTTCAGTCGGAGTCTTCACAGTGCAGGTGTTCACAACCAAAATTTCACCCTCTTTTTTTACAATCTTGTGGCCGTGTTTCTCCAACAGGCCTGCTATTATCTCCGAATCAGCTTGGTTCATGGCGCAGCCGTAGGTTTCTATTTCAACATTCATGGAGGGTATATTTTTCAACTGTGGGGTATATAATTAAGTGGTGAATTAATATGCGCACCCTTCAAAAATAAGTTGAATACAACTTGAGAATAGGGCTCAAGAATGCAATTCATAATGGGTGCGTCCAAATAATCAAACGTTAGAACCAAGAGGTGAATAAATATGCCGGTTGTTAGGATAGAATTGTGGGAAGGCAGGACTTTAGAGCAGAAGGACAAGTTGATAAAAGAGGTTACTCATGCGGTGGTGAAAACCCTTAAGATTGAGCCTCAGCACGTCATTGTCATACTGCAGGAGGTCAGCAAGGATCATTGGGGTGTTGGCGGAGAGCGCAGCAGCAAGAAAAAGTAACTTCCTTACTTTCTGAGCTCTTTCATGTGCTTAATCCTTTTTTGAATCAATGCGTCAGTTCCAATGTCTTTCCTGTGGAACAAGTCTCCTTTTATGTGTTGCATTGATTTTTCAGCCACTTTTTCCGCTTCGCTGATGGTGTTTCCAACCCCTAGAACCGCAACAGACCTTGATTTGGATGAAATGATTTTTCCGTTTTCTTCTCTGACTGAAGCGTAGTATACTCCTCCGCCAAGCTTTTTTATCGCATTCTCGTCTACTGTAAGTTCAACATCTTTTTTTGGGTTTTCTGGGTAGCCTTCAGGCGCCATGTATTTGCACACAGTGGCTTTCCTACTGAATTTTGCATTTTTCTTTAAATTCATGTCTGCCATTCCCTGACAGATGTCAACGAAGTCTGACTCCAGTATTGACAGTATGTTCATCGCCTCTGGGTCCCCAAGCCTTGCATTGTATTCAATCAATCCTACTCCACTTTTGGTTGCCATAAACTGGCCGTAGAGGAATCCCTTGTATTCCACTCCCGTTTCTTTTTTGACTGCTTTTACTGTTTCTTCCATCACTTCCAGCCCTTGCTGGTAGTCTCTTTCAGTCAGAAATGGCAGTATGAAACCTTTGTCTGAGTATGACCCCATTCCTCCGGTGTTCGGTCCTTTGTCGCCTTCGTAGGCTCTTTTGTGGTCTTGCACCATTGGAGCGCCTACAACACGGTTGCCGTCTACGAAAGCCTGCAGTGTGAACTCTTCTCCAACCAGTTTTTCTTCAACAACCACTTTGGGTATGTGGCCGACTTTAGCGTTCAATATCTCTTTGATGTATTCTTTGGCTTCTTCTTTGTTTTTCAAGTGTTCTCCAAAGACTTTGACTCCCTTGCCGCCTGTCAGCCCGGCAGGCTTTAAGACAAAATCATGGTATATTGAATCAAGGTATTTGCACGCCTGCCTGTAGTCTTCGAATATCCCATACTTTGGGTTGCTTTTCACCTTGTGTTTTTCTAGCAGGCTTCTGCAGAAGGTTTTGTCTGTCTCCAGCTGGGCTGCAATCTTTCTAGGCCCTGCACATCTAATGCCTTTGTCTTCAAGGGCATCTACAACTCCTGCATTAAGCGGCGCTTCAGGGCCTACTACAACCAAGTCTACTTTGTTTTCTAGGGCGTATTTCAAGACTTCTTCTGGCTTGCAGGTGTCCCCAATGGTATATTTGTCTGAAATTCTTGCTATGCCGGGGTTTTTAGCGCTCATGAAGGAATAAAGTTTTTTCTTTTGCCTGCTTTCAGACAAAGCTTTTATTATCGCATGCTCTCTTGCGCCATTCCCAACCAGAAGGATGTTCATGCAACATTATTGGAGATGATAGTAAAAAGTTATCCTTTGAATATGAAGTAGGTCAGCAGTAGGCCGATTAGAATCAGAGCGCTCATCAGCATTACATATCCTCTGGCGTTGGTGTCGTCATAGGCTACTGCATTTCCAGTAATCTTGTTTTCGTCTGTTTTTTTGTCATAGCCTGCTGCCATGCCAGTGATACTGTTTAAGTCTTCTATTACTGTTGTAGTAGTCGCTTCTGTTATGGTCGTTGTTATCTCCCTTGTTGTCGTCTGAATGCTTGTCCTGGATATGTGCGGCAGCGTGGCTTCCGTGCTTGTTGTTGTGGTTGTCGTTGTTGTCGTGGTGGTTGTCGTGGTTGTCGTCGCCTCCAGGATTTCTATATCCTGTTGTATTGTGTGGTAGTCATCAGCCCTTATCTCCATTTTGTATACTCCAGGTTTGTTTAGCGATATTCTTGCAGTGCCGTTTTCATCTACACGGCAGTTGTATATCTTTGAACTCCCAGCCTTGTTGTCGTAGACTACTACCCTGGCTTTTTTTACTGTTTTGTTTCTCTTGCTGTCTGTCAGTTTTATTTCTATCGGGCTGTTGGCGTGTGTTTCGTTTGGCATGTTCATGTTCATTGTGAACAGTCCGCTTCCCCCAAAGCCTAATGCTCCTGATGTGCCTTGGCATACTGTGTTGAATGACATTGATTGGGGTCTGGTTCCATAGCTTCCATAGGCGAATCCCAGCATGTGTCCGTCTTGCGCGCAGTAGTGGCCGTCCCAGCTGTTCCAGTCTCCGTTCCAGCAAACGTTGCCTGCGTCAAACCCTACTGGGCTGTATCCCCAACTGCCTCCAGTGGATATGTAGAAGCCCCAGTAGCTGCTGCTGCACCAGCAGTTGTCTTCTGGGCAGCCTATGTTGTTTATTCCGCACATTGCGTGGCCCCAAGTGGGGTCGCTGCTCCATGCTATTGCAAGGTCGCTGTTTTGCATTATTTCATAGCCGCTTGCGTTTTCCTCTATTACAACGCATTTTGTGTAAGTGGTGCCGTCCGGGAACGTGACTACTACACCCACTCTTACTGCTTGTGCTGTTGTTGCCAGTATTACTGCTAAAACCACTGCCGTCGCCCAGTTTTTTGCTTTTTTCCTCATCATCCCAATAGATATGGATAAATTATCCATACACTTAGATTACATACTTAAAAACAAAAACAATACTAAAGTGCTTCCGATTACATAAAACTTTGGCTGGCTACTCCCACTCACGTAAGTTGGTTAATAGCCGCATGGTTCACAAAATCGGGAGCACTTTACCTAAGTCTGAACAATACAAACTTAAAAATGAAGCCAAACACATACATAACAGCAGGAATACTAACATACAACCCCATCTACCTTACGGCAATACTAATCACACTGGTTGCAGTCTCATTGGCATGCAAAACAAACTGGAAAAAACACCTGAAAACAGGCTTGATATTTGGAACACTACCGCTGCTGATAAACACCCTCTTCGTCCACAGGGGGGCAACAGTATTAATGCAAATACCTGCCAAAACAAGCATTCTTTCATTCAGCATTCCAATCTTCCTGCTTTCAGGGCCGATAACATTGGAGTCAATAACATTCGGCCTGACAATGGCCCTGCTTTTGGTTGACATGGTTCTCACATTCGGCATATTCTCCTCGATTGTGACGCCAGACGCATTGCTGAGAATAACGCCAAAATTTTTCTTCAATTCAACACTCTTAACATCTATTGCATTGAGATTCACTCCAGTTATCTCAGACGACATGCAGGCCATCAGAGATGCGCAACGCTCCCGCGGCCTGAATCTTTCCCAAGGAAACCTTTTTGTCAGACTAATGAAACACAAAGCCTTGGTCGTTCCTGCAGTGGTGAGCTCGCTAGAAAGGTCATTAAGTCTTGCAGAAGCGATGGCTTCCAGGGCTTTCAACAAAAACCGGACAAAATACATTGTTGAGAGATGGCATATCAACGACTACCTAACCATTGGCATGCTTGCAATCTCCCTTGCAATTTTACTCTACTCTAAGGCAAATGGCCTGCTGTCCTACTGGCCCTACAACTCCTTGACACCGGCATTCAGCCTCATACCCTTAGCTGCAATACTCCTGCTGGTAACTCCAACCCTAAAATGAAACCATTGGTCGAATTCAAGAAAGTGTCATACAAATACCCAGACGCTAGAAAAAACGCGCTCTCAAACTTCAATCTAAAGGTAAACAAAGGGGAATTCATCCTGGTGAGGGGTCCTTCAGGCTCTGGCAAGACAACTTTCTTGAAATGCATCAACGGCCTTGTGCCGCATTACTCCGGAGGCGTTTTCCAAGGCAGGGTTTTCGTCAACGGCCTTGACACAATAAAAAACTCGATAGAAGGCATCTCACAATCAGTTGGCTTCATATTCCAGGACCCTGAAAATCAGATAATCTGCTCCACGGTTGAAGGCGAAATCGCCTTCGGACTTGAGAACAAAAAAACTCCTAGGGGGCAGATTGGCAGAAAGATGGCTAAAATAGCTAAAGAACTTGAAATGCAACCCCTCCTCAAGAGACAAATCAGCGAGCTTTCCTCCGGAGAAAAACAAAAAGTAATTCTGGCTTCAGTCTTGGCCTTGGAGCCTGAAATACTCCTACTGGACGAGCCTTCTTCGCAATTGCATCCTGAAAGCGCGGAAAAATTGAACGCAATATTATCCAAACTAAACAAGGAAAAAAACATTACAGTAATCCTGGTGGACCACAATTTCAATCCTGCAGGCAAGCTGAAAAAAGTTGACAGGGTGATAAACCTCGGCCAGCAAGACAAGGCTTGCATTCATGCTAAACCAAAAAAAGTCAAGAAAACCGGAAAGGTTGTTGTTAGAATATACAATTTGCATTACAGTTATGCAGGCAAGAAAGCCCTTGACGGCATTAATCTGAAAATACGTGAAGGAGAATTTGTTTCAATTATTGGCCCAAATGGCTCTGGAAAAACAACGCTGCTGAAACACTTCAACGGCCTTTTGAAGCCAAGCAGGGGAGACGTATTCATCCATGGCGTCAACACCAGAACGGCTATTGTTGAAGAGCTTGCAAAAACAGTCGGCTTCCTCTCCCAGAATCCGAATGACTACCTTTTTTGCGACACAGTGGAGGATGAAGTTAAGTTTACCTTGAAGAACCTTGGCTTGGGGGGAGACGTAGATGGCATGCTTGTAAGCCTGAGTCTGAAGGAACACAAACACTGTTATCCCCGGGATTTGAGCGGCGGCGAACGCCAGAGGGTCGCACTGGCGTCAGTCTTGATTGCAAACCCAAAAATAATTGTCCTAGACGAACCAACACGGGGGATAGACTTCAAGTCAAAGAAAAAGATGGTTGAAATACTCCAGTCAATGAAGTCTGAAGGCAAGACAATAGTAATTGCAACACACGACATGGATCTAGCTTCACATTCAGACAGAATAATATTGATGGAAAACGGTCGAATAACCAAAAATGATTGAAGTGTTGACATTAAACTGGATGGCGTTCACATTCACCCTGGCAATAGCAGTAGCCCTGCTTTTCACCTTAAAGTTCGAGCATACGGCAAACCCAAAGTCAATCGCACTGTTGGGAATGCTCACCGCCTTGGTTGTTGTTTCCAGGCAGCTGTTTCATTCAGTGGGCGAATTCAGCCCAGTGTTCTTTTTGGTCATGGTAATCGGCGTTGTCTATGGCAGTTTAAGCGGCTTCATGGTCGGGGCTTCAACAATGCTGGTCTCAAACTTTCTATTGGGGCATGGACCTTGGACGCCCTACCAAATGCTGGCTCTCGGCTTGGTGGGCTTTTTTGCAGGCTTGATGCAAACCCGCAATACAATAATACTCACAGTCTACAGCATTTTCGCAGCCTACTTTTACGGCTTTGTCACAGACTTGTTCTGGTGGAGCGCCTTTGCGGCTGAACACTCCTTGCAGACTTACATTGCAGTCGCCTCTGCAGGACTGCTGATGGATTCGTCAAGAGCTCTGGGCAACGTGTTGTTCACCCTGGTTTTGAGCAAGCCCTTGATTAAGATACTCCAAAGGTTTAGAAACAGGTTTCATTACACTGTCCTGAAAAAATAGCGATATTAAAGGATAATGCAATAATTAAACAACAATGGCCCGTAAATCTTCAGTTAAAAGAAAAACCAGGGAGACGAGCATTGAAATCTCTTTGAATTTGGATGGCGCCGGCAAAGGCAAAATAAAGACGCCGTTGAAGTTTCTGAACCACATGTTGGATTCCTTCAGCAGGCACAGCAGTTTTGACTTGAATGTAAAAGCTTCCGGAGACATTGAAGTGGACGACCACCATCTGGTT
>Ga0194125_10008387_pt1 | contig 14589 bp, 8 predicted proteins | sample TA2KigC250mmetaG_FD_148626 | JGI IMG/M metagenome (GOLD analysis project Ga0194125, IMG submission 148626) | Freshwater microbial communities from Lake Tanganyika, Tanzania - TA2015034 Kigoma Deep Cast 250m | ecosystem: Environmental > Aquatic > Freshwater > Lake | place: Tanzania: Lake... | reverse complement strand
CGGGGACCCCCCCCCCATCCCCCCGTCCTCGAGAGCCTCGATCCGCGTCAATCCCTCAAAAGAAGGCCAGTTCGCCCCCAGGCCGACAAAGCGCCCGGCGCTTCAGCCGGGTTGAGGTCCGTCCTATCCCTTTCCCCTGCTCCCCCGGTGGAGCTCCGGCCGCGGGGGCCGGGCGGCCACAGAACCCGGCCGACCCGCGTCCGACTCGGTCCCTGACCTGGCCGGCTTTCCGGAGTCTCCCGCTCGGGTCTCCCCCAGCGTCTTTCTTACCGGGCCCCGCGCCCTTCCCCGCGCTCGCGGTTGGGTGGTCGTCGCGGGGCTCGCCGGGCCGTCTCTCGATGCCGTCGGGGCGCGAGGCGCTCGAGGAGGCCACGACGAGCGGCCCGGGAGGAGCGGGCCGGTCCCTTCCTTCGCCCGGATCCCGCTCGCGAGCTTCGAAGATCGCAAGAGAGATGCCGAAATCACTCCGAACGGAAGATCTCCTATCGTCCCGAATGACAATGGCTTGGAGCTTGCCTTCCTTCGCTGGTGGCGGCTCAGGTGGAAAGGGCGTGGGCGGCGGCCGTATAGTCGGTGGCGGTCCCAACCTTGAGGAGGATTGCCATGAAAACCGCGTTCCTCTCGATGTTTCTCCTTCTGTTCTCCGCCCGCGTCGCGCTCGCTGCGGAGGAGGTCACGATTCGAAGCAAGGACGGCTTCGCTCTCCGCGGAACGTTCTACGCGGCCGACAAGCCCGGGCCCTGCGTTCTCCTTCTTCATCAGTGCAACCGGGACCGGACGGCGTACGCCGATCTCGGCCCCGCCCTCGCCGCGGCCGGCCTTCACGTCCTCGCGTTCGATTTCCGCGGGTTCGGGGAGGGCACGAGCGAAGAGGCGACCGACTTCCACAAACAGAGCGAGCAGCTCTGGCCGCGCTTCGCGGAAGACGTGGAGGCGGCCCTCGCGTTTCTCCTTTCGAGGCCAGGGGTCGACGCGAACCGCGTCGGGATGCTCGGGGCGAGCTGCGGCGGATCGCAGGCGATCCTCGCGGCCAACCGAAGGCCCGAATTGCGCACGGTGGCGTTCCTCTCATCGAGTCTCCCCTGGATCGACGAGAACGAAATCAAGAAGTTCGAGGCGGAGCGCGCGATCCCCCTTCTCTGCATCGCGAGCGAAGAGGATCGCGGAACCCACGAGAGAACAAAGCGAATCTTTCAGAGCTCAAAGAACACCGATACACGACTCATTCTCTACAAGGGGAACGCGCACGGCGCGCCCCTCTTCGATCAGGACCCGACGTTGATCGGAACGATCGCCGACTGGTTCGCGCGGCATCTTCGGTGAGCTGAAAGGACGAATCGCGGGCGGACTTTGGGTGGCCCGCGTCCGGGTCTCTTGCTTCGGGAAGACATCCTCGCGGTTCAACACGCGGAACTCGACGCGGCGGTTCAGCGTGAGCGTGTTCTTGTTCATTTCGAAGATGACGAGGTTCGTCCGAAGAGGCGGCCGGTCTCTTGGCGAGGTGCTTCGCGTACTCCTCGCGCAAGATCCTCGCGATCCGGCTCGTGATCCGAGCGCCTTCCGGCTCGCCGTAGCGAACGAAGAAGAGACCGACCTCCGGCAGAAGGAATGTCGCGACAGCGCCCTCTTCTGCTGCGGCCCGCGGGTTCTCGCTCGCCCCCGCGCGCAAGGGGGCGGCCGCTGCCAGGACGGCCGCGACCGCGACGCTTCCGACGATTCTTCTTAGATCCTATGTAGCAGAAGGGGCCACTCGGTTAACCTCCTGAGGAACCAAGCACAGGAGGAGGTGCCGTATGGCGGACCGGGTGACCCGTGAGAGAGAAGATAGCACGAGCGAGCGAGCGGTGTACATGGCGTTGGAGCTGGGGCATCGGAAGTGGCAGATCCGGTTTGGGGATGGGGAGCGGACGCGGGACGTGACGATGCCGGCGCGGGATCTGGCGAGGCTGGGGGAGGAGATCGGGAAGGCGAAGCGTCGGTTCGGGTTGGGGAAGGAGGCGGAGGTGCGGAGCTGCTACGAGGCGGGGTGGGACGGTTTTTGGTTGCACCGGTACCTGGTGAGCGTGGGGGTCCGGAACCTGGTGGTGGATTCGGCGAGCATCGAGGTGAACCGGCGATTTCGCCGGGCGAAGACGGACCGGCTGGATGCGGGGAAGCTTTTGGCGTTGCGGATGCGGCACGCGAGGGGGGAGCGGGTGTGGAGCGTGGTGCGGGTGCCGGGAGAAGAAGCGGAGGACGTGCGACAGATCGGTCGCGAGGTGGAGCGGCTGAAGAAGGAGATGCGGCAGCATCGGAACCGGATCGAAGCGCTTCTGGTAACGCAGGGGATCGTGGAGCGTGCGGGGCGTGGCTTGGGGGAGCATTTGGAGGCGATTCGGCGTTGGGATGGGAGTCCGCTGCCGGAGCACGTGAAGGCCGCGGTTCGGCGGGAGCTCGGGCGGCTGGATCTGTGTCGGGATCAATTGCGGGAAGTTCAGCGGAGGCAGGCGGAGATGGTGGAGGAAGGGAGCCGCGTGGGGATGCGGAAAGTGGCGGCGTTGGCGGAGCTCCGCGCGATCGGGAAGACGGGCTCGTGGGTGCTCGGGACGGAGCTCTTCGGCTGGCGGCGATTCACCAACCGTCGCGAGCTGGCCTCGGCGGTGGGTCTGATCCCGATGCCGTACCGGAGCGGGACCCTGGTTCGAGAGCAGGGGATCAGCAAGGCGGGGAACCGGCGGGTGCGGCGGTTGCTTGTGGAGCTTGCCTGGGGGTGGTTACGACTGCAGCCGGAGAGTCAGTTGAGCCAGTGGTATCTCGAGCGCTTCGCATCGGGCGGACCGCGGATGCGGCGCATCGGGATCGTGGCGCTGGCTCGGAGACTGTTGATTGAGCTGTGGCGCTACGTGGAGCTTGGCGCGGTTCCCGAGGGAGCGGAACTGAAGAGAGCGTAGGATCGATCGGAGTCGAGAGAGCGAGAATGGCGTGAGCGTGTCGGCAGTTCCGTTGGAGAAAGCGACCGTAATTGAGGCGGGTCTCGTCTTCCGGAGACCGTCCCTTAGATGGGTCGCTCTCGGCAAGAGGTTCGTCTCGCGCATGGTGCGCATCGAGGATGGGGTGTTCGACGAAGGAGTCGGCACGGATAGAAGCTGGTCGATGGCGAAACCGTCGACTTACGAACGAACCAGCCAACGGAAAGACGCTCACAAGGCTCGAGAAAGAAGAGACGCGATACCGCATGCCCGGTGAAGGAGATCGGGAAGGAGAGAAACTCAGATCGAGAGACACGTCTCTGTCAGAAGAGGTTGACGGGGGCCCGGCTCATAGAAGCCTCAATCCGTCAGAAGTGTGTTCCTTGCAGGGCCGCCGGGGCGAGGGGCGAGGGGGTGAACCGGCGAGTTCCCGAGCGCGCCGGGCCTTGCCGGCCCGGCACCGTGTCGTGAGCCCGGCGCGCTCGGGGTGTCTCTGCCGGCACCGCCTTGCCCGGGCCGCGGCCGAGGAAACACCCGTCGAGTTTCTGTCGGATCAAGGTTAGGAAGAGCAATCACGCGGTCCGCTCCGCGCAAGCCGTCCGGCGAACTCACGCTCGATCGCGCGGTTCCAGGCGTGCTACGGCCGAGCATCCGGGGAATTCAGACTTGCCTGTCGAAGGTGATGATCTCTTACGATGTCGTCGAGCTTTGGTCACACGATAGCGCTTCGCGAAACATGCCATCAAGGGAAACAAGGCGGCCGGCGCGCGGAGCGTCGGCCGGTTTCTAAGCGCGGGTCCCGCACGCCGGAAAGGAACCTTGTGATCGGGATGGTTCGGTGCTAAGATTGGGATCCGCGTGTGACACCAGTCGAACATTGCTTGCCGTCGATCACAGGAGGAGCGCCGTGAAGCCGACAGGTCTCTTCGCTTGGTTCCTGCTGCTTGCCCTTTTCGGCGCCGAGGGATTCGCCGAACCCCCCTCGATCTCGCCGTTCTTCGTCAAGGGGAACGACCACGTGGCCGGAGTCCCGATCCCGGGAGGGCGAACGGAAGGGGAGACGATCGAGAACGCGATCCCGATCCCGTCGCTTCCCTTCACGGGCTCGGGGAACACGTGCGCCTTCGCGAACGACTACGACGAAGCGTGTCCTTATTCGAACTCCGTCTCGCCGGACGCGGTCTACGTGTTCACGGCTTCGTATTGGACGTACGCGTGCATCGATCTGTGCGCGTCCGCCTACGACAGCAAGGTTTATATCTATGACTTCGACTCGGGCTTCGGCTTCGGGAACCCGTACGTGTGCAACGACGATGCGTGCGGAAGCGACGGCTTTCGCTCGGAGATCTGTCCGATCGTCTTCGAGCAGGGACACACCTACTACATTGTCGTGGACGGCTACGGAGGAGATTGCGGCGAGTACGCTCTCGGGATCCACGAGATCTTGTACGACGTTCTCGTCTGCCCCGGCGGGGCGCTTTTCGAGGGGGAGGAGGATTGCTACGACGCCTACGACGATCAGTACAACTCCGGGTGCAGCGGCTACCCGATCCCGGTCTTCACCACGCTTTCCGGGACCCCGGGCGGCGCGCCCTTCTCCTTGTGCGGGACGAGCGGGACGTTTCTCCGTCAGGGAGTTCAATACCGCGACACCGATTGGTACGAGCTTCACGTCGCGGAGACGAACACGATCCTCTTCGAGTGCGCGGCGAGCTTCTCCGTCCGGATCTTCATGATCGATGGGAACAACGGCTGCGGCGGCTACCAGATCCTCGACTGGGATACCGCGGACGCCTTCCCCGATTGGGCGTCGCTCACCCGGACGTTCGATCCGGGGACCTACTGGTTTTGGGTCGGCCCATCTGTCTTCTCCGGGGTCCCTTGCGGCTCCCTCTACGTGATGACGATCGCGGGCTACACCTCGCCGCCGACGGCCGCGGAGGCCGGATCGTGGGGGAACATCAAGGCTCTCTTCCGATAGGCCGGGCGTCTCGTCCGTTCCGATTTCCGCGCTTCCCTCGGCATCGGCCCTCGTGTAACCTGGCCGGAGTTCGCCCGGCGGGTTTGCGTAAGGAGGTCCCCGAATGCCGAGTCGCGCGATCGATCCCACCCTTCTCATCCAGATCACAAGCGAAGGGATGGGAAGGGGGGATCCCGAGCTTCAGGCGAAGCTCATCCGAACGTATCTCTCTCTCCTCGACGCGAACGAGATGCTCCCCGGCGCGATCTCGTTCTTCACCGACGGCGTCAAGCTTGCGGCGGAGGGCTCTCCGGTCCTCGACGTTCTCCGTTCCCTGGAATCAAAGGGGGTCCATCTCATCCTCTGCAAGACATGCCTCGATCATTACGGTCTCGCGGAAAAGGTTCGTGTTGGAACAATCGGGGGGATGACGGACATTCTCGCGGCGCAGTGGAAGGCCGGAAAGGTCGTCAACATCTGAGTCCCACCGAGCGGCGAGGCTCGGTCGGAAAGGGCGGCCGCGCCCGAGGATCGCCGGTTGTCTTCCCGGCGCGAAGGAGGGGATCATGGCGAAAGAGAAGAGACGCGGCGGCGGCCGGGGGCGCGCGATCGAGCTTCCGCCGCCCGATTTCGCGGGAAAGTGCTCGCTCGAGGCGGCGCTCGAAGGCCGGCGCTCGGTTCGGGAGTTCAAGAAAGGATCTCTTCCTCTCCGAGTCGCTTCCCAGCTTCTTTGGGCGGCGCAGGGCGTGACCGGGGAGGCGGGCGATCGAACGGCTCCCTCGGCGGGCGGGCTCTTTCCGCTCGCGGTCCTTCTCGTCGCCGGCGAGGTCGAGGATCTCCCGACGGGGACCTATCGCTACGATCCGGAGTCGCACACCCTCTCCCTCCACATCGAAAAAGACATCCGCCCGGAGCTTGCCTCCGCGTCGCTCGGCCAAGAGTGGATCGCGGTCACGCCGATCTCCATGATCTTCCTCGCCGACTACGACCGGACCGCGGAAAGGTACGGCGAGAGGGGGATCCGATACGTGGACATGGAGGTGGGGCACGCGGCGCAGAACGTGCATCTCCAGGCCGCGGCGCTCGGGCTCGGCTCCGTTCCGGTCGGCGCCTTTCACGACCGCGCGGTGCAGGAGCTTCTCGAGCTTCCCGACAACGAAGAGCCGCTCTACATCATCCCGGTCGGCCGGCCGAAGTAGCATTCCATGCCGGGGGATCGTACGCACGCGCTTCGCTTCGTCGTTCTTCTCGGGTTCGTGAGCCTCTTCGCGGACATGACGTACGAGGCGGCGCGGAGCATCAACGGTCCCTTCCTCGCGATTCTGGGCGCGAGCGGCGCGGCCGTCGGGATCGTCGCGGGGCTCGGCGAGCTCATTGGACACGGGCTTCGGATCGTCTCGGGCCACATCAGCGATCGCACGAAGCGCTACTGGACGATCACCATCCTCGGCTACTCCGTGAATCTCCTCGCTGTACCGGCGCTCGCGCTCGCCGGGCGCTGGGAAACCGCGGCGTTTCTCATGATGATCGAACGTCTCGGGAAGGCGGTGCGGGCGCCGGCGCGCGACGCGATGCTCTCCCACGCGACGCATTCGATGGGGCGTGGGCTCGGGTTCGGCCTCCACGAGATGATGGACCAGATCGGAGCGATGGCGGGACCCTTGCTCGTGACCGCCATCTTCGCGATGGGAGGGAGTTACCGGGGCGCATACGCGATCCTGCTCGTCCCCGCGCTCCTCGCGCTCCTCGTCCTCGTGCTCGGGCGCGCGGCGTATCCGCACCCCTCGAAGCTCGAGAAGCCGCCGAGCGAACCGAAAGGCGGCGGCGTGTCGCGTCTCTTCTGGCTCTATCTCGCGGCGATCGCTCTCGTGGCCGCCGCTTTCGCGGACTTCCCTCTCATCGCGTTTCATTTGAAGTCCAAAGCGGTGCTCGAGGACAAGTGGATTCCTCTCCTCTACGCCTTCGCCATGGGCGTCGACGCGATCGCCGCGATCCTCTTCGGTAGATGGTTCGACCGTAAAGGAATGCTCTCGCTGATCCTGGCCGTCGCCGTAGCGTCGCTGTTCGCTCTCTTCGCGTTTTCACTCCGGCCGTGGGCCGTCGTCCTGGGGATGGCGCTGTGGGGGATCGGGATGGGCGCGCAAGAGAGCATTGTGCGCGCGGCGGTCGCGGACTTCGTTCCGAGAGAGCGCCGCGCGACCGGTTACGGAATCTTCCACACGGGATTCGGCGTCGCCTGGTTTCTCGGGAGCGCGACGATGGGCGTCTTGTACGACCGTTCGATCCCGGCTCTCGTCGTCTTCTCGATCGTTCTCCAGTTCCTCTCGCTCCCGCTGCTCGCGCGGGTGCACCGGATGCGGTCCGCTCGTCCGTAACGGAATACGAATACGGAAGCTCCTCGGGGGCCGCTCGAAGGATCCGGTCAACGGCCCGGCGAACTCCCGAGCGCCGCGAGCCACGCCCGCGCGGTCGGTTGGTTCGGATCGATCGCGAGGACCTTCTCGAGCTCCGCGATCGCCTCCTCGATCTTCCCCTGCCTTCCGAGAGCGGCCGCGAGGTTGCAGCGGGCGACCGTGTTTCTTCCATCGATCGCGAGCGCGGCCCGGTATTTCCCAATCGCGTCCTCGAAGCGTCCCCGGCGGGAGAGAACATTTCCTTGATGGATGAATGCTTCCATGTAGCGGGGGTTCGAACGGATCGCCTCCTCGTACGCCTCCTGCGCGCGGTCGAGCGAATCGATCTCCGCCCACGCGTTCCCCAGGTGAAAGTGCGCTTCAGCGAGGCGCCCGTCGATCGCGAGCGCGTCCCGGTAGGAGGCGATCGCCTCGCGGGAGAGACCCTGCCCGGCGTACGCGAGACCGAGGTTCACGAGGTCGGCGGTGCGGCCGGGGTCCAGATCGAGCGCTTTTCGGAACGCCTGCGCCGCGAGGTCCGGCTTCCGAAGGGAAAGAAGAGCGCGCCCGAGCTCGGAGTGCGCCTCGGGGAGATGCGGAGCCGCGGCGGCGAGTTCCTCCAGCTCGCGGGCCGCCTCCGTCCCCTCTCCGTTCTCGAGGAGGAGGCGCGCGAGGCGGAGGCGAGCGTCGACCCGGTCGGGCCTCGCGCGGGCGATCTCTCGATAGTGGACGATCGCCTCGGCGCCGCGGCCGAGCTGGGCGAGAGTCCGGGCGAGGTTAAGCCTGGCGTCGATGGACCCCGGGTTCGCCCGGAGCCCCGCCTCGAAATCGAGAACCGCCCCGGCCGGATCTCCCGCGCGGACCCGCGCCATCCCCCGGTCGGTGTACCCCCACGCGGGATCCGGCTCGTAAGGCGTGAGGGGAAACGAGGTAAGGACATAAAGCAATCCCCACCCGAGGAGAAGAAGGGCGGTCCTTCGCGGCTCCCGAGCGCGGAGCGCGCGGACAATCCGGGCGACGGCGTACGCTCCCGGGAGGAAGACGAGCGGGAGAAGCGGAACGCGGAACCGCGCCGCCGCGAGAAACGGAAGGTAGGAGAGAACGAGCACCCCGACGTAGAGAAGGATGAGCCGGAGCGTGCGCGCGGACTCGTCGGAGAAGGCCGGGGCCTCATCGTCCGGCTTTCGGCCGCGCCGGCGATCCCTGAGAAGAAGAAAGAACCCGAGAAGCGAAGCGGATCCGACGAAGGGGAAGGAAGGATTCCATCGAAGAACCCGGCTTTCCCTCTTCTCGAACTGGATCGCTTTGTTGTTCGATATTTCGGCCGGCCCGAAGAAGAGCGCCGCCTTGCGGAACGTGAGAGCGAGGAACTTCCCCGGATGCTCGGCGGCGAACGCGAAGGCTTTTCGCACGAAGAACGAGGAGGCGTCGGAATACTTCATCTCTCGTCCTTCGCGTCTCGAAAGACCTTCGACGATCCGATCGTACGAGAACCAGCTCCAACCGCTCATCCCCGTGAGGCCGGCGAGGTCGGGGAATCGGGAGGAGACGCCGTCGCTCGATTCGTTGTTGGCGATGTAGAGGGTGATCGGCGCGTTGCACGAGACGAGGCAGAACTCTCCCGAGACGGCGGCGTTCCGAAGAGTGGCGGGAAGAATCGCCGCCGCGGTCCCCGCGAGGAAGACGGCCGCGTGAAGAAGCGGGCGTTCCGCTCCCGCGCGGCGGCCTGTCCGTACGATCCACGCGAGTGCGAACGGAAGGAAGACGAGGTCGTTCCCGCGAAGGAGAACGGCGGCGCCGAGAAGCGCCCCGCCGAGGAGAGCGGAACGGAGCCTCGGCCGGATCTGCCAGGAATGAAGAGCGAGGAAGAGGAGAAGCGCCGCGGCGACGAGAAGCACGGGCGGCAGGAGCTCCCCTTCGAAATAGATGAAGCCCCAATAGAGCGCGGAGAAGCCGGCGAGGACGAGCCCGACCGCGCGCCCGAGAAGGGCGCGTCCGAGAAGGAAGGCGAGAAGCGCGTTGAGAAGCCCGAACGCCATCTGGACCGCGCGCGCCCCGGCGAAGCTCCCCTTCGTGAGCGCGTACGCGGCGGCGAGGAAGTACGGGTAGCCCGGAGGCCGAAGAAAAGGGACCTCGGGAATCCTCGGATCTCCCTCGCCTCTCGGCAGCTTCCAGTCGCCGGTGAGAAGCGCGCGCGCCCAGTAGTTGTGAAAGCCCGCGTCGGCCGCCGGCCGTGTGAAGTCGGGCCGTTCGGCGATCTCGGCAAGATAGAAGATCCGAAGGAGGAGCCCCGCGAGGAGAATGAGCGCGAGCGGAAGCCACGTTCGTAAAGCGGATCGCGCGGGAGAGGTTCGAAGCGGAGACGACGTTCTCTCGGCCGCGGGTGGGTTCTTTTCCGTCATCTCGTCCTACCGTCTCTCGGATCGACCGTCCGATCCGAGCGAACGTCCATCGGCGCGGAACCCGCGCGCTCGGGAACCGATGGCTGACCCCAGCCTACCACGGGGAACGCGCGGGGAACAGGGGAAGACCCGATGGGCACGAATTCTCTCGATCTGATACCATGAGAAGCGGGGAAATGGCGGACGTTTTGCGAACGAAGGGACGCGGGCTCGTACCCCGCTGCGGAAAGAGACGCGCGATGACGAATGGGTCGACTCGCTGGGGAGGTGCGCTCCACATCCTCGCAAGCGTTTGCGCCGCCCTGTCGATCGCGTCCGGCGCCGGGGGAGCCTCGATCGAGATCACCTCGGTCCCCGTTTGGGGGAGCGAGGACGACCTCCGCGGGCGTGTGCACCGCGTCTCTCCGTCCGCGTACAAGATCGCCGTCTACATCCTCGTCGCGAAGGCCGGCGGCTGGTGGGTCAAGCCGACCGCCGAATCTCCGCTTACGCCGATCCTTCCGGACAGCACCTGGTCGACCGACATCACGACCGGAGGCATCGATCCCTTCGCGACGCGGATCATCGCCTTCCTCGTTCCTTCGGGTTACAATCCGCCCCGCTGTGATCCTTGCTCGCTGCTTGCCGATTCTCTCTTCGATCATCCGTGGGCGTCCGCGTGCCGCCCGCACGGGTCGAGACGGATCTCTTTCTCGGGGATCGACTGGATCGTGAAGAAAGCGGACGCGCTCCTCGGTCCGGTCGGGCCGGGCCCGAACTACTTCTCGGACGATCCGGAGGACGTCTGGGTGGACGCCGAGGGGCTTCACCTCAGCATCTCCCCGCACGGAGACGATTGGTACGCGAGCGAGGTGATCGCGGACACCTCCTTCGGGTATGGAACCTACGGGTTTCGCGTGCGGGGCGCAGTGGACATCCTCGATCCGCCCGTCGTTTTCGGGATGTTTACGTGGGACGATTGCTCGCCCTTCGATCCGGACGACCCGGACAGCGCCTATCGCGAGATCGACATCGAGATCGCCCGATGGGGAAACGCGGCGACCGACACGAACGCCCAGTTCGTCGTGCAGCCGTGGCACGTGCCCGGCAACCTCCATCGCTTTCCGATTCGCTTAGGGACGGATGATCGAACGATTCACTATTTCACATGGGCGCCGGACACGCTTCTCTTCTGGAGCCGGTGGGTCGATTCCGAGACGTCCGAATGGAAAGGCGAGTCGTGGCTCTTCGTCGGGGACGGCGTCCCGCGTCCGGGGGGCGAGAACCCGCGCATCAATCTCTGGCTCTACGAGGGGAATGCGCCCGAATCGCGCGTCGAGGCCCTGGTCACGCGCTTCGAGTTCGTTTCGCGGGGTGCGGTCGGTCTCGAAGGGGGCGGGGGATTCGCCCCTTCCCTTCTCCACCGTCTCGATGCGAACCGTCCGAACCCCTTCCGGGGGGCGACCGAGATCCGCTTCGTGCTCGGGACTTCCGCCGATGTGAACCTTTCGATCTATAATGTTCTTGGACAAAAAGTCCGAACGCTTCTTTCGGAGGAAATGCCGAGCGGCGCCCACGCGGCGGAGTGGGACGGAACCGACGACACCGGCGCTGGGTGCGCGAGCGGCGCTTACTTCTACCGGATGGAGGCGGGGGGCGAGGCGCACACGGGGCGGATGCATCGGGCGAGGTAGGGACTCGCCGGGTCATGAGGGTGCCGGGGAGCGGGGCAACGGGAGGTGCTTCACCTTTCGCCCGGAATCGGGGTCTCTTCCGGTCGGCATCGCTGACACGTTCGCGCGGGCGCCCACCCAATTCCTCGCTTGGCCGAGGGTCCGTGGGAATCGGCCGCGCCGGTAGTCCTGACGCTTGAGAAGGAGCGAGTCGAGCCGCCGGCCGCTCGGAGCGCAAGCCATGGCGAACTCCATTCCCCAAGAACCCGTGCATTCCGGACGAGCGGACTTCGGCGAGCGACCCATCGTTTCGCGGCCGCTCTTCTTCAGCTCCACCTTCCGCGACATGCACGCGGAGCGTGATCTCCTTCGGGATGATGCCTTCCTCGAACTCAACGAGCGCCTGCGGGGTCGTCGGCACGAGCTGAACGTCGTGGACCTCCGGCAGGGAGTGGAAACCGGCCGCTTCAAGGACGAGGCGGAGCGCGAGCTCGTCGTCCTCCAGGTCTGTCTAAACGAGATCGATCGGACGCGCCCCTTTCTCGTCGGGCTCATCGGCGATTGCTACGGGTGGATCCCCCCCGCCGAGCGCATGGAAGCCGCCGCGCGCGCCGCCGGTTTCTCCGCGGATGTGGTCGGCCGGAGCGTAACCGAGCTCGAGCTCCTCTACGCGTTCGTCAGGGACCCCGAGCAGCGTGGGAGGAGCCGCATCTACATCCGCGCGATGGACTACGCCGGCATGCCGGAAGAGGTCCGCGAGACCTACGACGAGCGCTTCGCCCCCAGGAACGGAACCGCCGATGAGAGACGCGCCGCCGAGGAGCGCCGGGAGAAGCTTGAAGTGCTCAAGAAGCGCCTAAGGGAGGAGTTCCCGGAGCGCGTCCGCACCTACACCGCGCGGTGGGACGCTGCCCGCGGTTCGGTCACCGGCCTGGGCGATCTGCGCGACCAGGTGGTCGAGGACCTCTGGACCGACCTCGACGCCCACACGCGCGCGTACGAGGAAGAGGGGCCGCGGACCTGGCAGGAGGCGGACACCCTCGCTCTGGAGGACTTCGTTGCCGGGCGCATGCGGCACTTCCTCGATCGTCCCGCCGTGACCGGCCCGGCTCTGGAGTTCCTGCTCGGGCCCCCAAGAGGCGACCGCTCCGGTCCCTGGGGCCTCTGCCTCACCGGCGCCTCGGGCATGGGAAAGAGCGCCCTCTTCGCCCGCCTCTACCTCGATCTCAAGGTTAGGGAGCGGCGCGGGGAGCTTCTCGTCCTCGCCCACGCGGCGGGCATCTACGCCGGTTCTGATCAGGTCGATCGGATGCTCCGGCGCTGGGTGCGCGAGCTGTCCGCTTTCCTCGGCGTGGAAGACCCCTTGAGCGTCGCGGGAGGAGCAAGCGGCCAGCCGGAGCGCGCTTCATCCGCCGGCTCATCAATCCAGCCGGAGGCGGGATCCGCGGAAAGCCGGGCTGGGATCGATAACGAGAGGATCGACGAGGTGTTCGCCTCGCTTCTCGGGAGGGCCGCCGCCAGGACGCGCGTGGTCGTCCTCCTGGACGCGCTGAACCAGTTCGAACGGACGAACCGGGCCCGCTTTCTTACCTGGCTCCCGAAGCCGTGGCCGGAGAACACACAGCTCTTGGCGACCGCCATCTCCGGCGAGGAGACGCTGTCCCTCACCCGGGCTCCCCGGCGAGCGGATCTTCGGATCGTGCATTCAATCACGCGCGAGGAGGCCCACCGGATCGCGTGGAAGGTCTTCGAGGAACGCTACCACCGCGAGCCGAACGCAGCCGCGCTCAAGAAGCTTCTCGACAAGCAGACGGACGGCGGGGTACCCGCCCACGGAAACCCGCTCTGGCTGGAGCTCGCTCTTCAGGAGATGAACCTTCTCGAGGCGGACGACTACGCCCGGGCCGAACGCGAGTTCACGCACCTTCGCCGCGGGGAGCGGATGGAGGCGCTTCTCTCCTCGGTCGCGGAAGAGCTGCCCTCCTCCGTACAGGCGATCTACGGCGAGCTGCTCGATCGCGCGGAGCGGACCTTCGGCCGGGAATTCACGCACGCGTTGATCGTCCTCATCGCGGTCGGAAGAAACGGTTGGCGGGAGAGCGATCTTGAGGCTCTCGTGCCGAAGGTCGCGTGCGCGCCGTGGACCGATCTCGCGTTCGCCGGAGTGCGACGCTCGCTGGGCCGCCACCTCGTGCGGCGCGGTGCGGCCGGTCTCTGGGACTTCTTCCACGCGGGCCTTCGCGAGGGGGCGCTCGCCCGCTACCTGGCGGATCCGGACACGCGCTGCGCGCTTCACCGGCACGCGGCGGATCACCTCCGATCTCTTCCCGTGGACGACCCGCTCCGGGCGACCGAGACGATGGTCCATGTCTTGGGATGGGGGGATCGCTCGGGTGGTGCGGAGTATCTCGCGGGGCTCGAGCTCGGGACGGCGGAGATGGAGGGGGCGGCGACCGCCCTCGCCGGCGCGATCGAGACCGGAATGCCCACGGGCGACGGCTCCGATCCGGTCGAATGGGCGCTCGGATGCCTCGACGAGAACTACATGGACCCGGTGGGGCTCTGTCTTGCAGCCGGGCTTCTCCTGTTCCAGGTCGAGGCTAGGCTGGCAGTCTCCGGGGCGGCCGAGAAGAAACGGGGTCAGGTTCTGGAAGGGGTTCGCTCGAGGCTCGAACGGGCGGTGTTGGGCGGCACCGCCCCGGGCTTCCTGGCGCGCGATCTGTCGGTGTCGCTGAACAAGCTGGGGGACTTCTATCTTCGTCGGGGGGAGAGCGGGGACGCGGGGCGGGCCCTTGCGAGCTATCAGCAGTGCCATTCAACTCTCGAGCGTCTGTACGAGCAGAATCCGAACGATGCGCAGGCGGCGCGCGATCTGTCGGTGTCGCTGAACAAGCTGGGGGACTTCTATCTTCGTCGGGGGGAGAGCGGGGACGCGGGGCGGGCCCTTGCGAGCTATCAGCAGTCGTTGGAGATCGACCAGCGTCTGTACGAGCAGAATCCGAACGATGCGCAGGCGGCGCGCGATCTGTCGGTGTCGTACGAGCGTCTGGGGGACTTCTATCTTCGTCGGGGGGAGAGCGGGGACGCGGGGCGGGCCCTTGCGAGCTATCAGCAGTCGTTGGAGACCCGAGAGCGTCTGTACGAGCAGAATCCGAACGATGCGCAGGCGGCGCGCGATCTGTCGGTGTCGCTGAACAAGCTGGGGGACTTCTATCTTCGTCGGGGGGAGAGCGG
>Ga0194125_10008386_pt1 | contig 14589 bp, 12 predicted proteins | sample TA2KigC250mmetaG_FD_148626 | JGI IMG/M metagenome (GOLD analysis project Ga0194125, IMG submission 148626) | Freshwater microbial communities from Lake Tanganyika, Tanzania - TA2015034 Kigoma Deep Cast 250m | ecosystem: Environmental > Aquatic > Freshwater > Lake | place: Tanzania: Lake... | reverse complement strand
TGCAAGCTTATAATCCTCATCAGTAATATTTTGCGCCTTTTTTTCAAGTTCATTAACCTTTTCAATTTCTTCATTACTCGCATTCAATAATTGCATCCCTTTAAACATATCTCTGTCGTTTGCCGATATTAGTTGTTGCTCGCGATTAAGTTCTAGATTTAATAAATCGGCAACTTGCTCGATAGAAGTTTTTTTATCCGCACCTGAATTTTGGTTGTGATGGTCAACAATAATAGAATTTTGAGGGTAAGAAATATCTAAAGCCAATTCAATGAATACCGGGATCTGTTCTGGCGTTAGATTTTCTATTTCTGTTTTATACTCTGATAGTTTGGCACCCCAGGTCAATTCCTTCTCATAAAATTGTTGTTTGTTCTCTTTTAATAAGTTTCGAATTATTTCCATCTCGGCGTCATTACCGCCAAGGAAAAATTTGTATTTTTTTTCCATGGTTAAGTCTCAATTGTGGTTAGTGAAAAAGTAGCAGTAGAATAGAAGGAGAACATTATTTTAATCTCCTTTATATTAGAATTTAAAGTCTATTGGAAAATAAGATTAAACTATTTAATAGAAAACATATTTTTTTAAATAAAGTCACTTTTGACAAAAAAAACTAATATGAATAACTTTTGAAATGCCTAAAAGATTATAGAATTCCAAAAGTTATAAGACGATAGAATATTTTATATACAGAAATAATAATGAAATAGGAAAATAAATCTTATTAACATTCCCATTTTAATCTCTTATTTATTATACTGAAAAAATCTATTACATAACACTTCATTCCATCATTTACTACTTCATAAATGTTTTTTTGAGAACTCACTTCCTGAATGGTTCTTCAAGTATTTTTCAAAACGATATGCTTTATGTTTATTACTAAATGCTATAGCTGTGTTAAATTTCCAGGGCTTGAATTTTGACGTATGCGATGAACCCCCTTGATTATGTTTTTCTAAACGCTTTTTAGGTTAAGTGTACAACCAACATAAAAATGTTCAGGATATTTAATACTTTGTAATATATAAACATAATAAAACATTATAGAGTTGTACTACGGCGAAATTTGATCCAATAAAAGCTTAATAGTCCGGCTTCGTCCAGTAAATTGAACTTCGCCGTGTTTGGCTTCATTTTCGCAAGCTCAAATGAAGCCGAGTGGAGGTGCCGGGAGTCGAACCCGGGTCCGAAGCTACATTTCAGTGAACGTCTACACACATATTCTATCTTTTTTTATTCATTCCATTTTAGTTGATAGAAAAACTAGAAATGGAACTATCTCGAAAAAAGTTCGCCTCATTTACTCGAGAACTCAATTTGGCTATCGTATCTAACGGCGTTCAGAAATTCCCGATACGAGAAGAATTAATGAACGGCTGCTTTTTTAATTAAGCAGCAAGAGCGTAATTATATTCGCCATTTAGTTTTTTTACCGTCGTTTAACGTGTCTACGGAGAACACGGTGCGCAGTTCAAAGAACTAATAACCCCGTCGAAACCAATGTCACCCCCAATGAAATTGAGAATTGAGAATTACGAATGGAGAATTAATTATTTTTTCCACTCAATATCAGGGTGATTTGAAGAATAGTTTTCAAAACGAGCAAGAACAAAAAGTAAATCTGACAATCTATTTAAATATATAATTATTTTTTTACCAGTATCAACATTATTCGCAAGGTTTACAACTTCCCGTTCAGCTCTTCTGCAAACAGTTCGTGCCAAATGTAAGAATGAAGCACCTTCAGAACCCCCAGGTAAAATAAAATTTTGTAATTCCGGCAATCTTGAATTAAAATCATCAATAATTTTTTCAAGTTTCAAAATTAGTTTATCATCAACCCGATCAACAATTAATTTTTTCCCTTTTTTAAATTCGGGAGTTGCTAAATCCGCACCAACAATAAATAGTTCATTTTGTAAACCTTTTATTACTTCCTTAATTTCCATCGAAGAAATCTTTAACGAAGCTATTCCGAGAATTGAATTTAGTTCATCAACTGTTCCGTAAGCATGAATCCGGAGATCATCTTTTGGGACACGTTCGCCACCGTGAAGCGATGTTTCACCTTTATCACCAGTCTTGGTATAAATTTTCATGCTTTGATTGGAATGGTTTTTATTTCTATTGGAATGAGCTCATGTTCGTCTTTAATAAAAAATTGAATTTCTTTTTCTGAATAATTTTTACGTAGAAATCCAAGTCCAAGAGTATAATTCAAAAAACTTTCGGAATGTAAGCTAGAAACAATGCCGGCTTCATCACCATTAGCAGTGACAATAGCGTATTGCTTTTTAGTATCAACTTTCTCAGTTACTTTTAATCCAACAAGTTCTTTTTGAATTTTATTATAAGTGTCAAGACGAGCAATAACCTCTTGACCAATATAACATCCCTTTTTAAAGTCCACTTCATAAATTAGACTATTTTCATGAGGATTGAGTTCATCATTAATTTCATTTGGTGCTAACGGAATGCCTTGTTCAATGCGATAAATGTTGAAAGCATTTTCGCCGATTAAATTAACATCAAAAACACTTTTATTATTAATCATATATTCTAAAAGAGCTGAAGAATCATTCCTTGGAATAATAACTCTATAATTTGGTAAAGTTTTTGTAATGTGTCGTGAATGCAATAAAATTTCAGTTTGATTAATGGTCAGATTAAGTACATTGTTTCCATTTAATAATTTAAGATCATCGCCAAACAACAATGTTAAATATGATTCTGACTGCGGCCCAAAGACATCAATAATTGTAAAATCATTTGAAATATTATTTATTTGAATATCTTCTGTAATTATGAATTTATTTATCCAATTGTAAAGTTTATTAAATTCATTTAAACTTCCGACGAGTAAAAAATAATCGCCTAAATTAATCAGATTCGAGCGATCGATAAACCTTCCTTTTTCATTTAGGAATAATGTATTTAATTGATGATTTGGTTTTAACTCTAAGACAGCATTTGAAGAAATACGATGAATAAAATCTAGAACATCTTTCCCAGTTAATTTAAGAATATTTCTATTTGATAAATACAAACCAGCACCATAACGAATTGTATTGTATTCATCTTCGATAGACGAATAATATTTTATCGAATTACCGTTTACCGAAATATTCGGAAAATATTTTTTTAGAGTTTCAACCATACTTGTAAATACATAGTTTTCAACAAACATCAGCAGTACCTAAACTTTAATATTTTCTCCACCATCGTGAATTAACATTTGTAACATATAACTGTTTTTTTTCATTCCAATAAAAGGGAATTGAATCGCGCACTCTAATTCTCAAAGAATCTTCATTAAATCTGTACTCCCAGTAATCAGGAAATTTATCATTATTAACGTTATGCAATGTTCTTTTATGGACAATTCCAACATACGTTTCAAGCAAGTGAGGAGGTTTTTTCCAGCCGTCGATTAAAAAGAAATTATAATTCCTATGACCAGAAATAATTCCATCCTCGTAATTAAGTTCCACATATTTTGTGTTTTTATGCTGCCATGTTTTAATTGTCATACTATTAAAACCGCCGTGAATCGGAACTTCAGACTCCCAAAGCCTATTAAATTCTCCCTCTTTGCATTCAAATAAAGTTAGCCAGAAAAAAGCAGTTCCAAGTTTAGTACTGTCAAGATTGATGAAACTAGATTCGAACCCAATAATATTTTTTGTTTCGATATTTCTTTCGCCTGGTTTAGATTTCGCAATAACAGAGAGGACGTAATTTTCAGAACCATCTCTAAAATAGACTACAGCATATTTGGGTACATTATATGTATATGTCCTATCAAATTTTACTAAATATGTGCCGCGTTCATAATTCTCAATAATATACTCTTGCAGAGAAATTGTGTCACATGGAAATCGGTTTTTAGTCTGTTCCTTTTGGATATCAATATTATACTCTCTAATATTTTCATCCTTTGCTGTTGAAGTAGCAGCATCGCCAGAACCAGTATCCTTAGAAGTACATTGATACAATGAGAAAACGAAAATCGCAAATAGTAAGATCTTTACTGTGGATTTCATTTTATGTCCCATTTTAATTTATTTTCTTTTTGAAAATTCATTCAAAAAATACGCCGAACTCAAAATCCCTTTCTGAAAATTTTCTAATCTAAAATGCTCATTTGGAGAATGGATGTTATCGCTGTCTATTCCAAGCCCCATTAAAATAGCTGGTGCTTTTAATGATTTCATTAGATCAACAACAATTGGAATTGACCCTCCTTCTCGAGTGAAGACCGTCTTTCTGCCAAAAGCTTTTGAGCAAGCTTCTGCCGCAGCTTTTATTGCATCATTATTTACCGGAGCAACAACTGGATATCCGTAATGAATCATTCGAACATCTACTTTAACACTTTTTGGTGCGAGCGATTTGATATGTTTTTCAAAGTCTTTAGCAATTTTTTTCGGATCCTGATCTGGAACTAACCTCATACTAATTTTAGCTAATGCTTTAGAAGGTAGAACAGTTTTTGCACCTTTTTCAGTAAATCCTCCTACAATACCATTGCAGTCCAAAGTCGGTCTAACCCATAATCTTTCTAAAGTAGAAAAACCAGCTTCCCCTTGTAGTAATTTTACATCAACTTCCATTGCAAATTCTTTATCAGAGTGTTTTAGTTTTTTGAAATTTTCGCGTTCAGTTTTTGTTAGTTTTTGAACGTCTTTATAAAAATTCGGGATGGTAGCTTTGCCATTTTTATCTTGCAGTTTTGAAATTATCTTAGCCAATTCATTTATCGGATTAGCAACTGAACCGCCAAAACTGCCGGAATGTAAATCTCTATTTGGACCAGTAACTTCAACCTCCATGTAAAGTAAACCACGAAGTCCATATGTAATTGTTGGAACACCAACGTCATACATGCTTGTGTCAGAAATTAATATAGCATCGCATTTTAGTAATTCACTTTGCTCTTTTAAGAATTTTGATAAGTTTGAACTGCCAATCTCTTCTTCACCTTCAATCAAAAACTTAACATTTACCGGTAGTTTTCCATTAACTTGATAAAATGCTTCGACAGCTTTAAAATGGGTATAAGCTTGACCCTTATCATCATTGGCACCTCTAGCCCAAATTTTTCCATCGCTGATAATTGGTTCAAATGGTGGGTTATTCCATAAATCTAATGGATCAACTGGCTGTACATCATAATGCCCATAAATTAAAACCGTTGGTAAATCTGTTGATTCAATCCTCTCACCATAAACAATGGGGTGACCAGCTGTCTGAAAAATTTCTGCTTTTGTCATTCCAGCATCAAATAATTTTTTTTGTACAAACTCAGCACATCTTTGCATCTCTGGCTTATGCGATTCGAGTGTACTTATACTTGGAATTCGAATATAATCCTTTAATTCTTCAACATAATTATTAAAATTAGCTTCAATATGAGAAATTACATTATCCACATCTCCTCCGATTCAGAGAATAATGATTAATAAATAAGTTATTAAACATGCTCAATGTTTTAATAAACAAATTTACACCTATCAAAAACTGGATTCAAGTGTAGAACTGGATTAACTGAGGATTAAAATTATAAAATAACTTTCAAATACTCTGTATTCCTTTCCCATCTTATTTTTATCTTATAATATAATTGGTAAATTTAAATATCTATTTGCATTCAAAACATGATAATCATAAGATACATATTAAAGAATCATGCTATACCATTTCTTTTTTCGGTTTTCATTTTAATTTCAGTTTTCTTGCTTCAGTTTTTAATGAAATTTGCTGACCGCCTTGTTGGAAAAGGTTTAAGCGCTTGGGTAATATTTCAATTGATTATTTATAACCTTGCTTGGATGATAGTACTTGTAGTACCGATGGCTGTTTTGATTGCATGTTTGATGGCATTTGGCGGAATGTCGCAGAATAATGAAATCTCAATTCTTAAAGCAAGCGGAATTAGTTTATATAAAATGATAATTCCACCTTTAGTAGCAAGTCTTTTTGTAGCAATATTTCTAATCTATTTTAATAATAATATTTACCCTAATGCGAATCATGCAGCAAGACTTTTAATGGAGGATATTTCTCGGAAAAAACCAACATTATCACTTGTACCGGGAGTTTTCTCACAAGATATTCCTAATTATTCAATTCTTGTTAGGGAAATTAATCAGAACAAAAATGAACTCAGAGACGTTACAATTTATGATTATAACTCACCGCCTAAAATGAATGTAATTACTGCTGAAAATGGTAAAATCTATTATTCAACTATTCAAAAAAAAATAGTTATGGATTTAGATAATGGTGAAATTCATGAATCAGACCGGTTTGATGAAAAACATTATAGAAAGTTAAGATTCAAACGTCATAAAATTGCAATGCCAGCTGAACAATTTTCCTTCGAACAAACTACTCCGGGAGGTCAGCGAGGTGATAGAGAATTAAGTGCGCAAGATATGATTTTAATTGTTGATAGCTTGGAAATCATTCAAGCAAAAAATCAAGAAGATTTAAATAAAGTCTTATTGAGATTATCGCATGGAGCTGAAAATCTCACTCCAATTAGCAAACAAACAACTGAATCATCCAGTTATATCTATTTAAAGATGGAACAGAAGCTTAAAGAAAATGAAAATTCCGTATTCAATATGTTGGCTCGAATCGACTATACAAAGCAAGAAATAAATCGATTTTGGGTTGAGATTCATAAAAAGTATTCACTGCCATTTGCATGTCTTGTTTTTGTTCTAATTGGTGCTCCGCTTGGTACTATGATGCGTAAAGGGGGGTTTGGAATGGCAGCCGGAATTAGTTTAGTTTTTTTCCTAATCTATTGGGCATTTTTAATTGGCGGAGAAAAATTAGCAGACCGTGGCATTATCTCTCCTTTCATTGGAATATGGATTGCAAATATTCTGTTAGGAATACTTGGTCTATTCTTATTGATAAAAAGCGCTCGTGAAAAAGTTACACTTAATTTTGATTTTATAACAAACTTAATTCCAAAATCTTGGAAGGCACCAGAACCTGAAAATGAAAATTCTTGATAAATATTTAGTGAAACAATTTATTCAATCAATTCTATTTGGGCTTCTTGCTTTTGTTATAATCTTTGTAATAATCGATATGATGGAAAATTTAGATGACTTTATAGACCAGAATGTACCATCCGTTTTGATTGTTCAATATTATTTCGTTTTTATACCAGAAATAATCCGATTAATGATTCCCGTTTCTATTTTGCTTGCTTGCTTATTTACAGCCGGCAAAATGGCAAACCAAAACGAGCTTACTGTAATTAAAGCAAGTGGAATAAGTCTGTATAGATTTATGGTTCCATTTATAATTACAGCATTTATCATAAGCATAATGACTGTTTTTATTGGAGGGTATTTTGTTCCTCTTGCAAACAAGCACAAGGTATTTATAGAACAAACATACATGAAAAAAGGAATTGTATATTTTGGAAGCAACATTTTCTTTCAAGACACTAAAAATAGACTGGTGTCAATCAACTATTTTGATATTTCTTCTGAAATTGCAAATCAGATAAGTATTCAAGAATTTGATTCAAAAGATAGAACTAAGTTAGTTAAAAGAGCTGATGCTTTAAGAATGAAATACGATACTACAAAAAGTCTCTGGATTTTAATGGACGGCATTGCAAGAAAATTTATCGATTCTACTGAAACAATTGAAAAATTTGTTTCACTAGAATTTATGGGATTAAACTTTACGCCACAAGATGTTATCAAGAAACAAAGAAAACCAGAAGAAATGACACTTGCAGAATTATCAGAATTTGCAAAAGACCAGCGCAGAACCGGTAATGATCCAACAGCAATTTCTATTGAGTATCAATCAAGAATTGCATTTGCATTTTCAAGTTTAGTGGTTGTGCTATTTGGACTTCCTATTTCTGCCAATAAAAGACGGGGCGGGCTCGCACTTCAGTTTGGAATAAATTTATTGATTACTTTTTTCTATTTGGTATTTATGAAGATCAGTCAAGCATTTGGCAAGAACGGAGTATTTAATCCATTAATTACAGCATGGGCTGCTAATCTTATTTTTTTAGCTGGTGCATTTATAAATATTAAACGAACGCTTAAATAGATTTTCTGTTTTAAGTAAGACGCACCTTTTCAACCTCAACACCAATTTTTACTTCTAACTAAATATAATGCTAATTGATTTTTTCAGTTTTTTCCATATTTACAAAACCAAATTGAGGAGTTGGCTGAGAATCAATTTTTATTTCGCCAAACCTTGATTCAAATTTGTCAATATTTTCTTTTAAAGCTCTCATTAGCATTTTAGCATGTTGAGGAGTTGTTATAATTCTTGAAAGTACTTTTGCTTTTGGTACACCGGGAACAACTCTAGTAAAATCAACCACAAATTCTGCTGGAGAATGAGTAATAATTGCAAGGTTTGAATAGATCCCCTCAGCTTCCTTTTCGCCAAGTTCAATATTTATTTGCTGTGGTTTATTCTCATTATTTTGATTCATATATCTCTCGCATTGTAATTTTTTTTTCAGTAAAAAACCCACAACCCGAATTATCAGATTGTGGGTTTATATCAATTTATAAATTTTTATCTGTATTGATCAGCTTTATCAAATGCTTCTTTTGACTTTTGTGCGTTGCCAAGGTTAGCATAAATCTTACCAAGCAGTTCCCAAATGGCTGGTTCGTTTGGAGATTTTTCAAGATATTTTTCCATTAATGGTAATGCTAACTTAAATTTATCTTTGTATGAATCATCAGTCTTACCTTGAGCTTCAGCTTCTTCTCTAATTTGTGTTCCCCAACGAACATAAACTACACCTAAATTATATATTGCATTTGTGTATTCTGAGTCAAGTTCAATAGCCTTTTTGAATTGTTCTTCTGCAGCTGGAAAGTCTGCAGCATTTAACAATAATACTCCATAATTATATTTATAGAATTTATTTTGCGGATCCCGTTCAACACCTTCCTTAAAGGCAGTCATTGCTACATCAAGCTTATTTGCTGCTATATATGCATTAGATACTCTTAATAAAATTTCTCCGTTTGATGGATATTTTAATTTTCCATCCTCTAATACTTTTATCGCTTTATTATAGTTCTCTAATGCTTGAACACTATCAGATGCAACTTTTGAGGTACGATAAGTATCCATTAATAAATTACCTTTATCAGTATAAATTTGTCCAAGTAATGCGTAAGCTTCAGGAGTGCTTCCAACCTTAATCATTTTATTTAATGGCTCAATTGCATTATCAATTTGATTTAAGTTAATATACACATAAGCAAGATTTTCATAAGTCACTGCTGAATCTGGTTGGCACAAAATAGCATTATTGAAATTATTTGCTGCTTTATTAAAAAACATCTTGACACTATCTTCGGTTGATGCTTTAGTTGCGTTGTTGAAAAAGGAAACACCTTTATTAAAATTGGTTGCCCAATAATAATTTTTTGATTCTTTTATTTGTGGTTCAAATTTCTTGCTTGATTTCAGAGAATTATTAAAAGATTCTATCATTTTGGGAATGTTATCTTCTTCTCCATAAAGAAAACCTAATAAATACCAGCCTTCATCATTAGCCGGATTTTTTTCAACATCTTTTAATAAGGATTCTTTAGCTTTTTCGTATTGTTTTTGATTGATATAGAGTTTAGCTCCGGTCAATTCAGCTGATGCACATTGAAATGCAGTTATCCCTAATACCATACCTAATATGCCAAATAATATAAGTGCTCTTTTCATTTAAGCTCCTAAGTTGATAAAAATACAATTAAATTCACCGAAAAATAACCATTTTCGGATAGGTAAGTCAAGGTATTATATGAGCTTAAAATATATATAAATTGAAGAAGTGTGAATCCTTTAAATTGATTTTAGAACATTAAACAAATATTTTTGAATGCAAAGGAGAAAAAATTTTGAAATCAGAAGAGATTATCCGTGGAGTTCCAAAAGTCCAGCTTCATGATCACCTTGATGGCGGCTTAAGACCTAAGACAATAATTGAACTTGCAAAGGACTTGAAATACAACAAACTTCCAACAAAGGACCCCGTTGAATTAGCTGAATGGTTCCATAGAGGTGCAAATAAGGGAAATTTGGTTGAGTATTTACAAGGGTTTGAACACACATGTGCAGTAATGCAAACGAAGGACGCCTTATTTAGGATTGCTTATGAAATGATTGAAGACATGAAGAATGATGGCGTATGTTATGTGGAAACTCGTTTTGCCCCGGTTTTTCACAAACAAAAAGGTTTATATCATGAAGAAATTATCCAAGCCGTTCTAGATGGACTAGATAAAGGGAAAAAAGATTTCGGTGTTGGATATGGTTTGATTTTATGCGGAATGAGAAATATGAAAAACACACTCGAAATTGCTGAGCTTGCTGTTGATTTCAGGAAACAAGGTGTAGTTGGATTTGATCTTGCCGGTGAAGAAGGAGGTTTCCCTCCTAAAAAACATCTTGACGCATTTCAATACATTAAACAAAAAAATTTCAATATAACAATCCATGCCGGCGAAGCATTCGGTAAAGATTCTATTTGGCAAGCAATTCAAATTTGCGGCGCACTCCGCATCGGACACGCAACAAGATTAATCGAAGATATGGCATTCGATAAGGAAGGACATATTGTAGCACTAGGAGAACTTGCACAATATATTTTAGATACACGTCTTCCATTAGAGATATGTCTTTTAAGTAATGTTCATACCGGTGCAATTGATAAATTAGAAAATCATCCGTTCATTAAACTTTACAAGGAGAAATTCAGAGTCTTTCTTAATACTGATGATAGATTAATGAGCGACACTACTCTTACTAAAGAATATGTTACTGCTACCGATTATTTTGGCTTGAATTTAGATGATATTGAAAAACTTAATATCAATGCAATGAAATCTTCATTCATCCCTTATAAAGAAAGACTGCATTACATCTATAAAGTTATCAAACCAGGATTCCAGAAAATGAGGGATACTCTTCTTTCACTTAAAGTATAGGACTATGGCAAAACAATTATTTAAAAACTATTCATTTAATTTCGATAAAAACGAAAGAAAAATTTTAATTCAATTTTGTAATTCAGTATTAAAACAAATGAATCAGGACGAAAAATTTTTTTCAGACGTTCGTGCATTCAATTCAATTGTTGATAAATTGAAATCTTCAGATGAAGAAATAAAATTCACCAAGGAAGAAAGAACAAAACTTGTATTTAGACTTACTGAAAATGTTGAACATATGAATAAAGAAATAAAGAAGAGCGGATTTATTAAAAGATGGCTCTATAAATCTGCTTTTAAGCAATACAAAAATCTATTGGATATTCATTTTAAAAATTAATTTTTCAATTCTACGTTTTTTGTAGACTCAATTTAATTGTTCAGAAGGAAGATGATGGGAACATTAATAAATACGATTAAAGCCCCGACTGGTAAAAACTTAACATGCAAAGGTTGGATTCAAGAAGCTGCTATGCGAATGTTGATGAATAATCTTGATCCTAACGTTGCAGAAAGACCTGATGATTTAATAGTGTACGGAGGCTCTGGAAAAGCTGCTCGCAATTGGGATGCTTATGAAGCAATTATCATTTCCTTAAAAAATTTAGAAAATGATGAAACACTTTTAATTCAATCTGGAAAACCGGTTGCAATTTTCAAAACACATGAGAATGCCCCAAGAGTAATAATTTCGAATTCAATGCTTGTTCCTGATTGGGCAAATTGGGATGAATTCCGCCGACTTGAGCAGCTTGGATTAACTATGTATGGACAAATGACAGCCGGAAGCTGGATCTATATTGGAACACAAGGAATACTTCAAGGCACATACGAAACTTTTGCAGAATGCGCACGAAAATATTTTAATGGTTCGCTTACTGGTAAATTTTTGTTAACTGCTGGACTTGGCGGAATGGGGGGTGCACAGCCACTTGCGGCAACTATGAACGGTGCAGCATTTTTAGGTATTGATGTTGACAGATCAAGAATCCAAAAACGACTTGATACGGGTTACATTGATTTAATGACTGACAATTTGGATGAAGCACTAAAACTAATTCTTAATGCAAAGGAAACAAATCAAGCTTTGTCTGTTGGTCTTGTTGGAAATGCTGGAGAAGTTTTGTCAGAAATTTTGAAAAGAAACATTACACCTGATATTATAACAGACCAGACTTCTGCCCATGATACACTGAATGGTTATGTGCCAATGAATATGAAATTGGAAGAAGCATTTGAACTCCGCAAAATTAATCCTTCAAAATATATTGAACTGTCTAGAAGAACTATTGTTGCTCATGTAAAGGCAATGTTAGAGTTCCAAGCACGAGGTGCAGTTGCATTCGATTATGGAAATAATATTAGAGGCGAAGCAAAAGAAAATGGAGTAGCAAATGCTTTTGATATTCCGGGATTCGTTCCAGAATATATTCGTCCTCTCTTCTGCGATGGAAAAGGTCCGTTCAGATGGGCTGCTTTATCAGGTGATCCAAAAGATATTTATGAAACAGACAAAGCTGTGATCGAAACATTTCCAGATAACAGAGCACTTATACGCTGGATAGAAATGGCGCAACAGAAAGTTCACTTTCAAGGATTACCAGCTCGCATATGCTGGCTCGGATATGGTGAACGCGCAAAAATGGGAAAGATTTTTAATCAGCTTGTTGCAGATGGAAAAGTAAGTGCCCCAATTGTAATTGGCAGAGATCATCTCGATTGCGGTTCCGTCGCATCTCCAAACAGAGAAACTGAAGGAATGTTTGATGGAAGCGATGCTATTGCCGATTGGCCGATATTGAATGCCTTACTAAATGCAATTGGAGGGGCAAGCTGGGTTTCAGTTCATCACGGAGGCGGCGTTGGGATTGGCAAATCAATTCATGCCGGGATGGTTGTGGTTGCAGACGGTACAAAAGAAGCGGAAGAAAGACTTGAAAGAGTTTTAACTTATGATCCAGGAATGGGTATTGTTCGTCATGCAGATGCCGGATATGAACAAGCTATAGAAAATGCAAAAAGATTTGATGTAAAAATTCCGATGATGAAATAATTGTCATTCTTTGCTTAGTCGTTAGTACTGAATTATCGTGGATTGATTTTATTATAAACTGCCACATATCAAACCTCTGCAAAAGGTAGAAAATGTGGTTTATATCAAGAATAAATAAAAAGGTGAAAAATGAAAGTATTAATTGCAGACAAATTTCCAGAGAATCACATTCAAACATTAAAAGAGAATGGAATTGATGTAGTCTATGAAGCAAAAGCCGGTGAAAATGATTTAGCAAACTTTGTTAAAGATGCAGAATTTATTGTTGTTAGATCAACAGTTGTAAATCAAGCAGCGATTGATGCCGGTTCAAATCTTAAAATTGTTATTCGTGCCGGATCAGGCTACAACAACATTGATGTAAAAGCTGCATCAGCAAAAGGAGTAGCAGTAGCAAATACTCCCGGTAAAAACTCTATTGCAGTAGCAGAACTTGCAATGGGTTTAATTGTTTCACTTGACAGAAGAATTCCGGACAACGTAAAAGACTTTAATTGCAGCGTTTGGAATAAAGCAAAATATTCTAAAGCAGAAGGAATTTTTGGAAAGACACTTGGAATTATTGGCGTTGGTAATATTGGGAAAGAGATTGCAAAACGTGCACAAGCATTCGGAATGAAAGTTATTGGTTATGATGTTATCAAAACAGAAGGGATTGGAATAGAATATTCTGACAATGTTGAAAAATTAATTGCTGCATCTGACGTGATAACATTGCATGTTCCGGCAAATCCTCAAACTAAAGGGATGTTTGACGAAAAATTACTTGGACTAATGAAAAAAGGTGCGATGCTGATTAATACTTCACGTGCAGATGTTATTGATGAAGATGCACTAATTAAAGCAGTTAAGGAAAACGGGATTCTTGCCGCTGTTGATGTTTTCAAAGGGGAACCGGAAGGTAAAGACGGAGCAGTTACTTCAAAACTACAGAACATCGATGGAATCTATGTAACTCATCATATTGGCGCTTCTACTGAACAAGCACAAGATGCTGTTGCCGAAGAAACTGTAAAAATTATTCTTGAATTCAAAAATACTGGGAAAGTGTTAAATAAGGTTAATTAGTATAAGGCAAATTTGATTGTCAGTCTGTCCATTGGACTCCGATGGAGAGCATATCCACTTTGGCTTGCCAAAGCGAGACTGGTTGAAGGCTGACAATATATTTAGATTACACTTCGCTAAATCCGTCTTAGACGAATAAACTCAGTGTGACTTTTTTTTAGATTTACTTAAACAAACTTAATATCAAAAATATCAGTAATAATTCCGTGATAGTAAAGCAATTTAAATAAGTCTTCCAATGCTTCAGTTTCATTAGGAGTTAATTCATAATATACAGTGCTAAAATTATTTTTGATGTGCTCTTTTACTGCAGCTGGGTAATCAATAGATTCAAATATTTCTGAAAGGGAATCTTCAATCACTGCATCAATTTCAATTATAAGTAAATTAAATTTTTCGATTGCTTCTTTATCTTGGGAAGCAAAAACAAAATTGACATAAGGCAAATCCAACATT
>Ga0194125_10008385_pt1 | contig 14590 bp, 13 predicted proteins | sample TA2KigC250mmetaG_FD_148626 | JGI IMG/M metagenome (GOLD analysis project Ga0194125, IMG submission 148626) | Freshwater microbial communities from Lake Tanganyika, Tanzania - TA2015034 Kigoma Deep Cast 250m | ecosystem: Environmental > Aquatic > Freshwater > Lake | place: Tanzania: Lake... | reverse complement strand
ATTGCACTCGTCCTCCGTCAAGTCGACGCGGTACTTCTTGTTCATTCGCTCCTCCTGCGGAAGATGGCTCCCCACAGGAGGAATATACTCCACGTAACCTATCATGTCAAGATTGACACAGTACTAGGATAACTTGGGTGCTCCACTGCCAGGGCAACGCCCGGGAGCACGCCCAGTGGGAATGCGCCGATTTCCTGCTAACGGCGCTGCATCTCAGCGGCACAGATGACGGGAACGACTTCGTGGCTCCAGTGCCAGGGCGCAATCCCCACGTAATCATTGAGGTCCACGAGTACTGCAATGGCCAAGTAGGCAAGAACGTGGCCGTGCGTCTCGAGGCCGACATGTGGGCATTCGGGCGGAGAGGGAAGGTTTGCAGGGTAGGGACTGACACCTATCGTGAGGAATTCGATGCGATTGATGACTTGGCGGACAGAATCTACTCGTGGTTTGAGACGGGCTGGCGCACTCCGGGGCACTCGGGTGCGGGGCAGCGGTGAACCCCTACCAGATGCTCGGTTCTGTTGCCCATCACCTGCCCTGTCACACGACCCGCGGCAGTTGGGGCAGCAGGTCGAAGTGGGCGTCGCGCGAGTAGAGGACAAGGTTGTGCTGCTCGACTAGGGCGGCGATCCAGATGTCGTTCGTTGGGATGGGCGTCGCCTGCTGGCGAAGCTGGCGGAAGATGTGGGCGTAATGGCGCGTCGTGTCCTCATCGGGATAGAGCACGGCCACCCGGGCGCGGTTGAGGAACTGGACGAGGATGCGCTCGTTCTCGATGGCGCGCGTGCCGCACAGGAACCCCGCCCGCAACTCGGCCAGGGAGACAAATGGCAGGAAGACCCGTTCGGCCTCGCGAACCTTCTCAACGGCCTCGGGCACCCCGGCGCAGAAGTCCCGGTAGCGATTCGTGTCTACTGCCATCCTCACGGCTCGGCCTCACTTCCAGAGCTCAGGGTCCACCGTGTCCATCTCCCGCACCGCCTCGTCGAAGGCGGGGTCCTCCACCCAGGTCCCTGCCAGGTCATCGAGGTCGTGGTACACGGGCCTCTCCTCGGCGAGCCCGAGGCCGCGGGCCAGCGCATCCAAAGCCGCCCGGTTCAAACTCAACCCCTCCTGCTTGGCCTTGCGGCGGATGGCGTCGTTGAGCTTTTCAGGGATCCCGCGCAGTGTGTACTGCATAGATGGCTCCTCTCCATGCATACATTATATGCTGCTTATGCAGGCATGTCAACCCTGCCGTGTCATCCGACGCCCTTGCGGCCATCGCCTCCAGGAGTGACCCTCGCTGGGAGGAGAGGAGGGGGAGGGGCGTTGTCGGTCAAGACTCGCGCCCCTCCGGGTCGCGAGTCTTGAATTGCGCCCCTGCGTCGAGGTGCAAGACGAGGCATAAGTGCTGGGAGCCATTGGACTTGCATTCTTGAAGCGCGCGGGGCTGTGGCCCGCGCCCGAAGAAGCGGAAAAGGGCTCGAGTCTTACGGACGGGCGAGGATCGCCCGGTGGCGGGGCTTCACGCAGCCTCGCGCGGCCAGAGGGGGGCGCGAGTCTTGAATTGGCCGGCGGGTTGGCGGCCTCGGCGGCCTCTTCACGGTCGCCAGACCGCCATCCGACGCGCTGAACATGGCTAGGCCCCCGTGAGGCTCACGGCGGCCTGGGAGGAGATTCGACGACGACGACGAGGACGACGACGAGCACGATGGGTCGCCGGGGCGAAGATCACTTGGCGTAGAAGGCGATCATCTGCTTGCAGGTGACAGGCTTGATCTGGCCGGCGTGGCCGGCCTGGCCAAAGGCGACCATGCGGTCAACGCAGATGGCTTTCATGCCCTCGCGGGCCGGGCCGAGATAGTCGCGGGGGTCGAACTTCTCGGGGGTGACGGCGAAGACCTCGCGGATGGCGGCGGTGATGGCCAGGCGGTTATCGGTGTCCACGTTGATCTTGCGGACGCCGTTGCGGATGCCGAGCTGGACTTCTTCGACGGGAACGCCCCAGGAGGGCTTGAGCTTGCCGCCGAACTGGTTGATCTTGGCCTTGAGGTCCTGCGGGACGGCGGAGGAGCCGTGCATGACCATGTGGCAGTTGGGCAGGCGCTTGTGGATCTCGAGGATGACGTCCATCCGCAGGACGGCGCCGGTCGGGGGCTTGCTGAACTTGTAGGCGCCGTGGCTGGTGCCGATGGCAACGGCCAACGCGTCCACGCCCGTGGCGGCGACGAACTCCCCGGCCTGGTTCGGGTCGGTCAGGTGCTTCATCGCCTCGTCGCCGGTCAGGCCGGCGCCGTGGCCGTCCTCGATGCCGCCGAGGCAGCCCAGCTCGCCCTCGACCGTGATGCCGCGGGCGTGGGCCGCGTCCACGACCTTCTTCGTCACGGCCACGTTGTAGGCCAGGTCGGCGGGGCTCTTCCCGTCCTCCTGGAGCGAGCCGTCAATCATCACGGAGGTGAAGTTCTGCTCGATGGCGCTCATGCACGTGTCGAAGGAGTTGCCGTGGTCGAGGTGCATGGCGATGGGGATGGCGGGGTAGAGCTCGGCGGCGGCGAGCATCAGGTGCCGGAGGTAGGCGTCGTTGGTGTACTTGCGTGCGCCGCGCGATGCCTGGATGATGACGGGCGAGTCGGTCTCCTTCGCCGCCAGCATGATGGCCTGTATCTGCTCCATGTTGTTCACGTTGAACGCGGCCAGGCCGTAGCCGTTCTCCGCCGCGTGGTCGAGCAGTGTTCGCATGGGGACGAGTGGCATGGCAAACCTCCTTGCAAGGGGTGATTGGGGATTCCCGGCCGGGCAGGTTCCCCGCCCGATTTCTCCCCATTCTGCCAGAAACGCGGCGCGAATGCAACCGCGGGTTCCGCTCCTCGCGTCAGTCCTCAATCGTCCTCGTCCTCGTCCCTCGTCCTCGTCCTCGGCTCCTCGCCTCTCCCGCCGAACGAATCGAGGACGAGGGACGAGGACGAGGGACGAGGACGATAGGTTCGGGGGGGACGTGCCACCGGCGCTTGCGCGCGGGCCGCAGGGGTGGTATGTTCTTGTCAGGGGGTTGGGGCTCTGGCGAGGAGAGGCCACGATGTCGGACCCGAATTGCATCTTCTGCAAGATACTGGCGGGCCAGATTCCCTCGGAGCGGGTCTACGAGGATGAGCAGGCGGTGGCGTTCCTGGACATCAATCCCGTGGCCCCCGGCCACACGCTGCTGGTGCCGAGGAGCCACCACGCGAATCTGCTCGAGACGCCGCACGAGGTGCTCTCGGCGCTGATGGCGACCGCACCCAAGGTGGCGCGCGCCGTGATGGCGGCCACGGGCGGCGAAGGCTTCAACTTCTTCCAGTTCAACGGCGCCTGCTCGGGGCAGGAGGTCTTCCACCTGCACTTCCACATCATCCCGCGCCACCCCGGCGACCGCGTGTCGTACCAGTGGAAGCAGGGAAAGTACGGCGAGGGGGAGATGGCCGCCCTGGGCGCGCGGGTGCGGGAGGCGTTGGGGACAAGCTGACTCGGGGGCTGGGCCATGCGGTCAGGAATCTGGTCGCTGCGGCGGAAGCTCTTCGTCGCGCTCCTGGTGATGATGACGTTTCTGCCGCTCGTCGTCTACCTCTACTCACGGGAGCAGGGCCGCCAGGAGGCGGCGCAGCGCCTCACGGCCCACGTCGAGCGCAGCGTGAGCCGCGCCCTCGAGATCAAGAGCCAACTCGAGCCGGTCATCGAAAAGTCCGCCCCTGACTCCGCCGAGGTCCGCAAGGCGATGCAGGACCTGGTGGGCAGCGACGGGACGCTCGCCTACCTGCAACTGGCCGACAGCGCGACGCGGGTGGTGAACTCGACGTCGGGCGCGCCGAAGCGGGAGAAGGTGCCGCTCGAGGTGGTGCCGCCGGCGGCGCCCGAGGTGGTGCGCGCGCTCCAGGGGACCGGCGAGGCATCCAGGCCCGAGTATGTCATGGGCGTCCGCCTCTCCAAGACCGAGCGCGGCCACCTCCTCGTCGGAATGTCCACCCGCGTGCTGGACGAACAGCTCCGCCAGTTCCAGGAGCCCTGGCGCTGGTCCTCGGTGCAGATCACGGTCATCTGCGTGGCCATTCTCGCCGTGTTCTCGGCCTACATCGTGCTCCTGCACGAGCGGACGCGCGGCCTCGCGGCCCAGCTCCACGAGGAGAGCCGCCTGGTCTATGTGGGCACTCTCGCCGCCAGCATCGCCCACGAGGTGCGCAACCCCCTCAGCTCGATGAAGATGAACGTGCAGATGATCGAGCGGAAGCTGGCCGAGCTGGCCGACCCCGCCCAGGCCGACTACTTCCGCGGCAAGGTCGAGCGCATCAAGGGCGAGATCGAGCGGCTCGAGGACTCGGTGAACCACTTCCTCGCCTTCTCGCGCCCCGCGCCACTTGAGGCCAGGCCCTCGCGCCTCGCCGACGTGGTGGACAGCGTGCTCGAGCTCCTCCAGCCCCAGTGCCAGGCGAAGGGGGTGCAACTGGTCCGCCGCCACGCGCGCGACCTGCCGCCCGTCGCCCTCGATCCCAGGCAATTCGTCCAGGCCATCCAGAACCTCGTCCTCAACGCCCTCCAGGCCCTCGGCCGCGGCGGCACCATCACCGTCTCTACGGAGGCCACGCCAGGCGGCGTAGCCGTCTCCGTCGCCGACAACGGCCCCGGCATCCCGAAGGAGGTCCAGCAGCACATCTTCGAGGTCTTCTTCACCACCCGCGAGGGCGGCACGGGGCTCGGCCTCAACATCGTGAGCCGCATCGTCGAGGAGCACCACGGCAAGCTCAGCGTCGAGAGCGAGCCGGGCAAGGGCGCCACCTTCCGCATCGAGCTGCCCCGCGCCGCCCCACCGCCCGACCCGGACGAGAGGGCCTGAGCCGCAGGGAGAAGACACTCTCCCGCCTACTTGGACCCTTCGGTCATGACTCGTGCGCGTCTTGCGCGCATGTGCAGCGTACAATGTCGAACGTCGAATGACGAATGACGAATGAGGCAAGGAGCGGCCCCTTTCCTTCTCAGTTCGACATTCGGCGTTCATTATTGACAGTGTAGCATCGTTACAGAGTCCTCTCACTGTCGAACCGCATGTAGCGCGCTGTGAAAGGCAAGCAGTGCCCAATTCCTCTCCCAGCTCCGAAGGAGCGAGAGGGTTTTGCCGGCGGCGTGAGCCGCCGGAAAGGGGCAGGAAGAGGCCCAGCCCCGAAGGGGCGGCAGAAACGCTCTGTCGTGCCGCCCCGTCGGGGCTTGACCCTCTGGCTCCTGCGATCCGGCGGCTTACGCCGCCGGCAAAACCCTGTCGTCCCTTCGGGACTTGGCGGCTCGGGCAGCTGGGCCAGGAGCCGCGCAGGAAACTCTGTAACGATGCTGCACTCTCGTAAAATCCGCCCTGCCCTTTGGGCGACACGTCCCTGCCCCCGGCGCCCCGCCTCACCCTTACCCTCCCGAAGGCATTGGAGCCTTCGGGAGGGAGGGCCGCTTGCCCCTTCGTTCGCTTGCATAGGGTATCCCATCTGTGCCGGGAATCAAGTCGGCGAGTGCCGGCCTTGAACCCCCAGTTCCTTGCTGCTACGATGGGTTGGCGGGGAGCTTGCCGCGACCTGATGAAAGCGAGGGGATCCACATGCGAGCCAGGCCAAGCGGGCAAGCCCGCGGTCATGCAATATGGCGTCTTCTCCCCGTCGGCATCATACTCCTTGTCATCGTACTGCTGGCCATGCAATTGCGCGACTCAACGTTCATTCACCGAGAGTATGCGTACACATGGCAGCTAAGACATCTCGGCAGAGCGACATTGGGCTACGTGATTGACTACGACGGTTTCTTCCCCTTGGCCTGGCATGTGTCCGGCCCCTCGATGGCGGACGACCTCAGCAACGTCAGTTACTACCGCTTCCTGATCGCTGAGAGGGTCTCGCCGGAGTTCCGGCGCCTGGTCACCCCCGATGACGTCGCGCGCCATAAGGGCGACGTGATGGCAGCCCGCCGGGGCAAGTTCGCGCAGGCCCAGGAGGCGTGGACCGAACCGGGCACATGTGGGTGGACGAGAGATTACTTCGGCCCGGCCACTATTTTCAGGTGGCCGGATGAGCGCGACGGGCCTGCTCCCAAGCACACCAGCAAGTCGGACCTCCTGTCGGCAGACATCAGCTACCAGGCATTGCTGGCCAACGTGAACGCCTCCCTGCCGAACCCGGAAGCCAAGGACCCCGATGACCCCGAGCACGAGGCGGAGATGCGGAAGGGCTTCAGCTTCGTGCGGCAAGCGGGGATGGACATCTTCGTGGGCGTTGGCCCCAGCCTCCGCCGCACGGGCGACCTCTCGTCGTCGCGCTTCGACTTCCGCCACAACGGTGCGGCCAACGTCCTCTTCCTCGATGGGCATGTGGAGCTGATCCGGAAGGACGACACGACGCGACTCGAGAAGATCCACCGCAACTGGAACAGCCTGGAAGGGACAACGGAAGAGCGGCCGGCCTCGCCGTCGCCTGCTCCCTGAGCAAGTGGCTGCATCGGGCGCTGGAATTCCGGCCTGGGGCGCTGTAGAATGAGCGCGGGGAGGACGAGCCACCGGCTCCAGCAGGTCGGGCGCCGGCTCGCGCGGCTCCACCGCCCGGATGAAGTTGATCACATTCACAATCCGCCGCCCATCGCCCACAGCTCTGCTCCTCTCCTCCCCTCGTTCCCTCCCCCTGTGCCCTCCCGAAGGTTCCAATACCTTCGGGAGGATACACCCCGGTCCCCAGCGCCCCGCCTCCCCCTCACCCTCCCGAAGGCATTGGAGCCTTCGGGAGGGAAGGCCGCTCAGTCCGCCGCCCGCATAGCCTATCTTCTGCGGGTGCCGCCTCAAGCTCGCTGCCGCCCCTTTTGACGAGCCCACTTCCCGGTGGTACCATGATTGTAGGGAGAGGGGAGCCCAGGTCATGGTGCGCACATCGCGAGGGCGAACGCAACTGGCCCCCGGCCGCGCCGACTGGCGGCTGGCGTCTCTCCTCACGCTTGTCGGCCTGCTGCTTGCCCTTGCCGCATTGCTCTTCTTGCCCGTCGTCTCCGTGGGCAGCCGGCATCCCCCGGGGAGCTCGTGCCGGGAGCACTTACGCATGTGCCACAGCTCGCTCCGTCTTTACCTCAGCGACAGCGATGACTTCTTCCCTTCGGCGTGGCATGTCGCGGGGCCGTCCGTTGCCCCTGATCTCAGCAACCTGACGTTTCACCGCTTTGCCATCTACTCGCGCTTCGGGGGGTTCAGCCACATCGTGACGCCCGCCGAGATCGATGCCTGCAATGGGGATTCCGCGAAGGCCCGCAGAGCGAAGTACGACCGCTGCTCACAATTCTGGAAGGACAACCGCCGCGGCTGGACAAGCGACTACTTCGCGCCCGACATCATCTTCCGCTGGCCCGCCGAGTCCGGCGGCCCGCGCGTGCAGCCGGGGACGTTCTCAGCGCTCACTGCCGCCATGTCGCCCTCCGAGCGCCCGCTGTTCGCTGAGGTGAACGCCTCCCTGCCGAACCCGGAGGCGAAGGACCCCGCCGCCCCCGAGCACGAGGCGGAGATGCGGAAGGGCTTCAGCTTCATGCGCGAATCGGGCATGGACATTTTCGTCGGCGCTGGCCCCAGCCTCCGCCGCCCGGGCGACCTCTCGACCTCGCGGTTCGACTTCCGCCACAACGGCGCGGCGAATGTCCTCTTCCTCGACGGGCACGTGGAGCTGATCCGGAAGGACGACACGACGCGACTCGAGAAGATCCACCGCAACTGGAACAGCCTGGAAGGGGAAGAGGGGAAGCCAGGGGCCACGAGCGTCCCGCCCAATTGAGGCGCCGTGGGCGGGACTTTCCTCTGGTCAAGATGCCCACTTCCCCATGCGCACGAAGTGGGCGCCTTGAGCGGGCCGAGTCCTAAGTTGATACCGGACAAAGGCTTAGGCGAGCGGTCAAGGCGCCCACCCCAAACGCGGTGGGCATCCTGAACTCGGGGCGCGCCCCCGGTCAACGTGGGAGGGGCAGGTCGCGGGTCTCCGAGCACTCCAGCCTGCATCGCGCGACGCGGTGGGAGTACATGTCGGCGATGAGGAGTTGGTCGCGCCAGACGGCGATGCCGAAGGGCCGGGCGAGGGGAATCTCGGGGTCGCGGACGACGTTGGCGCCCGGCACCATCGCGTCGCCGCCGCCCCCGCGGCAGTCGGCGTTGCCGTAGGCGCCGATGCGGCAGACCAGGTTGCCCGCGGCGTCCACCGCGGCGACGTTGTAGAGCGCGGGGTCGGGCAGCCACACGCGGTCGTCGGCGTCCACACACAGTTGCGCGGCGGGGCACTCGCCGGCGCAGGTGTAGGTGCTCACGCCTGAAAGGCCCTTGTAGGCCCAGAGCTGCCCCGCCCCGTCGCGGACGCCCCCCTCGGGGGCGAACTTGAGGAGGCGGTTGTAGAGGGTGAACTGCTTGTTGTCGAGCTTGGCGGCCCGCCGCTTGTGGGCGCCGTGGCAGAGGCCACTCTCGATGACGTAGAGGCTGCCGTCGCGGGCCAGCTTCACGTCGTTCACGCCCTGGAGCCGCACGAGGCCGCCCTTCCTCAGCGTGCCGTCGGGAGCGTAGACGTCCACGCGGCTGTAGTTATGTTCGTCCCCCTTCACGTCCACGCTGCCGAAGACGCCGCTGAGCGTCTTCATCCGCTCCGGTGGGATCGTGGTTGTGACCGCGACGTGGATGTCGCCGTTGGGGGCGACGCAGAGGCCCTTCGCCTCCTTCACGCCTTCGAGAGCGAGGGCCTCCTTGTCGCCGAACCTCAGGCGCTGGCCCTCGGGCGAGAGCTTCCAGACCTCCTGCCTGTCGCGGCCGACGCTGACGGCGACGAGCCAGTTCCCCTCAGCGTCAGGGGCCGAGTAGCCGTGGCCGCCCGTGTTGTACCACGCCAGCCGTGTGAGGGCATTCCCCTCGACATCGCTCAGGATGTAGTTCGATGAGGCGTCCGTGAGACACAGCTTCCCGTCCGCTCCCACGCCCATCAGGCGGGGGAAGGTCAGCGTCTTGCCCGCCTGGCCCTCGATGGTCCTCGCCTCGAACCTGTCGCCGAGGTCCTTCACCCGCATCAGGGCGTTGTGCCCGACGATGATCCAGATGAGGTCCCCTTCGCTGTCCACCGCCATCCGCTTCGCACCGCGCGGCAGCGGCATGGAGGCGACGGCCTTCCCCATCTGGGACGCCGTGACCTTCACCAGGCGCCGCTCTTTGCCCACTGGCATGTTCAGGTAGACGGCTCCGGACTTCAGGTTCGCCGCGAGAGACATCTCGGACGGTGTGAGGTCCCACGTGTCGGCCTCGGCGTTCCCGAATGCAACCTGCGTCGTGCCGAGGAGGAGCGAGCCGTCTTTCGCATGGACGTAGAGCTGCTTGTGCTGGGGATTCGCCAGCCAGATCTGTCCCTCCTTGTCCACGGCCAGCGCCCAGAGGGGGTCCCACACGCCGACCTTCTCCGGCTTGGGCTCGCCGATCCAGTAGGACGGCTGGTCCAGCTTCCGCGTGCCGTTGTGGGTGAACGAGGCGATGGGCTTGAGCGTCTTCGCGTCGAGGTGGGCCACGATGCCGTGGGCCTTGTCGGAGACGTAGAGGTCGCCCTCCGGGCCGATGGCGAGGTCCCACGACTTCGCATAGGAGTTCTTGTCGAGCCAGGGGAACGTGCCTTGCACGTTCTCGGGTAGGCCGTTGGGGGCGATGGTGAGGAGGCCGGTCTTGCTTGTCACGTGGGCGTCGGTGAGGATGATGCGACCGTCGGGCGCGACCACCATCGCATTCGTCCGCACGCCGTACCAGTAGAAGGCGCTGTGGCTCACCGAACGGGGCACAGTTCGGCCGGCCCAATCGGTCGCGCCCCAGGGCGCCACGTCGGCCGGCCAGATGGTCATCGTGCTGGCGAAGAAGGGCTCGAGCGTCTCCTTCGGCTTGTCCACGCTGAGCGGCCAGAGGCAACGAACGAACTTCCCCTCGCGGTCGAACACCCGCAGGGTCGAGTAGTGGACGCCGTACTGCTCGACGACGTGCAGCTCGCCCTTCGGCCCGACCGCGATGGCCCCCGGAAACGCCCAGTTCGGAGCGCCGAGCACCCCGAAGCCATCGGGGTTCCCGAGCACGAACCTATCGAACTTCCCCCGCAGGCCAACGCCGACAACGATGCGGCAGCCCTCCGCCGCGACCGCCTTCCCAGCGTCATCCGTCCCATCCCACGCGACCTTCTGCGCCAGCGAGTTGGGGGCGAACGGCTTGGCCGCCCGCTCCAGCCCCACCATGCCGCACGCGAGATGGCGAACCACCCGCCCCGCAGCGTCGGCCACCCGAACCGTCGCGTCCGATGGCCTCCTGAGGGCAAAGGAGACCTCGCATCCGCGTTCGGTCCTCCTGACTGCTGGCTCCTCGGCAAAGAGGCCTGGCCGCGCCTCCTCGCCGCCCCCTCCGAATGCCGCCAAGCCGACAAGCACCGCAGCGAGTAGAGCTAGCCGTGTCCTCACGCCGTGCCATCCAATGCAGGAACTCGTTCGCCGGGCAGAAAAGGGGACATTCTCCTTTTCTGCCCCCGATTCACTATTCCGGCCGTCTGCTCCCACCGGCCCACGCCGCGGGGGCCACCGCGCCCATTCTAGTGCCCACCGGCGCAGATGTCAACCGCCCCGGGCCGCAGGATGTCTCCCAACGCCGCCGAACCTCTCACTCGTCTGCATCGTCCCTTGTCCTCGTTCTCGCTCCCCGATGCTAGGGGAATCGAGAACGAGGGACGAGGACGACGGACGAGGACGATGGGAGGAGCGCCCGATCGGCGGGGTTGGGGGCCGCGCCCTGAGCTTTGCCCACAACCTTGCCAGTCGCGCTCCTCTGTTCGCTTCGCGGGAACCTAAAGCGGCGACTTCGTCACCGCACTCCATAATCCGCCCCCTTGTGACGCGGGAGGATTATGGAGTGCGGCATCGCAGATGCCGCTTTGCCTCCCCGCGAAGCGGGCCCGTGGCCAAGACTCGTCCGCAGCACGGCCCGACGCGAAATGTGGGCAAAGACCAGGGCCGCGCCCTGGGCGGGGCTTGACATCCGCGGCGAAGTTGGTAGCATCGGGGGCGCAACGGCAGGGAGGACGGGAGCAGCAGGAATGGCGGTCCCGGCACGAAGCGACACAGGCGGCGTGGCGGTCTCGGCCCCGCCCGAGTTCTGCGCCTACTGCGGCGCGCGGCTGGACCCGCTGTTCTACTTCTGCCTTCAGTGTGCGACCCCCTACAAGGATGTGGAGGCGGTCCTGCCGCTGGCGCGTCCCGCCCGCCTCACGGAGGGGGAGCTTATTGCGAAGAAGGCGCCGCACGTGGCGCCGATCTTCTGGACCTATCTGGCCGTGGTCGTGGCTACGGCGCTCCTGGCCTTCTTCCTCTTCGGCGGCCAGCGCCTCGACCTGGCCATCCTGTTCCAGACGGGGATGATGCTCGCCACCACGTGCATCCTCGCGTCGCTTCACTGGCCCTCGCTGGCCGTGCAGTTCCGCCGCCTCGGCCTCCTCCATCGCGGGGCCTGGCTCGCCCTGGGCGCGCTGCCGCTGTGCCTGGGCGTCAACTACCTCTACAGCTCCTGGCTCACCCGCTTGGCGGGCGCTCGTGGCCCGCTCCTCATCCCGAGCCTGCGCGAGGCAGGGCTTGGCGAGCCGGCCCTCATCTTCCTCATCTGCGTCCTGCCCGCCGTCACGGAAGAGACGGCGTTCCGGGGACTGGTTCAGCACTGGCTCCAGACGGCCATCCGCCCCGTTCGCGCCCTCATGCTGGCGTCGGCGCTCTTTGTGATCCTTCACTTCTCGCTCCTCGCTGCGCCCTACCTCTTCCTCCTGGGCATGCTCCTGGGCTGGGCCAAGTGGATGACGGGCAGCCTGTATCCCTCGATGCTGATCCACTTCCTCCACAACCTCGCCGTGCTGGAATTCCTGGACGCCTGATGAGGAGTGCCCGGTGGACCAAGACGAGCTGTTGATCCACCTGATCGTGGCCATCATCGGCGGCGTGGTCGGCGTCATCATCGCCGTGAGCAAGGGCCGCAACCCGGTCGGGTGGTTCTTCCTCTGCTTCTTCTTCCCCCTCATCGGCATCATCATCGTGGCCGTGCTGCCGAACCTCAAACGGGAGCGCGAGCGGCAGGAGCAAGTGGCGGTGGAGAACCGCCGCCTGCGCGAACAGCTCCGCCAGGAACGCATCAAGCACGAGGCATTCCGCGCCTTCACCTCCGCGCGCCTCGACACCCACGACCAAGCCCTGGGCATGGACACCCGCCAGGCCCTCCCAGGCGGCGTCCCAGTCCGACAGCTCGGAATGCCCGACAACTGCCCCAGGCTCTGGTACTACGAGGTCAACGGCCAGTCACGCGGCCCGCTCTCCGAATCCGCGCTCCAGGACCTCCTGCGCTCCGGGCGCATTGATGTCACGACCCTTGTGTGGTGTGAGGACCTCGGGGACTGGACTCCCCTGGGCGAGGCGGCACCGCTGCTGCGTGGAGGGGCGCCATGAGCGAAAAGGTCGAAGGCACAGTCATCCTCGACGGCCTCCTGGAGGGCCGCGTGCCGGACGCTTCCGACGCCGCGGCGGCGCTGCGCCAATGGGTCAGCTTCGCCGAATCCCTCGGCCTCCGCTTCAGCCTCGAGCTCGAAGGCTCCGCCCTCAGCCTCCTGGCCGACGACCGCCCCTTCACCGCCGACGCCCTCGGCGGCGCCCCCTCCGCCGTCATCGCCGACGCCCTCCGCCAGCTCCTCAAGCTCTTCCCCGCCCCTGACCGCGCGCACCTCTTCTCCACCCTGCGCAGCATCGAGTACCGAAAGGGGCTCGAGGTCCGCACCCTCTACGCCATCGCCCCCAGCGGCGAGCTGGACGTGCGCCAGGAGGCCGCCGAAGCCCGCACCACCCCCGCGCCCCAGCCCCTCACTCGGCGGGAGAAGCTCCGCCAGATAGCCATGGGCATCCTCGTCGCCGCCGCCATCCTCGGCATCTCGGCCATCTTCGTGGACTACCGCGCCCTGTTCTCCAGCATCGCCGACGCCGCCCGCCCCCTCGACCCCGAGAAGATCGAGGTGGACACCCAGGCATTCAAGGACTACTTCACCGTCGAGGGCAAGCGCGTGGCCCGCGGCGGTCGCGCCCTCATCCTCACCCTCAAGCGCACCCCCGCTTTCCCCCTCAAGGACGCCGACTGCCAGGCCCTGGCCGACAAGGCGGGCAACGCGCTCCCCGCCCGCCTGTCCCTCGACGCCATCGCACGCGGCTACGTCCGCTGCGAATACTTCAACAAGTCCGGCGAGTTCATGGGCTTTACCCTCGAGCGCATCCGCGGCCTGCGCGACCAGGAGTCCATCGAACTCCCCCTGCCCGTGGCGGGCCGCAGAGACCTCCAACGCATCGTCATCACGTATTGAGGGGTCACATCTTCATTTATCATTTATTCCGGCCAATGTCCTGCTGCGTCCTGAGCGGCCGGCGGAATAAATGATAAATGAAGATGTGACCCCGGCTTGCCGAGGAAACAGCATGGACACGCGACCGTTCGTGGCTTTCAGCGGGGAACACTGGGCGGGGGTAGCGCTGCCGCTGGGCCTGGGCGTGGGGCTCGTGTGGGCCGTGCGGCGGGCGGGCTCGCCACGGCTCGACAGGGCGACCCGCTGGGCGCTGGCCGCGGCGTGCGCCGGCGGCGAGCTGTTCATCGTCTCCTGGCTCCTGGCCCATGGCGTGCCACTCCGCCGCCTCCTGCCGCTCCACATCTGCGACGTGGCCCTCGTGCTGGCGCCCATCGTCCTCCTCACGGGGCACTGGTTCTGCTTCGAGCTGCTCTATTTCTGGGGCCTGAGCGCGGCGCCCATGGCCCTCCTGATGCCGGGCATCGTCACCGGCTTCCCAGCCGTCCACTGCATCTGCTTCTTCGCCCTCCACGGCCTGATCGTCGCCAGCGCCCTCTGCGCGGTCGCCGTGATGCGCCTGCGGCCCACCGCCCGCTCCCTTCTGCGCACCTGGCTCCTCTCCAACGCCTACGCGGCCCTCCTCATCCCCGTGAACCGCGCCTTGGACACCAACTACATGTATGTCTCCCGCAAGCCCGACACCGCGTCGCTCCTCGACGTGATGGGCCCGTGGCCCTGGTACATCCTGGTCGGCAGCCTGGTCGGCCTCGCCGCCATGTCCCTCTGCTACCTCCCCTTCTTCCTCCTCGACCGCCGCCGGCTCCGCATGGCGTCGCCTAATCACTAGTCAAGGACGTGTTGCCCAAACAGCGTTCGGGGGCCAGTCCCGTTCGGAGTCCCGCCTTTAGGCGGATTGGGGCAGGAGAAGACCGCCTGAAGGCGGGACTCCCAACGAGTTCACCGTCTGGGCAACACTCCCTCAAGACCTGACACCGATGCCGAACGGCGGACAGCCAGAGCTGGGGGAACCAATCCGGCGGCCCCGCGTCTAATAATGTGTGGTATTGTGGCCCTTTCACGCGGGAAGGAGTCCTCTGATGAAGTGGCTTGTGTGGCTCCTGGCGTTCGCGGTGTGCGTGCCGGCCGCCTTCGCCGCCGAGGCGACGGTGCCGGTGACGAAGGTGACGGCCTTCAGCTCCGGCGTGGCCTACTTCGAGCACAAC
>Ga0194125_10008384_pt1 | contig 14593 bp, 13 predicted proteins | sample TA2KigC250mmetaG_FD_148626 | JGI IMG/M metagenome (GOLD analysis project Ga0194125, IMG submission 148626) | Freshwater microbial communities from Lake Tanganyika, Tanzania - TA2015034 Kigoma Deep Cast 250m | ecosystem: Environmental > Aquatic > Freshwater > Lake | place: Tanzania: Lake... | reverse complement strand
ATATTTTTTCATGGTGATATTATAACTCCCTTCTTATCTAATCTCAACCGTTTGATTTTCCTCTTGCCCCTTGGTTAAACTGTTGACAATTCCCAAAGCCATGAAGGTGGAGATTAGTGAACTTCCACCGTAAGAAACCAAAGGCAGGGTAATCCCGGTTACCGGGAGCAAACCGCCATTCATGCCGATGTTGATCAACATCTGGATAAAAATCAAACTAAAAACACCCACGCCGATCAAAAAAGCAAATTCGTTCCGACTGGCTTTGGCCAGGACCAGAATTCGCCAAAGCAGACAGAAAAACAAGGCCAGTAAAATCAACCCGCCTAAAAAGCCCAGCTCCTCAGCCAAAGAGGCAAAGATAAAATCAGTGTGCCTTTCTGGTAAAAACCTCAGATGGGATTGGGTCCCCCGGCCTAAACCTCGGCCAAAGAACTGACCAGAACCAATGGCAATCTTTGATTGGATGACATTAAAACCCGCCCCTAAAGGATCGGCCTGAGGATTTAAAAAGGTAAAAATCCGCTGACGTTGGTAATCTTTTAGCAAAAAGCGCCAGATTAAAGGTAAAAGAACGATAAAAAAACCAAAAAAAGCCCCCAGCCATTTGCTTTTGACTCCTTTGGCCAAGACAATGCCCAGCCAGAAAAAAAGAACGACCAGACTGCTACCTAAGTCCGGTTGAAGAAAAATCAGCAAAAAGGGTAGGGCCAGCAAGAGCAGGGCCAAAAGCGTTTTTTTCAAATCCATCTGTTCCTGCTCGGAAAAAAAGGCGGCAAAAAAAAGAATTAAAAAGGGCTTGACTAACTCTGAGGGTTGGAGACGAAAACTCCCAATCTCCAACCAACGAACCGCGCCCCGGGTGACCTGCCCGAAAATGACGGTTATCAACAAAAAAATCAAACAGGCGAAATAAAAAACCCAGGCCCAACGACGATAATTTTGATAATCAATCTGGGAAAAAACGAAAAAGAAAAACAAGCCCAAAACCAGCCAAATGATCTGCTGGGTGAGTAAAGAAGGAACAATGCTTTTCAAAATGATCATCCCCAAAAAGGCAATGATTAAAGCCAGTAATAGCAACAGCCAGTCAAAATTACGGAAAAATCTCAGCATTTATATTATTTGTAAAAACAAGGTTCTGCCAAAGGCAGGTTCTTATTTGATAATTTTCAACACCGAACCTGATAAAAGATCGGTGGTTAGGGTTTCTTTTTTAATATAATCCTGAAGTTTTTTATCTTTCGGCCAGGCAGGACCGCTGACTTTAATCTTTTGGTCCAACCGACAGCCAGTTTCTTTTCTTAAGTCTTGGATTTGACGTACCAATTCCCTTGCCTCTCCTTCGGCTTGAAGTTCGGGGGTGATTTGGGTATCTAATTCAACCTTTAAGCCACCCTTGCTTTCTTTGACCATGACCTCTTTGACGTTCAATTCTTCCTTTAAAATTGTTTTTTCCTCTGGTTTAATTTCTCGATTGACGGTCAACTTTTTCAGCGGCTGTCTGACTTTAATCCCCTCTTTTTTCCTTTGAGCATGACCCCCCTCACTTATCTGACGCAATAAAGTCATCCGTTCAGACAATCGCTTATCAATCAATTTTTCCTCAGCTTTTGGCCAATCCTCAAGATGAACTGATTCTTTTTCGGTTAGATTTCTAAAGATTTCCTCGGCTAAAAAGGGATTAAAGGGCGCTAAAATTTGCGACAAGGTCACCAAAACTTCATAAAGAGTTTGGTAAAAGTCAGGGCCAATTCTGTTCCGCGAACGGCGAAGATACCACTGAGATAAATCAACCACGAATTTATCAATGGCCAAAACCGCCTGATGGGCGTTAAAATCTTCCAAAGACTGGGTTGTTTTTTTAAGCAAAAGATTTAATTCTGACAAGACCCACTTATCCAAATTATTGGCTGATTTTTTCTTGGCCGATGATGGTTGCCACTTATCCAAATTGGCATAGGTGACAAAAAAGTTATAAACATTCCAAAGGAGCAAATGGAAATGGCGCCGTGTTTCATTGGCTTGCTGGTAACCAAAGAGTAAATTCTGCTCTGGATTTTGCGCTAGAAACATCCAGCGCATGACGTCAACACCAATCTTATCGGCCCCTTCGTTAAACTCAATGGCATTGCCTAAGGATTTATGCATTGCCTGACCATCTTCACCCAAAACACTGGCGTGACCCAAAACAGTTTTAAAAGGGGCGGTGTTTTCCAAAACGGTTGACATGGCAATCAACGAATAAAACCAGTTTTTAAACTGACCGGGTAAAGACTCGGTAATGAAATCAGCCGGAAACCATTCAGCCCAATATTTTTTATCGGTCCGATATCTCAACGTAGAGAAAGGAACAATACCGGCATCCAGCCAAGGATTACCAACATCCTTAATCCTTGAGGTCAACTGGCCGCATTGAGAACATTTAATTTTAACCTCATCAATCCAAGGTCGATGAGGAGTATGGCCCTCGAATTTCTGCCAACCCTGGACGGCTTTGGTTTTCAATTCTTCTTGGCTACCGATGACCTCAAAACGACCGCAAGAGCATTCCCAAATCGGCAAGGCCAAACCCCAGTATCTTTTTTTGGAAATCATCCAATCCTGCATGTTTTTTAACCAGTCAAGCTCTCGATCTTCCCCCCACTCCGGTAACCATTTAATCTTTTTGGTCACAGCCATCATTTTCGGACGCAGTTCATCCATGGCAAGATACCATTCATCAACCACCCGCCAGACCAGCTCGGCTTTGCAACGCCAACAGACCGGATAGCGGTGAGTATATTTTTCCACCTTAAAAAGGAAATCAGCTTTCTTTTCCTGAAGATAGTTGATGATCAACTCCGGATGCTGTTTGGCGTTTTGGCCGGAAAATTGGCCAAAGCCGTCCAAATAATGAGCCTCTTCGTCAATGGCTTCCACCACCGCCAGATTTTCCTTTTGGGCTAGGTGAAAATCCTCCTGGCCAGCTCCAGGGGCGATATGAACCACCCCTGTTCCTTCTTCAGCCGTTACCAAGTCTTTATCCAAAACAACTTGATGTTTAATTTCTTTTAATCTGGGGAAATCATCAAAAGGCCCTTGATATCCCCAACCTTTTAACTCTTTACCTTTTAACTTTTTGGTCTTCGTCCAACCTTTACCTAAAATTTTGGCTTGTAAATCTTTTAAGAGGATTAAATTCTCCTGGCCTTTTTGACAAACTCCGTATTGAAAATCAGGATGAACGGCCAACGCCACATTGGCCGGGATGGTCCAAGGCGTGGTTGTCCAAACCAAGAAAAACCAGTTCTTTTTATCCTTGACCGGCATTTTCAGAAAAACCGAATCATGAGTCAACTCTTGATATTCTTCGGTTAAAATCTCGTGTTGGGAAATGGCCGTCCCGCAACGCGGACACCAAGGAACGGAATCTCGGCCTTTATAAAGCCAGCCGTGTTCATGACATTTTTTCAAAAAGGTCCAAATCATGTAATTATTCTCATCACTCAACGTGTAATAAGAATTCTCCCAATCCATGAAATAACCTAATCTTTGGGATTGCTCAGTCTGGACTTTGGCAAAAGCCAAAGTACGCTCCTTGCATTTATTGACAAATTTTTCAATGCCATATTTCTCAATATCCTTTTTACTCTTAAAACCTAATTCTTTTTCGACCTCAACCTCCACCCATAAGCCTTGATTATCAAAGCCATTCTGAAAGCGTTGTCTAAAACCAAGCATATTAAAAAAACGCTGCCACAAATCCTTATAAGTCCGGCCCCAAGCATGGTGAACTCCCATGGGATTATTGGCCGTAATCGGCCCGTCTAAGAAAGAAAATTTTAACTTAGAATTTCTGTTCCTCTGAAGATATTTTTCCAAAATTCCTGACTTTTCCCAGTACTCAAGAATTTTCTTTTCAATCTCAATAAAATCAACCTTAGGAGAAACCGGCTTAAACATACCTCTATTCTACAAAAAATCGCTCCTGAAGAAAAGAAGAAGGGTTTTAATCACCAAAATCGACAATAAAACTTTTTCCCAGCCAATCGACGTATTCCTTAGAGATTCGTGGATCGCTTTTGTACTTTTCATCGGAAGGAATAATCACTTCAGATTTATTATCAAAATGATAACGATAGGCAGGGAAATGATCTTCATTACATAATTTTCTACTAGGGTAAGTGGAAAGAGTTAATAAGCAATTCTTAATTGGACGATGGGGATCCTTGGGATCCCATTTCTTTAAAGAAACAGCTGGATAATTATCCCCTATTTTTTCAGGATAAAAACCCTCAATTTTAATGGTGTTAAAATTACTATTGGGAATACAAACCCGGCATTTTTTAAGAGAGCTGACGTTTTTCTTAAAATGAGAGAAAAGTCCTTTCGCCTCAGGAAATTCTTCTTCCCAATTATTAAATAACTCTTCTGCTGAGATTTTTTTCTCAAAAACAGTTTTTTCTGGCAGTGGGCTGGCTTCGGGTCTCATTTATTTCTTGGGTCTAATTCTGGAAAATCCTCAAGAACTGCTTCTGGCGGTTGAGGAACCCTAAAAATTTCTTTGGTGATTTTGATGTTTTTTATAGAATTCTTTTCTTCTTTATATCTTGTGATTAAGTGTGAAGCAACTTCTAGTAAAAGGCCTGAATATTCATCTGCTACCGACCATGTTTCTGGTTTAAAGTTAAAACCGAGGCTCAAACGGCCATTTCTTAATTCAGCCAGGCAAACCAAGTCCCCCATCGAGTTGTGAACTTTTCTTTTCCCGCGAAAAATCTCTAATCTTACCCCCTTGCAACTTCCACGATAATTAGTCAAAATGGCGACTGGGGAGTCTTCTTTTTTACCAATCTTTCCCATAAGCCTATTCTTCTCTAATTCTAAAGTTTTAACATTAACATAATCTTGAAAAACAGAAGCCACTAATTCACCATTAGGAACTTTTGCTGATTTTTCAAAGAATTTTTTAACTTCCTTTACTTGCAAGCCTTCATTATTAATCGGTTGCATCTCTTTCATTTTTTCGTCTCCTTTTTATTTCCCCTGTCTTAAAAAGGTCGGGATATCAAATTCCTCACCGAACTCATCTTCAGCTTGTTCTTCTTCTTTTGCCTCGGGTTCTTTTTCTTCCAGGTCAATTTTTTTAATCTTTTCTTCTGGTATCTCCGAAACAATTCCCTGTGGCTCCAAGGTTTTGGTCTTTTCCATCATCCGAGCCAGCCTTAAACGGGATTCGTCAAAGCCAGTGGCGATGACGATGATTTTGATTTGGTCGGTCATCGCTTCGTCAATGGCGGCCCCAAAAATGATGTTGGCATCGGCGTCAGCTGATTGAGAGATAAGTTTGGCTGCTTCCTCAACCTCGGCCATGGTCAAGTCCGGACCGCCGGTGATGTTAAACAAAATGCCTTTGGCGCCTTCAATGGAAATATCCAGCAACGGTGAGAAAATGGCGGCTTTGGCGGCAATTTGCGCCCGGTTTTCACCCACCCCGGTACCGATCCCCAGAAGCGAGGAACCAGCCCCTTTCATAATCGTCTTGACATCGGCAAAATCAACGTTGATCAAACCAGGCACGGTGATAATCTCCGAAATACCCTGGACACCATGGCCCAAAACACTGTCGACAATTTTAAAAGCCTCTAATAAGGTCATCTTCCGATCCACAACCTCCATAATCTTTTGATTGGGGATGACAATTAAGGTGTCAACTTTATCTTTTAAAGCCTCAATCCCCTCTTCGGCGTTAACCAAACGTCTGGCTCCCTCAAAAGCAAAAGGTCGCGTGGTAACGGCAATGGTCAAAGCCCCAGCTTCCCTGGCTGCCTCGGCGATGATCGGTGCCCCGCCGGAAAAAGTACCACCGCCTTCCCCACCAGCCAAAAAAACCATGTCGGTGTCAATTAAATATTCACGGATCAAATCCCGCGATTCTTCAGCCGCCTGGCGGCCAATCTCCGGATCGCCACCAGAACCCAAACCACGGGTTAAGTCTTTGCCGATTTGAATTTTGGTGGGAGCCTTGTTGGCCAAAAGGGCCTGGGAGTCGGTATTGATGGCGATAAACTCTACCCCTTTGATTTTATCGCTTTCAATCATGGTGTTAATCGAGTTGCCACCGGCACCGCCAATGCCTAAAACTTTAATTCTGGCGAAACTGGCAGAGTCGGGTTTGATTAAAGCCATGCTTGTTTATCTTTTTCCGGGCAGGAGAAATAGGTAGATCTGTCCATTATATTACGGCAGAAAAGATTTTATCAAGTCGATAAATTTACTGGCCATACCTTTGACCGGAATTTTGCCCAAACTTTTGCCCATCTTCCCTAAGGGAAAAACACTGGGGGCTTTGTTTTCTTGTTCTCTGGTTTTGGCAAGAATCAAACCGGCCGCAACCGCGTATTCTGGACCCTGAAGTTCGTCAATCAAACCGCTTAAACCCTGGGGCGAACCGACGCGGACCGGCATGGCCAAAATCCGTTTGGCTGACTCAACAATCCCCACGGTCTGGGCCCCACCACCACACAAAACAATCCCTGAAGGGGTCAAGCCGCCGGCGCCGCTTTTTTTAATCTCCAGGCCGACCATGGTAAAAATTTCGTTTAAACGCGGTTTGATAATCCCCTCGATTAAAGTCTTTTTGGAAATGGTTTTACTCTCCTCTAAAATCCCTAAATCAGCCAGACTAATCTCATCTTCATTTTTCTTGCTTTCTTTTTCCTCTTCATCCTCTTCTTTTTTCTTTTTAGGTTTTTCTGACAAGGCCATTTTAATCTTTTCGGCGGACTCCAAAGAAAGACGCAAACCAATGGCCAAATCATTGGTGACGTTTTTGGCGCCGATGGGTAAAACGGTGGTGTAAAAAGGCGAACCTTCCACAAAAACAACGACATCAGTCACTCCACCGCCGATGTCAACTAAAACTACACCTAATTCTTTTTCCGTTTCCGTCAAAACACTCTCTGAAGCCGCCAAACCAGCGACAACTAAGCTTTGCGTTTCAATGCCAACTTCGCCAACACAACGGGTTAAATTCTTAATGGCCGTGGTTGAGCCAGAAATGATGTGTGTCTCCACCTCAAGTCGAACTCCGCTCATGCCCACCGGATCTTTGATCCCATCCTGACCGTCAACGGTGAAATAGCGGGGGATGACATGAATGATTTCTCGAGAAGCCGGCAAAGAAAGCGCCTGAGCTGCTTCAATGACCCTTTTAATGTCCTCCCTGGTGATTTCGTTCTCTGGTTCGGCAACGGCCACCACCCCACGGGAATTACTGGAAGAAATATTCGGCCCACCGATGGCAATGACCGCCCGGGAAAGATTGTAACCGGCCATTCTTTCAGCCGCCTCAACGCAGGCAACCAAACTTTCAGTTGTTTCTTCGATATTAACAATCTGGCCTTTACGAATTCCTTTGGAAGGTAAACTGGCAACGCCTAAAACCCTAACCTGCTCTTCTTCTTCGGGTGGGGTGGAAGCAATGACCGTGGCAATCTTTGAAGAACCAATGTCGATCCCGGCAATGATTTGTTGTCTGGGCATAAAAATAATAATTACAAAATTACTGGTTTATCAAACCTTAAATCGATTTTTTTAATTTGTTTACCCTCTATTTTAGACCGAGATAAAATCAATTGTAAAGAGTCAAGTTGCGAACTTAAGTCTTTTTCCCCGTTTAACAAAACGATTGTTTCTCCATTGAGCCAAACTTCAATTTCTCTTAAGGAAACTAACCTTATCACCTTCGGTTCTGCCAAGCGCATCTTTAAACCTAAAAGAGCTTTTAAAACCGCCTCGCTGCCAGGCTCCTGAAACCGCTGACCAATGCTCAAACCCGGATCGTTTTTTAACAAGACCAAAGGCCATTGACCTTGCTGGTCTGGTTTTGCCAAAACCAAACCGTTTTGGTCAACTAAATAAAACTGACCGGTTAAGGAAAGAGGTTGGGTTTTCAGTTCAGCCGCAGCCGTGGCTTCGTTCTCAAACGGCAACTCAATCCCTAAAACCGCCAACGGTTTTTTTAAATCAATTTCAAAAAACAGTCTGTTAAAAATGATCTTTTTAATTTTGATCTGACCAACTTGGGGGGTAACTTTACCGATTTCTTCCTTCACCGCTTGACTAGGGAAAAAAATTAAATTTTTCCCTAAAGAAAGACCGGCCACCTGATTCCAAAGCTCAACCGGACAATCTTGGTTATCCAAACGACAGCTGATTTCTTTCACCACCCAAAAGTCACTTCTCAAAAAGAAGTAAGTTAAACCGAGGAATAAAAAAAGCCAAAGCAGCTTAAACCATTTTTTCCAAGACATGGACAATTTTTCCGGCGGCCTGACGGTTAATGAGCTTAGGAGCCTTTTGATAGGTTTTAATCTTTTTCATCATTTTTTTGATTTGATTGAATAAACTGGTGGGTGTCAATTCATCTTGAGGAAGAATCTCACCTGAACCCATTCTTTTAACCATCTGGGCGTTTTTGGTCTGTTCATCACCGGGCAACCAGGGAATCGGAATTAGCAACTGGGTTTTGCCTAAGGTTAAAAGTTCGGTGATGATGTTGATGCCGGCTCGGGAAATAACCAAGTCGGCTTTTTGCAGTAAAGTCCCCCACTCTTGTCCGGTGACATATTTTTTAAGCTGATAACGTTTTTTTAACAAAGGCGCTAACTGATTTCTCTTAGCCGATAAACGTTGAAAATCATGATAAATCTGTAACTGGCCGCATTGATGAAAAACGTTAGCTTCTTTTAAGAGTTTTTCCAAAATTCCCTCCATCGCCAAGTTAATCCGATGGGAACCCTGATTACCACCGGTAATCAAAATCAAGGGCAGTTTTTGGTCAAACTGAAATGATGACCAGATTTTAGGACTGGCACGAAAAATCTCTGAACGCAAGGGGTTACCGGTTAACAAAGTTTTCTCGCGCGGCAAAAATCTTAAGGTTTCTGGCCAAGAGACAAAAATCTTTTTGGCCCAAAACTGGCTCAAACGATTAGCCAAGCCAAAAACCGTGGTCTGTTCATGGATAACCACCGGGATTGACAACCACCAGGCGGCAAAGGCCACTGTCGCTCCCACATAGCTCCCAAAAGATAAAACGACGTCTGGCTTTAAACGAAACAACCTGTAAAAGGAAACCAAAAAGCCCCAAGGAATCCTTATCAAAGCCGGAAGAGTGTAACGGGTGAAATGATGTTGGAAGCGGCCGAAGTTAATGGGAATGAAGTTAACCTCAACCTTTTTAATCATCTGAGATTCCAAAGAAGGGGTCTTATCTCCCTCGGTGGAGTAAGGACGGCCGAAATAATAAACCTCCCACCAACCTTTTTTTTGTAATTCTTCAATGACCGCCAAGGCCGGGGTTAAATGGCCACCGGTTAAAACGATCCGTTTCTTTCTCATCTTTAGCTAAATTATAGCATCTTTTATGCTAAAATTAACTTAGATGGAAACCAAGTATCTCGGCCTTATTTTTACCAAACACGCCATCAACCGTCTTTATAATCGCGGCATTTCACAGGAAAAAGCCTATGAAGTTTTCGCCCAACCAGACGGACAACTCCCTGGCAAAATCCCTGGTTCGGTTAAATTTTTTAAAAAATATGGTGAGCAAAGAATTGAGGTGGTCGCCAAGAAAAATGAGAAAGGTGAGTGGGTGGTTTTTTCCTGCTGGTCTAAATTCAAAGAAAAGATGCCTTATCAATATCAAGAGCCACTGCTTCAAAAACTTATTGGCAAATTAGTCAAAAAAATCTTCAAATAAATTGACAAAAAGCCTATAGAGTAATATAATTCGCCTCACTAGAAAATTTAAGGTTAATTCTCTATGGCTGATAAAAAAACCTTAGATTTCTTTTTAAATCTATTCATTGCTATTTAACATAAATATAAAAAGAGGTGAGGAAAAATGGTATTAAAGACCACCAAAATTGAAATTGAAAAGATTATTTTTGAACCGGAGAAAGACTTAATTACTGTTCTCAAAAAACCAGAACAGGATGGAGAAAGAGAAATTTTCTTTATATTTCCGAGTTTATCAGAGGAAAAAATTTGTAATGTAAGTCATCGTTCAGAGGACAAAAAAGGGCACAGATGGGATGAAGGAGTAATTGCAACATTCGAATTTTCAATTAACGAAGCCTCTCTATCATCAATCATCGATTTAATCTCAAAAGTCGAATAGATTTTTTTCCAAAAAAAGGCCAACAGATTGGGAGATTACATTTTGTAGTCGCTTGACCAAATTGGCCTTTTTTTATAGCTAGAATTACTTTTCCACTACCTTTTGTTTGGAAATATTGACCAAAATCCCCATCGCCGTTAAGGATAAAACCAAGGAAGAACCACCATAGGAAATGAAAGGTAAGGGCACCCCGGTTAAGGGGACAACGGCCACCATGGCACTTAAGTTAACCAAGGCCTGGAAACCGATCCAGGCGGTAATGCCCACGGCCAACAACTTCCCGAATTCATCCGGCGCTTGTTTGGCAATCCTCATCCCTCGCCAAACAATCAGCAAAAAAAGAATCAAAATGGCCGCGGCGCCCAAAAAGCCCAACTCTTCGGCAATGACGGCAAAAATCGAATCGGTGGTCGCCTCCGGTAAGTACTCATATTTCTGTCGGGATTGGCCTAAGCCCACCCCAAACAGACCGCCTGAGCCAATGGCGATTAAAATCTGGCGGATGTGATAGGAAGCCCCTAAAGGGTCACGGGTTGGATTTAAAAAAGTGAGCAGTCTTTCCCGACGATAAGGTGAGGATAAAATCAAAGCTCCCCCGCCTAACAATCCCAACAAACCAATTAAACTAATCATTAATAACGGCGCCCCAGAGGCAAAAAAGACAACCAAACCCGTGGCCGCTAAAATGACGGCGGTACCCAAATCCGGCTCCAGCATGATCAGCCCCAACAACGCCGCCAACATCACCAAAAAAGGCCAAAGTTTTCTTTTATTGGCAAAAAATAAGGAAAGGTACAAAACAAAGGCCAGTTTGGTTAGCTCTGCCGGCTGAAAACTGAAAAAACCCAGCGGTAACCAACGCCTGGCGCCCAAGCTTTTAATCCCCAAACCAGGAATCAAAACCAAAATCAAGCAGATAAAGGCGATGATCATCAATGACAAAGCCCATCTTTTTAAATGACGGTAGTTGAAAAAAGAGAAAAAGGCAAAAGCCCCCAAACCCAGAGACGCCCAAGCAAGTTGTTGGCGGAAATAATAGAATTTGTCGCCGAAATCACGGAAGGCCTCGACCGCCGAAGCATTCCCGACCATGATGACCCCAAAAACGGTCAAACCCAAAACCAAGGCCACCAAAAACCAGTCAGGATTGGGGTGGGCGGTTTTTAAGGTGACTTTGTTCCTAAAGCGCTTGGACATTTTCCTTGAACTGCTGGCCGCGGTCTTTGTAATCCAAAAACAAATCAAAAGAGGCACAGGCCGGCGAGAGTAGAACCACTCCCCCTTTTGGCGCTTTTTTAAAAGCCAGTTCAACTATGGCCGGCATCGTTTTGGCTGGCTGGAAAAGAATTTCTCCCTGAAAGCCGGCTTTTAACACCGCTTTTTTGATTTTCCCGGCCATCTGGCCAATTAAAATCAAAGTTTTAACCGTGGAGTGAGTAATTTCCTGACCCAGCTGGGTGTAATCCGAGCCCTTTTCCGAACCACCGGCAATCAAAACAATCGGCTTTTGAAAAGATTTAATCGCGGCCATCGTTGTTTCCGGCGTCGTTGAAAAAGAGTCGTTGTAAAAGGAGATTCCCTTTAAATCACGCACCCATTCCAGACGGTGTTCCAAACCCTTAAAAGAAAAAATGGTTTTTTTAATGGCTTCTTTGCTCGCGCCAGCCAGAAAGGCAGCCAGCGTGGCGGCACAAACGTTGTCCCAGTTATGCTCACCCAAAAGCTGCAGTTGCTCGGTAGAACCTAATTTTTCCTTAAAAAGAAAGATTTGTTTTTTCAAAACATAAACACCGTTGACTTTCTTCCGCCGCGAAAAACAGTAAATCTTCCCCGGGGTCAAACCGGCAAAAGAGGAAGAAACCAAATCATCGGCGTTTAAAACTGACAGATCATTTTCCTTTTGAAACCTGACCAAATTGGCTTTGGCCTCAACGTATTCCTTTTTGTCCTGATGGTAGTCCAGATGCTCGCTGGTGATAAACAAAACCACAGCCAGATGGGGGCTTTGCGTTAAATCTTGAAGTTGAAAACTGGAAAGTTCTAAGACCACCCAATCCCCTTTTTGAACCCGGGGGAGTAAACCCAACATCGGCTGGCCGACATTGCCGGCCAAAAAAACTCTTTGCCGATCTTTTTGAAGAATTTCGTAAATGAGGGTGGCGGTGGTCCCCTTGCCTTTGGTCCCGGTCACGCCGATGATTTTCCCCAAACAAAGCTCAAAAAAAAGCTTGGTGGCAGAAGAAATTTGAGCCCCCTCCTTTTCGGCTTGTAAAATCTCGGGGGACAAACGCCGAAAGCCAGGCGAACGAAAGATAAATTTAAAACCCTGGAGTTTTGTTAAACAATCCTCACCCAGCTTAAAATCAACCCCAGCCTGTTGACATACCAAAGATTCCTTTTGAGGTAATTTTTCTTTTTGGTCAAAAACCGTAATTTTAGCTTTTTGTTTTAAAAGAAAGCGGCATAAATCCTGGCCTTCAATCCCAAAACCCAAAACGGCAACTTTTTGATTGGCAAAATTTTTCATAAACTAAATGACGGCCAGCCAAAGACCAAAGATGGCCAGGATAATCCCCGCCAGCCAGGCCCGGGCGACAATTTTCGGCTCCTCCCAGCCTTTGTTTTGAAGCCATAAATGAAAGGGGGAAACGGTGTAAAGTTTTCTTTTAAAAAGTTTTTTCCAGATCATTTGGATTAAACTCGACCCAGCCTCAACGACAAACAAACCGCCGATGACAACCAAAGCCATGGTCTTGCCGATCAGTAAACCCACCACGCCCAAAGTGGCGCCAAAAGCCAACGCCCCAACATCCCCCAGCCAAATTCTGGCCGGATAGACATTGAAGTACAAAAAGGCTAATAATGAGCCAATCCACAAGGAGATGAAAATTGACAAAGCCGTATCCAAAGCTTGACCAGATAAAATCCAAAAGGCAAAAAGACAGATCATCAGCAACCCACTGGCCAAACCATCCAAGCCATCGGTGATATTAAAAGCATTGGCAAAGGCAACGATAACAAAGGCGGCAAAAGGAATATACCAAAATCCCAAATGAACGATGCCAACAAAGGGGATGTAAAAAAAGTTGATGCCTAAATTTTGATAAAGCAAAACGGCGATGGTGATGGCTAAAGCACACTGGATAAGAAACTTATGGCGCAGGCGTAAACCGAAAAAACCGGAGTACTTAAAGCCAAAAAACTTCTTAATGTCATCATAAAGACCCAAAAGACCAAAACTGATAAAGGTAAAAAACAAAATATTCAGCTCTTCTTTAATGGGAAAACAAGAACTCACAAAAACCCCCAAAAACTTAACCAGGGGAAAAATCAAGGCATAAAGAAGAGAAACAACGACAATGACCAACAACCCCCCGCCCACCGGCGTCCCCACCTTATGTTTGTGAAAACGGTCGAAAATCTTACTCCGCAAACCCATAAAATCACGGGTGGTTTGGGCCCGTCGTAAAAAGCGCATCTTATATAAAAAATTAATAAAGGGGACAACTAAAAGGCTGGTGATTAAGAAAGAAAAAATGAGTAAACCTAAATAGAGAGCCATAAAATTAGATATTAAATATTATAAACCAGATAACAGATAGGAACAACTCTCGCAATGATGATAAAAACGACAAGAGACAACACGACATCCAACTTTTTTTCCTTCAAGTAAAAGCAAGATTCTTTCTAAATGGCGCAGGCGAGAACCCTTCAAATAAAAAAGGTCGCCTTTTTTGAGAATTTTTTTAAGAATTTTTGTGGCTACAACAACGTCACTAGCCCAAAAAACTTGCTCTTTTTTCATCCCTGATTTTAGCGCCTGTTGAATGGCTAATTTCTGTAAGGGGCCGATGCCTAAGAAAAAATCAATGCCCAAATCAGCCACCTTTTGGCCAACTTTTTGATGTTCTTTTTGCGCTGAATCACCCAACTCCCCCATTTCTCCCAAAACAGCGACTCTTTTCCCCCCAGTTGGTAAATCCGTCAAAGTTTGTAAACCCGCCAAAGTTGAAGCCGGATTAGCTCTTAGAAAATCATTCAATAAAATTGTTCCTTTTGGCCCTTTCTCAAGACTTAACCTTCCTGGCAAAGGCCTTATTTTGGCTAAAGCCTTTTGAATTTGGCCAATGGTCAACCCCTGATTTAAACCCACGGCCGTGGCGGCCAAGCAAGCCTGAACAAAATGGCGACCCACCAAACCAGTAGTCATTTTCAATTCTTGTTTTTCTTTACCCGGCTGACAAACTAAAACAAAGCTGGTTCCCTGAAAATCAACTTTGATTTTTTTAGCGTAAAAGTCATCCTTGGGATTAGTCCCATAAAAGACGCTTTTCGCTTTAACCCCTTGATTCATTTTCCTGGCTTGAGAATCATCTCCATTTAAAATAGCCAAGCCTCCTTTGGGTAAAGCCAGCAGGAGTTTCT
>Ga0194125_10008382_pt1 | contig 14595 bp, 12 predicted proteins | sample TA2KigC250mmetaG_FD_148626 | JGI IMG/M metagenome (GOLD analysis project Ga0194125, IMG submission 148626) | Freshwater microbial communities from Lake Tanganyika, Tanzania - TA2015034 Kigoma Deep Cast 250m | ecosystem: Environmental > Aquatic > Freshwater > Lake | place: Tanzania: Lake... | reverse complement strand
AGCGAGGTCGGCCTTGTTCAGGAGGCAAAAAGCAAGGTCTGGGCATATCGCATCATAAAGAGGTATGGAGAAGTGTGAGCCCTTTCCACGGATATCCTATTTACCCGGAAGATTATGCAACACAGCATGAACATAGCGCCGTTCGCCGTCTATTCTCGTTTCCTGATGACGAATGGCGATATTGATCTCCCTTCATGCGCGGCATGAAAGATCGTGTCACCCGGGCTACATTCTCCAGACTGACCTCTCCTTGAAGGTTCCAATCATCCGGGCATGTCCAGGCCCCGGAGAATGCGGCCATCGAACACCACGGCCTCCACATGCATGTCCCTGATGCTCCGGGGGTACCGGAACGGGTCCCCCGACAGCACGACCAGGTCCGCCGCCTTCCCGGGCGCAAGCGTCCCCTTGAAGCCCTCCTCGAACGAGGCGGCGGCGGCGTCCCGCGTGTAGGCCGCCACCGCCTCCTCGACGGTGAGCCTCTGCCCCGGGAACGGGGCGTTCACGGCGCTGTGGATGCCGTAGAGCGGGTCGAGCGGCATGCAGTCGGAGCCGAAGACCAGCGGCACGCCCTCCCTCAGAACCCGCTTGAAAGGGTCGGCCCTCCTAAGGCGCGCTTTTCCGAGCCGGGCCTCCATCATCCCGCCCGGCCGGCCCCACTCGCCGACGAAGTTGGGCTGCATCGAGGCGGACAGCCCGAGCTTGCGCATCCGCGCAAGCTCCGCCTCTCCCGCAAGCTCCAGGTGTTCAATGCGGTGGCGAAGGCGCGTGGGGGTGCGGAGCGCGCCGGAGAAAGCCGCTACCACCTGACCGACAGCCCGGTCGCCTATCGCATGCACGAGAAGCTGGTAGCCGCCCTTCTCGGCGTCGCGGACGGCCGCCCTGAGCGCGGCATCGGAGTGCAAAAGCGAGCCCCGCTCGCGCGGGGCGTCCGAATACGGTTGCGAGAGCGCGGCGGTTCGGGCGCCCAGCGAGCCGTCGGCGTAGAGCTTCATGCCCCCGATTCGCATCCTCGCGTCCCCCTGCCCCGATCGCACGCCCATCCTCAGGATCTCGTTGAAATCCCCCCGCTCGAAATGGAGCGTGGCCCGGACCGTCAGCAGGCCCCCGTTGCGGGCCGCCTCGTAGGCCCTGAGCTTGTCCAGGTCGATGATGTCGTGCACGGAGGTCACGCCCAGCCTCCGCGCGAGGCGCAGCGAGTGGCGCAGGCCCGCAAGCATCTCCTCCCTGTCCGGGCGCAGGTGGCGGCGGGCCCTCTCGAGCGCGCCCTCCGTCAGTATCCCGGTTGAACGGTCCACGTCCTCCGTTCCGATTACCCCTTCGAGGGCCCGCAGGCCCATCGTGTTGAGCGTGGCGAGGTGGCCGCACACGCGTATCAGCATGACCGGCCGGTCCGGACAGGCGGAATCGAGGTTCTGTCGCGTGAGGTAGCGCCCGTCCGGCCACCTCGCCTCGTCCCAGCCGCGGCCCAGGACCCACGAATCCGCCTTCGGTACGGACGCGGCCCGCCTCCTGACGGCGGCGAGCACCCCGGAGAGGCTGCGCGTTTTGGACAGGTCGAGCCGTCTGCTCCAAACCCCCAGGCTCAGGAAGTGCGTGTGGCAGTCGATGAACCCGGGCAGGACCGTCCGGCCCCCGGCGTCCAGCACTCTCGCGTCCGGACCGGCGCCGGCGAGCACCGCCCTTTCCTTTCCGACCCCGAGTATCCGGCCACGGGAGAAAGAGAGGGCCTCGGCGCGCGGCCGCCCCGGCTCCATCGTGCGGATGTCGGCGTTGACCAGCACCGTCGCCTTCCCGGCCATCGGCCCTCCAGAGCGGCCCGGTTATTTAGCGTTTGGGCGAAAACGCTAAATCGGCACCGGGAGTTGGCGCGGGAGGAGGGCAGGATTGGGGAGGCGTGGCAGGAGAAAAGCCAGGGTGGCCGGCATCACCGCGCTGGTCCCGCCCGAGCTGATCTATGCCGCCGGCTGGCGCCCGCTCGACATCAACAACTGGATTCCCGGCTCGGACGCCCGCCCGCGCTCCAAGCTGTGCGCCTGGACGGCAAGCTGGCGCGAAGCGATTCTCGGAGGCGAGCTTAAGCTGGACGCGCTGGTGGTGGTCGCGGGCGGCGACTGCCACAACGCCCTGGCCGACGGCCAGGTGGCGGCGCGCAATGTGGGCCGGACGCATTATTTCTTCTATCCTTTCGACGGCGACGCCGGCTACATGGAGGGACAGCTCCGCGCGCTCGAGGGGTTCCTGGGCGAAGGGCTGCGGGGGGAGCGGGCGCATGACCGCGCGATGCGGGCGCTCGAGGAGGTCGCCGCCGCGAAGAGGCTCGGTCTCCGGCTGGAGGCGCTCCGGTCCGCCGGAAGGGCCGACCCCGGGAGCACCTTCGACGCCCTGATATCGTTCAGCGACCTCGAGGGGGACCCGGCCCGTTTCGGGGGGAAGGTGGAGCGGCTCATCGATGCGTCGCGGGATTTCCGGGGGACAGAGGGGCCGGGAGTGGCGCTCATCGGCGTCCCGCCGATATACCGCGATTTCCACCGGGCGTGCGCCGAGGCGGGGCTCCGGGTGGTCTTCGACGAGCTGCCGTATGAATTCCTCAGACTGGGGGGACATGACCTCCGCTCGCTTGCCCGGAGCTACTCGACCTACACCTTCGCCCGGCCGGTGGAGTTCCGCCTCGGCCTCCTCAAGCGCGAGCTTTCAAGGAGGAAGGTCAGGGGCATCATCCACTACGCCCAGTTCACCTGCCACCACCTCCTGGAGGACGGCCTTCTCCGGGAGGAGCTGGACCTCCCGATGCTCACCGTCCAGGGAGACCTTCCCGGCCGCACGCCGGCGCAGGTCCGGCTCCGGCTGGAGGCGTTCGGGGAGCTCCTCGGAGCGGGGAAGGGGGCCATCTGATGGCGGCCGGGAGGGCGTTCGTCGGCATCGACGCCGGCTCCACCGCCGCCAAGCTCGTCCGCTTCGACGGGAGGCGCGTCGTGCGCTCCCGCATGGTCCCGGCGCGCGACTGGCACTCGCTGGTCGGGACGGTGAGGCCCCGCGAGGCCGTCTGCACCACGGGCTACTTCCGGCGGAAGGTCCCGCACCACCTGACTCTGACCGAGATCTCCGCGGCCCGACTGGGCGTGGCCCGGTCCTTCCCGGACGCCGAGGTCATCATCGACCTCGGCGGCCAGGACACGAAGGTCACCGACCTTCGCAACCTCACGTTGCAGATGAACGACCGGTGCTCCGCCGGCACCGGGGCCTTCCTCGAGCAGGCGGCGCGCTACTTCGGCATGAGCGTGGAGGGGCTCTCCCGCATGGCCGAACGGGCCCGCGACCGGGTGGACATCAACAGCACCTGCTCGGTGTTCGCCCAGTCCGAGATGATCTCCATGCTGGAGAGGGGCGCCCGGAGGGAGGAGGTGGCGGCCGGATTGCACCACGCCCTCGCCCGCAGGATAGCCGAGCTCGTTCCCGACGCCGAAAGGATCGTGGCCATCGGCGGCGTCGCCCGCAACCGGAGCATGCTTTTCGCGCTGGGGGCGATACTGGGCCGGAGGCTCAGGGTCCCCCCGGAGCCGCAGATGGTCAACGCGCTGGGAGCGGCCCTCCACGCCGTGGCTCACTCGAGCCAGTCGTAGCCTTTTCCCCGGTGGAATATCTGGGTGACACGGATGGCATCGCGGTCATCGCGATACACTATCCGGTAATCGCCTACGCGCAGTCTCAACAGCGTTTCCCGGCCCCTGACGCCATGGAGCCTCCTTATGTCCCCGCCGCCGGCCGAGGCCAGTTTCCGCAGGGCTTTTCGAATACGGTCCCGGACGGACCAGTCCAGTTTTTCAAACTGCTTGCGGGCAGGGGTGGAGAGCAGTACCTCTTTCGGCATCAGAGTTCATCCAGGGAAACCCAGGCCTTTTCGCCGTCGAGGATGGAATATTGCTCCTCCATGAAATCGACATATGCCGCCTTGCGGATCAGCTTCTTGATGATGTCGTTGTAGGTCTCGCCCTTTTTGCCGATCGCCTGGAGCCGCTTTCGAACGGCGAGTTCCACCTGGATGGTGGTTATGGTACCATTCGTGGCCATTCCATCGCCCTATGGTCACTATGGTGGCCATGGTATTTATAGATTCTCCCGGGAAACGACGGTGGCGGCCGCGACGGTGGCCGGAGACCCCGGACTGAAGCCCGGGGTTTCCAGCTTTCAGCCCTGCGCCTTGCGCCTTGCGCCTTGCGCCTTCATCCCTTGCGCCCTGCGCCTTGCGCCTTCAGCCTTCATCCCTTGCGCCTTGCGCCTTGCGCCTTCATCCCTTGCGCCCTGCGCCTTGCGCCTTGCGCCTTGCCCCCTTCAACAACGTCCTTGTAGACCCTCTCGATCTTGTCCCCGATGACCTCCCAGCCGTAGCGCTCCTCGGCCAGCCTCCGGCCGGCGGCGCCCATCTCGGCGGCCGCCCTGCCGTTCGAGGTCAGGGCGCCTATCTTGGCCGCCAGGTCGTCGGCGTTGAAGGGCTCGCAGAGCAGGCCGGTCCTCCCGTCCCTCATGACCTCGCGCACGCCCGGCAGGTCCGAGGCCACGACCGGTTTCCCGCTCGCCATCGCCTCGACGATGACGAGGCCGAAGGCCTCGAGGCGCGACAGCGACGGCAGCACCAGGAGGTCGCAGGCGGCGTAGTAGGCCGGAAGGTCGGGTTCGGCCACCTTGCCGGCCAGCACGAAGCGGTCCTCCACCCCCAGCTGGCGCATGCGCCGGGACCAGCCCGGTGGGAATTCCCCAGGCCCGACGAGGACGTAGCTCACGTCCTGGCCGGTCAGGGCCGCGGCCTCGATTATGGTCTGGATGCCCTTGTGGGCGGTCAGCCTGCCCACGAAGAGCACCACCTTCCTTCCCTCCAGACCGTGCCTCCGGCGCACGCCGGCGCCGTCGTTCTGGGGGCCGAAGCGGGCAAGGTCCAGGCCGGTCGGGACGAGCGCCGTGGGGTGCTTCCAGAGCGCATACGAGGTCGCTGCGTAGGATTCCGTGTAGACGATTATGCGGGCGGCGGCGCGCAGCGTGTAGCTCAGCAGCGTGCGGTAGTAGACCCAGGACACCGCACGGCCCAGGAGCGACGGTATCTCCGGGTCGCAGTGGTGGGTGTACACCAGCGGGGCGCGAAGCTTCCGGGCGGCGCGGGCGGCGTAGTACGAGCTCATCGGCGGCGGTGAGTGGGCGTGCACGAGGTCCCACCTCTCCGACTGGAGGGCGGCCATCAGCCGGGGGGTGAGGGGAGTGTCGAACATCATGGACGACACCGGGACGCGCCAGACCGGCAGGCCGTCGACCGTGTCCCGCTCGGCAAGCTCGGCGTGCCTGGAGGTGAACACCTGCACCTCGTGCCCCTTCCTGGAAAGCTCCCGGCCCAGCGCCAGCACGTGGGACTCCACCCCGCCTATGTGAGGGAAGAAATAGGGCGCGACCAGGGCCACCTTCATGGCATTCCTCACAGTATCCACGAGCAGGGCTCGATGAAGCCCCGGACCCTGGCGCCCGGGCCCAGGAAGCTCCCCTCGCCCACGACGGTGCCGGCGTCGATGGTGCAGTTTATCCCGGTCTTCACGTTGTCGCCCATTATCACCCCGAGCTTGCGCTGGCCTGTGTCCACCTTCTCGCCCCTCACGGTGCACCGGACGTTCTTCTCGTCGAGCCGCAGGTTGGCGACCTTGGTCCCGGCGCCCAGGTTGCAGCCTTCGCCGATGATGCTGTCGCCGACGTAGTTGAGGTGCGGCACGTGCGAGCGGTCCATCACTATGGAGTTCTTGAGCTCGACGCCGGCGCCGACCTTGCAGCCGTTGCCGATGGTGGTCGCCGGCCGGATGTGGCAGTTGGGGCCTATCTCGCAGTCGCGCCCGATGGAGACCGGGCCGACGATGTAGGAGCCGTTGCGCACCACCGTGCCCTTTCCCACGGCGACCGGGCCCCTGAGGGTCGATTGGGGCTCGATTTCGCCCAGCACCTCCGCCCGGAGCCCCTGCAGCAGCAGCGCGTTGGCGCGCAAAAGGTCCCAGGGCCGGCCGACGTCCGCCCAGGGGGCCTTCGAGACGAACGCCGACACGCGCTTTTGGGCCGCAAGCATCCTGAGGGTGTCGGTGATCTCGAACTCCCCGCGGGGCGAGGGGGGCGTTTGGGCGATTGCGGGGAATATCTCCGGGTCGAAGAGGTAGAGCCCGGCGTTGGCGAGGTTCCCGGGCGGGCGCTCGGGCTTCTCGTCTATGGCGGTGACGAGGCCGTCGGGGCCGACGCTTATCACCCCGTACTCCCGCGGGTTGGGCACCTCGACGGCCGTGATGATGTTGCCCCGGCGGCTCTCGTGGAACGAGACGACGGCCCGGATGGTGCCGGCGGTGACCACGATGTCGCCGTTGACGCACAGGAAGGGCTCGCCCAGGGACCCGGAGGCGATGCCGATGGCGTGGGCCGTGCCGCGGCGCTCCTTCTGCTCCAGGTACCTTATCCGTATCCCCAGGCCGGAGCCGTCGCGGAACCGGTCGCGCAACCGGTCCTCCATCCAGCCCGCCAGCACGAGCACCTCGTCGATGCCGGCGCCGGAGAGCGCCTCGAAGGTGTGCTGGAGGAAGGGCTTGCCGGCCGTGAGCAGGAGCGGCTTGGGGATGTTGGCGGTGAGCGGCCTCATCCGGGTGCCTTCGCCTGCGGCGAGAACGAGGGCCTTCATCGCCCCTCAATTCCCTAAAAGGCATATATGGTTTTTGGGAAGGGCGGCAAGGCAGCAAGGCAGCAAGGCAGAAAGGGGGGCAGCAAGGCAGGAAGGCAGAAAGGCAGCAAGGGGACGACGGGTCGTTCCGTACCCCCTGCTGCCTTGCTCCCTTGCTGCCTTGCTGCCTTGCTCCCTTGCTGCCTTCCAGCCCTTTGAGGGCTTTCATCTATGCGCCATATGACACAAAGCTTATCTGCACAGGCGGCGCATCCATCCACCGGAATACATGGCGGACAGGGCGGATGCAGAGGAAGGCCAAGGGCCGGCACCCGGCCCCCCGCACCCCGCACCCTGCACCCAGATCTCGCTGCGCCTGACGGGAATGACCTGCGCCAACTGCGTCCGCACCATAGAGAACGCCCTCAAGCGTCTGCCCGGGGTGTCCAGCGTCAGCGTCAATCTGGGCGTCGAGAAGGCGCTCGTGACCTACGACCGGGGGCAGGTCTCGCTCGGAGAAATGAAGGCGGCGATAGAGGGCGCCGGATACACCTACCTCGGGGTCGAGGGGGAGGAATCCGAAAAGCTTGAGCGGGAGGCCCGGGAGAGGGACCTTGCGGGCAAGCTGAGGCGGGCAGCGGTCGGGTTCGTCGTCGGCGTTCCGCTGATGCTTCTCTCGTTCGTGCCGCACGAGCTGCTCATGGACCGGCTGATGCTGGACATGGCCGCGGTCTCCTACATCATGCTGGCCGTCTCGCTACCAGCGTTCGTCTACACGAGCCACCCCATCTTCGGCGCCGCCTACCGCACTTTGAGGAACCTAAACCTCACGATGGACGTCATGTACGCAATGGGCATCGGGGTGGCCTATGTCTCGAGCGTCCTGGGGACGTTCGAGATCGTGCTCACGCGCGAGTTCATGTTCTACGACAGCGCCCTCCTCCTGGCGGCGTTCCTCATGGTCGGCCGCTACCTGGAGGCGCGGGCGAAGGGCCGGACCACCGACGCGATAAAGAGGCTCATGGGGCTCCAGCCCAAGACCGCAATCGTCATAGTGGACGGCAAGGAGCTCGAAAAGGACATAGGGCTGGTCTCCGCGGGGGACATCGTCCTGGCGAGGCCGGGCGAGCGCGTCGCCGTGGACGGCGAGGTGGTCTCCGGGGAGAGCTACGTGGACGAGTCGATGATAACGGGGGAGCCGGTGCCCGTCGCCAAGAGGGCGGGGTCGGCGGTGGTCGGCGGGACGCTGAACAAGAACGGCGCGTTGCGCTTTAGGGCCCTCAAGGTCGGCAAGGACACCGTGCTCGCCCAGATCGTGCGCCTCGTCGAGGACGCCCAGGCGACCAAGCCGGCCATACAGAAGCTCGCCGACCGGGCCGTCACCTGGTTCATCCCCGTCGTGCTCGCCGTCGCCCTTTCCACCTTCGCCGCCTGGTATCTCGCCCTGGGCGGCCTCGTCCACGGCGACGTGCTGCTCTTCTCCCTGGGGGCGCTCATCTCGGTCCTGGTCATCGCCTGCCCCTGCGCGCTGGGGCTCGCCACCCCGACGGCCGTGACGGTCGGCGTCGGCCGGGGCGCCGAGCTGGGCATCCTCATCAAGAACAGCGAGGTGCTGGAGAGCTCGGGCAGGCTATCGACCGTCGTGTTCGACAAGACCGGCACGCTCACCCGGGGAAGGCCGGAGGTCACGGACGCGGTCGCCTTCGGTGGAACGGGGGGCACGGGGCAAGGGGCACGGGGCAAGGGAGACGACGGGGCGGACGAGGTGCTCCGGGTCGCGGCGAGCCTGGAGCGCAACTCGCAGCACCCCCTCGCCGAGGCGGTCGTCCGGAGGGCGGTCGAAAGGGGCCTGGCGGTTCCGGAGGCAGAGGGCTTCGACACCCTGGAGGGCAAGGGGGTCTCCGGCAGGCTCGACGGGCAGGAGGTCCTGGCGGGCAACCGGGCCCTGCTTGCCGAAAGGGGCATCGGGATCGATGCGGGGGCCGAATCGAGCATGGAGGCGCTGGAGCGGGAGGGCAAGACCGCGGTCCTGGTGGCGAAGGGCGGGAGGCTTTTGGGCGTCCTGGCCATCTCGGACGCGCTCAAGGAAACCTCCGCCGAAGCGGTCGCCGAGCTCAAGGCGATGGGGCTCAAGGTCGTGATGCTCACCGGCGACAACCGCAGGACCGCCGAGGCCATAGCCCGGCAGGCCGGGATAGCGGACGTGAAGGCCGAGGTGCTGCCCGCTGACAAGGCCGAGGAGGTGAGGCGGCTCCAGCAGGGCGGGGCAGCCGTGGCGTTCGTTGGCGACGGCATCAACGACGCCCCGGCGCTGGCCCGGGCCGACGTGGGCATCGCCATCGGCAGCGGGACGGACGTCGCCATCGAGAGCGGCCAGATAGTGCTCATCCGGGACGACCTCCGGGACGCGGTGGCGGCGATAAGGCTCAGCCGCAAGGTGATGACGCGCATCCGCCAGAACATCTTCTGGGCCTTCGCCTACAACACGGCGCTCATACCGCTCGCGGCGGGCGTGCTGTACCCGTCGCTGGGCATCACGCTCCCTCCCGAGGTGGCCGGGCTGGCGATGGCCGCGTCCTCCGTTACGGTGGTGAGCCTGTCGCTCCTGCTTCGAAGGTACGAACCGATGAAGGGGTGATGCGCCGATGGAATCCAAAGACCACCGCGACCGGACCTGCCTGTCGTCGAAGGGGGCCGCCGGCTATCTGGGGACGACCGTGAGGAGGGTCTGCGAGCTCGCGCGCAGCGGGGCACTGAGGGCGGTCCGGGCCGCGTCGGGCCAGCCGCGCTTCGATTTGGCCGACGTCAGGGCCCTCGAGGCGGCGGGCGGGCCGCGGACGGCCGCATCCCGGGTGGGGCCCGACAACCGGCTCTCGCTCGGCGGCACGGTCCAGCGCCTGCTCGTCAAGAGCTCGGCCCGGATGGACGACCTCCCCGACGGGAGCGCCCACCTGATGATGAGCTCGCCCCCCTGCTTCGACACGAAGATCTACTCGAGGGAGCACTCGCCCGGGGACCCGGGGGGCGTCCTGATAAACAACATGCACGAGTTCATACTGGAGTTCGAGAAGCCCGCGCCCCGGGGCCAGGGCAAATACGCCCACCTCACCGAGCGCCAGAAAGAGCTCTCGCGGCTGGACAGGGACCCCTGGCTTTCGATAAGGAAGAGCGACGTCCGGGTGATGAAGCCTAGCCGACCAGAGCGCCGCCGGCGAGCGTCGCCAGCGAGAAGACGGCCATCGCCACCGGGAGGGCCGTGCCCATCTCGTGGCGCCGGCCCACCCGGTCGGGGCCGTTCCTCATGCCCGAGGTGAACGCCATTATTATGACGACGGTGGCGAGAAGGTAGATGCCCGTGATGAGGGTGAAGAGGGGCGCCGGGATGGACGGGCCCGGGGGGACCGGCAGGTTCGTTCCCCCGGCGCCCGCGCCCAGGCCGCCCGTGACGCCCGACAGTATCACGTAGAGCGCCGCGGTGATGCCCATCACGAGGGGGGCGAAGAACAGTGCCGTGGTCCGCATCGTGTCCATCACCGAGCCCAGCTCGTGCCTTATCCCGGCGTCGAGCTTCTGGAGGTCCTTGAGGTAATGCGATATCCCCACGATGGTTTGCCCGGCGCTCAGGTTGTCCTTGCGGACGCTCTCAACGACCATCCTCATCGAGGCCCTGACCGTGCGGGAGGGGTGTTCGGCCAGGATTCCCCCCCGGCCGAAGAGCACCCCCGAGAGCGGCTCGCGCGTGAGGCCCAGCGCGAACGAGATGCGCCGGAAAAGGGCGGCGACCTCGGTCCCCTTCATGGTACGCGCGGTCCGGAGCATCGCGGCCTCGACGGGCATCCCCTCACCGATCCGGCTTCCCAGCTGGAACAGCGCGTCCGGGAACTCCTCCTCCAGCCGGCGGATGCGGGCGACCTCCCTTTTCGCCTCGCGCGTCGTGAGCCATAGGTAGATGCCCGGGGGGAGGGCGACGCCCCAGAGCAGGAGCAGGGGGGCCAGGCCCCGGCCCTCGGGGCCGGCAAGGCCAGAGCCCTGGAGCGCCCCCAGGGAGAGAAGGAGGGCGCCGACGACGGCCGAGCCGGCGAGGATTGCGCGCGAGCGGGAGGCGGGAACGGCCGGAGCCACCCGGGGCGGGCCGGAGGTGCCGGGCCGCCTGCCGAGGATGCGGAACGCGAAGGCCGCGGTGGCCAGGGGGAACACGAGGTCCATCAGGGCCGCCGTCTCCCACACGCCGAGCCTCAGGCCGCCCATGGAGGCTATGGGGAGCATCGCGCCCAGCATCATCGGCAGGAGGATGCCCAGCGAGAAGAGCACGAACGTCGGGCCCGAGAGGGAGGCGGCGAAAGCCTCCATGCGCTGCCGGGTGCCCGAAAGGACTATCTCCTGGGCCTTGTCCAGTGAGCGCTGGAGCCCCTCCCGGGTGCTCTCCTGCTCCCCGGCCCGGATGGCGAAGAGCGCGCGCTTGAAGTCGTCGTTCCATCCGCCCCACTCCTCGGCGAAGGCCAGAAAGGACTCCTCGATGCTCGTGTGCCTTCTCAGGCTGACCTGCCACAGGACGCGGCGCAGACCGGTGGCCACCGGCTCCTCCACGTTTTCGGCGGCGAAGCCCACGGCGCGGTCAAGCGCCGGCGAGTTGCGCATTGCCATGGCCATGTAGTTCACTGCCTCGGGCATCCGGCCCAGGGAGAGCACCCGCACCCGGGCGGCGAGGGACCTCGGGTAGTTTCCCAGGTACGCCAGCGCCGCCATCGGCGCCACGAGCGCCCCGGTGAGGGCGACGAGGCCCTCGGGGAAGGGCGGCAGTCCCAGGAGGACCACCGGAAGCAGGGCGACCGGGACGGCGACCGCTGCGACCGCCGCCGTGACCGTGTAGGAGACCAGCGCCACCTGCCAGGGCTCGATGGCCAGCCCCGCGAACTGGAGCGCCCGCCACATCTCCTCGGACGCTGCGGCGTTTTCCCGCTCCCTGAACCCCCTCGACACCCTCGCGGACACCGATATTCTCCGCGCCAGCCGCTCGTACCAGTCCCTGTCCCGCTCCACACGGTCCATGCAATCCCCCCGTCGGCCCCTCATTCCGTCCCGCACCCTGCCCCCCGCACCCTGCCCCCTGCCCGCTACCGGTACGCCGTCGCCTTCCCGAACCAGCCCTTCCAGTCGTCCAGCGCTGTCGCGTAATCGGTCCGCCGCCTCTCGAGCGCGGCCCAGAGGGCGTCGTTGGACTCGGCCACCCACCGGGCGCCCAGCACGGACGGGTTGTTCCGCTCCCGCGCGAAGGCCACCAGCTCCTCCCGCACCCGCGAGCGCAGCCGCACCGCCTGCATCGCCTGCCCGTCGGAGAGGTTCCAGTTCCGGGCGATGGCGGCGAGCCTCCGGGAGCCCCTCATCCCCTCCGCCTCGACGAGGCAGTCTTGGCCCTCGTCGTAGGCCATGAGCTGGCGGAAGCCGCCCTCCTCCTCCTTGTCCACCTCGGAGATCTCGACCACCCGGCGCAGGGAGCGGTGCGAGCCGAAGGGCCGCCTGAGCCCGGCGACCACGACGATGTCCGTGGCGGAGAAGGCCTTCGCCGGTATCCCCATGTCGTGCACGACGCGCTCGTAGACCGAGCGCGCCGAGCTCCCGTGGATGGTGCCCAGCACGGACGAGCCCGCCGTCCCGGCGCGCATGGCCTCGTAGAGCGTCCGCGCCTCCCGGCCGCGCACCTCCCCCATCACGATGGCGCTCTCGCCCAGCCGCAGCGAGAGCCTCAGTGCGTCGTCGGCGCAAAGCTCGCCCATTCCCCCCAGGCTGGACTGCACCTGCATGCTCTGCACCTTGTAGCCCAGCCCCTTCATCGCCTCCGACGGGAGCTCCAGCGTGTCCTCTATCGTCAGCACCCGCTGGCTGCGGGGGAACTCGAGCATGAGCGCCCCCAAAAGCGAGGTCTTCCCGGCGCCGCGCGAGCCGGCGACGAGCACGGTGGACTGGCCGTCGACCAGCAGGGAGAGCAGGCCGGCCGCAAGCGGCGTCAGGCTCCCGGCGTCCACCAGGCGGGGCAGGGTCCACGGGTCCGTCGAGTGCCTGCGCAGGGCGATGGCGAGCCCCTCCGGGCTCAGCGGCTTGCCGATGACGGTCACGCGCGTCGAGTGGCCCGGAAGGTCGGTCTCGAGGAAGGGCCGCGCCTCGGAGAACGGCCGGCCGCTCTCCGTGCGGAAGCGGGAAAGAAGCGACTCTGCGTCGTCGGCGCCCAGGCAGATGTTGGTCCGGCAGCGGCCCCGGGCGCGCTGGTCGGGCGTCCCGCCGATGGTGACGTAGACCGGGTTGCGGTGCGCCGGTGCGTCGATGTAGACGTCTTGCACGTACGAGTCGGAAAGCAGGGTCTCCGCGATTCCCAATCCGGCGGTGTATCTTGCCAGCACGTCGGCAAGCCGGCGCGCCTGGGCGAGCTGGGCCGCCCGGCCGGGGGCTAGCGGGACGCCGCGCTCCTGGGCCAGCCTCGGGATTATGCGGGCGCCCTCCCGTGCCACGTAGGCGCGGGACTGCTCCGGGCGGAAGGAGGCCGAAAGCCCCGGAACGGCCGCGAGCAGCTCCTCCCGGGCGGCGTCGATTAGCCGGACATGCTCCGGGTCCAGCGAGTACTCGTCGGGGTGCAGCTGGTAGAGCAGCTCGGTCGCGGCCGGAAGGCGGTGGATGGCCACGCGAGAGCCGCCGACGTGGTACTCGAACAGGAACTCGGCGTCCTCCGGCAGCGAGGGGGTGACCCAGGAGCGCGAGAACCCCGGGCGGACGCGCAGGTTGCGCTCGATGCTACGCGCCAGCGCCTTGCGAAGCGCCCTTGCCAGCCCCTCCGGGCCGGAGCGGTCGAACCGCGCCTCGAGCGCGCCGAGGCGCTCCAGGGCGCTGGCCGTGTGGCTTTGCGGCGGGGAAGGGCAGCGGGCAGGGGGGGAAGAAGGCAGCAAGGCAGCAAGGGAAGGCAGCAAGGCAGCAAGGCAGGAAGGCAGCAAGGCAGCAAGGCAGGAAGGCAGAAAGGGGAAGATTCTCGTCCCTTCCTGCCTTTCTGCCTTGCTGCCTTGCTGCCTTGCTGCCTTCCCTTGCTCCCTTTCTGCCTTCCCGCCTTCCTGCCCTGCCACCACAGCGCTCATGTCCCCGCCTCACACCACTATCTGGAAACCCTGCTTGATGATGAAGCGCGCCAGCTCCTCGAACGAGCGCGACAGAAGGTCGAGGTCTTCCGCCGTGGCGGTCAGGCACTGGCGGCAGACCTCGCCGGCGGGCCGGCCCGTTGCGAGAAGGCGCGCGATGCGGTCCCGGAGGGCCGAGGGGAATCCGGCCGCGTCGGCCAGGAGGACCGTCCGCAGCGACGGGAAGAGCTCCGCCGGGCGGAGGGCGCAGCGGCCGCAGTCACGATACCCCCGCGGCGGGTCGCGCAGGGAGAGCTGTTGCAGGTCGCCGGCCAGGAGCACCAGCCGGTCCAGCACGGCCATCCCTTCGGGACGGAGCTGGCACTCGAGGTGGCCCGAGACTATGAGCGAATCGACCCCGCTCTCGGCCGAAAGGACCTCCAGCGCCCCTCCGAGGCACCCCGGGTCGGAGAACGGCCCCCTGCCGCCGCACTCCTTGCACTCCAGGGTGAGCACGAGCTCCCGTCCTTCCTGCCCCAGGCTGTGCCTGCAGGCGGCCTCCCCGTCGCGCTTTTTCATACATGAGCCAGGTTGCACGCCCGGGAATATAATGGTGGCGTGGTCATGACCATTTCTTGGAAGGCAGGAAGGCAGGATGGCAGCAAGGCAGCAAGGGATTAGGGAGCATGGCAGCAAGGGAGCACCTATGTGAAAGCCGGCCGTCCCCGTGACGTGGACGGCTTCTCTCCTTTTTAAACCTGTCCTTCAAAATACCCAATCCGGTCAAAGCTATCGCTAAAACGGACCCCGGATGCATCTTGGCCGTTT
>Ga0194125_10008378_pt1 | contig 14599 bp, 14 predicted proteins | sample TA2KigC250mmetaG_FD_148626 | JGI IMG/M metagenome (GOLD analysis project Ga0194125, IMG submission 148626) | Freshwater microbial communities from Lake Tanganyika, Tanzania - TA2015034 Kigoma Deep Cast 250m | ecosystem: Environmental > Aquatic > Freshwater > Lake | place: Tanzania: Lake... | reverse complement strand
AAGATTCAACACCCAATAATCACCTTTTGTGTTATAACGCCAAACTCTTTTTGTATTTGTGAATATCAAAAGTAGTTTACCGTCCAGTGACCAGATATAATTATTAATCGAAAGTGGTTTTTTATCATCTTCTGGAATTAATAAACTTGAAGGGACCATAATTTCTCTTCTCCCGGAAATTGTTTCATATTTAACTATATCCGAGCCGTCGGAAAATTCTTTGGAAGCTTCAATTGTTGTATAATATTCTCCTTTTTCAATCCATCGAGCTGGTCCAAAACTACCGCTCCGGAATTCATTGCTGTTAAAAATTCTTTCAATAGACAAGAGCGATTTATTATCATCTTGAGCTGATAAAGAAATGCTCAATGAGACAAAAATGAAAATGAAATAATTTTTATATGATTTCATACTTCTCCTTTTCAATATTAAATAATTTCTTTGTACTAAATGTTATTAAGTACCCCCAGTAGGATTCGAACCTACGCACATGGCTCTGGAGGCCATTGCTCTAATCCTCTGAGCTATGGGTTTAAATAATTCTGTTTACCATAAACAATTTATTAGAAAAATAAACAGAAATTTATTTACACAAAAATTGTGAGTCTACTTTATATGTTGTCTTTTTTTAAGATTTTGCTAAATTAAAAATGTATTTATTCGAAAGTGAGAAAATTATGTCATACACCATGAAAAAAGCTGTTAATGAAGTAATAACTGTTTTGAAAAAATATCCCGAGCCCGGTAAAAGAACCGGTTCATTTTGGCAGTTTATGAAAAACCAACTTGTACAAGAAGGGGAATGGGAAAAAGAACATTTAAAAATTATTGAAAAAGAAATTGATTCTTTTCTAAGCAATGTTGATAAAAAATCTTTGATGCAAATGTGGGAAGAAACCCCAGCCGCTGCAGAAATTGACATCAAAAAAATTTCAACTAAAGAGATGAAAGATAACATTATTGATGAGATGATTGGTCAAGTAATGGATCGAATGGACGATAATTATACTTATAGAGAAAGTTTTTATACCCCGGCAGAAAATTACCCGGCAGCTAAGAATGAAAAACAAAATAGTGATGGAGACAGTGAGCCTGATTTTAACGATGACGAAGAACCTAATGAAATTACTGATGAAGAAATTAATTTAGAGGATGATGAATTCTTTAAAAACGATGAAGAAGATGATGAAGATTTTAAATATCAATAAGATTTTATTATTTGTTTTTATTTCTTCTATTTGCATTGCTCAACAATCCTCTTTCAAAGTCGACACAACAAAAACATTAAATTTATCCCCGCCTATCGAGCTGTTAGAATATCATAACAACCTTTATTTTTCTGAAGAGTTTAATTTAATGTCTCTCTATACTTCATTTATTGATGACACTTCATCAGTTTGGATCAAGACGAGATTTCAACTCGGAAATTTTTCGGATCAATTGAACTCAAATAATAATTTACAAAGTATCTTAGATCCTCTGCAGCAAAATTATATCAAATCTCAAAGCATGAAAACTTTTAAGATGATTTTAGGATCTGTACAAGCCGGTGCGGTTGGTTATTTAGCTTATAAGCATCTTAAAAAATATGGCCTCTTCAAAAAGAAATAGAGTTCAATTATGAATTGTTTTGTAACTTTTGTCTTGTAATAAGAGTCTAAATTTGCACAATCAATTAATTGCAAATGCATTATGAAAAAATTTCTTGTTCTAATCATTATTTCTGTTTTCAACATCTCACCTTTTGCTCAAACAGATTTTTTTGCTGATGATTCAAATGATGTTAACTGCAATTACAATAGCTTTGATATCGGATCACGAAATAGTGGAATCAGTTTTGGAAATTCAAAAAATTGGAATGGATTAAGGTTTAATTTTTCAGATTGCGGGATTGGTACCATTAATGGCATTAATATCACTTTTTGGAAACCAGAGAGGAGTCCGGGTTCGCAAGTAAATGGAATTTCTTTAGGTGGCGCTCCACTTGCAGACAATTTAACGGGAGTGAATTTTGGTCTAGCCGCTGTTGTTGCCGAGAATCAAATGCAAGGTATCAATATCGGTGGATTGGCTGTTGTTTCAGATGGTAATATAAAGGGAATTAATATTGGAGGTCTAGCAACTGTTGCAAAGGGAAATATACATGGTATAAATATTGGGGGATTAGCAACTGTTTCAGAAGGAGAACAATTCGGAATTAATATCGGAGGTTTAGCAACTGTTGCTAAAGGAAATTTATCTGGGATTAATTTTGGCGGACTTGCAGTAGTTGCTGAAGAAAATATTTCCGGCATTAATTTAGGCGGACTTGCTTTAGTTTCGAAAGGGGAATTGAAAGGAATAAATTGCGCCGGGCTTGCAATTGTAAGCGAAGGCGCCTTGCTGGGCTTAAGCCAAGCATTTGTTGCTATTGTAGGTAAAAATGAGATTAAAGGAATTACAATCGCTGGTTATAAAACTGAAACATTAGATTTTACCGGAATAAACATCAGCGGATGGTTTGAAACTGAATATTTACATGGACTATCGATTTCTGTTTACAACAAAATAACAAACATTCAAAGAGGTTTGGTAATCGGTTTATTCAATGTTGCAGAAAAGCTGCATGGTGTTCAGATTGGATTAATAAATATTGCCAAAAACAATAAAGGTTTTGCTAAGGTATTACCATTCATCAATGCAAATTTTGACTAAGCTAAAATTAAAAGGAGCAAAACATTTTAGGAGATTTCGTATTTAAATATCTTACTCCATTTTATTAGAATCAGTTTAGTTCAGAGTTTATTTCTTTCTTTTGTATTCCATTGTAAACATTTTCATTTCTTGACCGCCAGAGGTTATAAACATATCAAAAACTGTAAGGTCATCATTTACCCATTTTGAAACTGATCGGTATTTTACTGTTTGGCCGCTCATTGGATCAAGACCTTCTCCAGTGAAATTCAATAAATTAGTTTTTTCATCGTATTGTCCTTTCAATACCATAATTCCCGTTCCCATATTATCTATCCAAATACTAACAAATTCTTTTGCAATATTATCATAAGCATCAATGCCAACTCCTTCAAACGGCATCCCCATCATATTACTGTTATGAACGGATTTCATATATCTTCCGCCAAGCATCAATTCAAATTTTGCAGTCCCTTCTGAATTCATTTCTTGACCAGACATCGGATCGACCATTTTCATAACAGTATTCCAATCGCCAACCATTTTAGCCATCATTTTGTGCATTGGTCCGGGTTGAATTGATTCCATCCAAGCTTTCATTGCATCGTCTTGTGCATTTAATACAAAGCTGAATGCAATCAACATTACTGCTGTTAAAAACTTTTTCATAAAAATTCCTTTCTAACAATTATTAATAATTTATTTAAAACGAACATCAGAAATTTAGGTACAACTTTAAAATAAAAGAAATGCGGTTATGAAGAAAGGTCATAATAATTTTATTATAATTTTATTTTTTTACATTATCAGTTTTTTTGAACATAATAAACATAACGGAGGAAATAGCGCTGAAAATAAAAGCTCCAATCCATAACATTGTTGACCCATAGGTCTCAAGAACTTCGCCGCCTAACCAAGGTCCAAGCATTAACGCTAAACTAAATGTCATTTGTAAATAGCCCATATATTCACCACTCCTATTCTCAGGTGATAGATTAGAAGTGTATGAGGTACTTGCCGGGAAAAATATCATTTCTCCAAACGTCCATATCACTACTGTAAAGCCAATGAAGAAAATATTATTCGAAAGAACCATTAATATATATCCTAATCCACAAAGAATTGCACCAAGCGCAAGAGCAACTTTATCATTCCAATTAGCCATAGCATTGTTTAAAGGTACCTCTATAAAAATTATTAAAACTGTATTGATAGCTGTTAAAATTCCAAAGACTGCACCAGAATAACCAAGCTCACGGACAACATATAATGGCAAACCGCCGATGTGTTGGAAAAAAACAATTTGAACTGGTATTAGTGCAATTAAAAACAAAAGAAAATATTTATCCTTTAGAATTGACTCAGATCTTTTTTTGTTCGACGATTGAACTGTGATTTCATTTACTGTGTTGAGGTTTGGTTTTTCACTCTTGTCAAATTTTACTATCATTAAAAATATTCCGGCAAGTAGGGAGGTTATTCCATCAACATAAAATAATAGATCGAAATTAATTGTTGATAAAATTCCTCCAATCAAAGGGCCAATACTCATTCCCAAATTAATAGCCAGCCGATTTAAAGCAAACGAAGTTTTTCTTTGCTCTGCATCCGACTCACTCGCAATTAATGAAAGATTTGCCGGTCTGAATGCTTCGCCAATAATAGACCAAATGAAAGTATAACCGAGTATTAAATAGTAATTTTCTAAGAATGGATAAATGAAAAGCATTAATCCAGTAACAATTAAAGAAAGTTTCATTACAAGAAGAGCCCCAATTTTGTCCGATAACTTTCCAACAAATGGAGCTGTTATTAATGCCCCTAATCCGTAAAATGTTAAAACCAATCCAGCGCTTCCGGCACTGACTTGAAGATCTTGAGTAATATATAAAGCAAGAAATGGAAGCACCATCGTTCCCGAACGATTTATTAAAGTAGCAAAGGCAAGAATCCAAATATTGTGGGGAATATTTTTTAATCCGCGCCAGGGATTCATTTTACACTATCGATTAGATTTGAAAGGAAATTCCAAAAACTCGTCTTAAATATTTTCATTATTTATTTAGCTGAACTTAAAAATAATGCAAGAAATCTACTAAATAAGAATTGAAATCGTTATGTTTAAATCAATTATTTTTGTAAGGAGAATCAAATGCGATTCAAAATTTTATTAATGATACTTCCAATAATTTGTTTGATTGGGTGTGCCTCGTTAAAACTTTCACCAGCTGATTATTCGTGGCCGATTGAAACTGTTCTTAAAGTTGATGCACAAGGATTTGTATCAGAAGAACGTTACACATTTTCGTTGGGAGTGAAAAATTTATTTTTTGCTGAATTTAAAGATTCCACAAAATACATCAATCAAGAAATAAGAATTATTCGAGATAATTTAGGTTACTATTTCATTACGGGAAAAGAATTTAAGAATGTATATGTTTTCGCTGATGCAGAAGGCGGAATGTCGCTTGAAAATAAAATCGTGCTTTCAGAAACAATTGGACTGACAAATCCGGCATTTAATCAAAAAGCTCCAAATATCGAATTGCTTGACGGTTCAAATAAATATTTACTGAATTATAAAGGCCATGTGAGGTGATTATGAAAAAAGGATTTGTTTACCCGGCCATTATTTTACTGGTGTTTAACTTTGTGCTTATTGCTCAATCAGATTATGATAAAATCCAAAGCTTCAAAACAAAATTTAAACAGCTTGAAGATGCAATTAAAAATGCTACGTCACTTGATGAATGTAATTTAATTGGCAATAACGTATTGAGTCTTAAAAATGAATTTCACCCTGATAAGTCGCTGCTTGACAAAGGATTGTACCCTGAAAATTTTGAAACCTCTTTTTTAAAACTTGAATCTGCTCTTCAAATCCGTAAAGGAGATTTCACTCAAATTGTTCAACTTTCAACTGAAGTTGGAACTTTAAAAACTCAAGTAACTGAGCTGAGCGAAAAAAATCAGGGATTGATTGTCCAGATTCGGCAATTAAACTTAAAGGTTGAAAAAGATGCCGCAACAATTAATTCACTTCAAAAACTTGTAGCTCAACTAAAAAATAATATTCAGCAGAGAGATCTTCTCGTCCGGGATATTGTTGATAGTCTGTTAGCAGAATTTGTTAAAGCACCTTCTTCGCTAAACGAAGCTGAAAAGCAAAATATAATTTCTAAAGTTGACAGCAGAAATTTGTTTTACAACGTTGAACGAACAATCAGTGATAATATTGAATTCATAAAAGTTACTCAATTAACATCTAATGATCTTTCAGAAATGAAGGAACAGTATAAAGAGTTTAACAAAGTTTGGAAGCAAATTGGACCAAGATTAGCAGATGTGTACCTAAATGTTCGTGATAAGGCATCACAAATTGCAAATATTGATAATATGTTTCTCTTGTGGAATCAAAGAATCAACCTTGAAATTTGGGGACAGATAAACAAATTATTCAGAGAAAAACAGATTGCCTTACTTCCGTTTAATAGCGGAGATCAATTTGTAAATAGCGTTTCTTCTTTTATTGATGATGAAGTTAAAAACTTTGGTGTAAAAAGTTCTGACGAAACTGAACGTGCCTATTTTGCTTTCACTGACAGTATTTATTTTCCCGTTGTCCAACCTACTTGGGTACCAATACTTATCGAAAACAATATGATGACTGAAGCCAACAAAGATACCATTGAATCAAGAATTGCTACTTGGAAAGAAAAGGTCGCTCCAGTTTCAGTTTTCAATTGGGTTTATTTGTTTGGGGGATTAGTAATTGCCGGTCTTCTTATTGCATACTTTTTAAAAGGAAGAAAAAAGACGATGTCTGAAAAACAATTAATTGAATAACTTGATTACCAATATGATTTAATGAATTGTTTAGAACAGTTCAAGATTTAATCGAGCGCAGAAAAGAAAAAATTAAATAGTTTATTTTAACAATCCGGTTAACGTTATATTTTTTTGAAGAACATAATGTTGTTGAGTATTCCCCTTAAATTTTATTGATATTGAAAAATGAGCCCACAAAGATTTGCTTTTATATTATTTGGTTTGCTTCTACTTGCAAAACTAAATGTTGCGCAAGACTTAAAAAGCAAAATTGATTCTGTCAACTCTCTTACCTATGAATATATTGTATCAAACACCAGACAATCGATAAAAGTTTTAAGTGAAAATCTACAACAAGCCAGAGAAATAGAATACATTGAAGGAGAAGCAAAAGCTCTAAGCAATCTTGGTTTGGCTTATTACTTGCGAGGTAATTATGAAAGCTCTACGGAAAGTTATCTTAGCGCAATTAGACTATATGAAAATATTAAAGATTACAACATGCTTGCTGAAACTTATGGAGAATATGGCTATCAACTTAAAAGAAGAGACATGAACAAAGCTCTTTTAAACATGCGGCTTGGAATTTCGGTTGCAGAAAAAAGGAATGCCGAGCCGATTAGAAAAAGTAAATTGTATGATAATTATGGCGTATTAAAAGAAATGAAAAACGAATTAGATAGCGCCGAATATTTTTATAAGAAAGCATTGAAAATTAAGAATGAGACAAATGATTTGGTTGGAATTCCATACAGTTTAAATAAAATGGCCGGATTGAAAATTCTAAGAAAAAATTATTCCGAATCGCTGAGGTATTTAAAGTTATCAGACGCTTACAGAAAAAAAGAAGAGGGTGATTTTGGCAGAGCCGAAAATCAAATGCTCTATGCCGAGCTTTATTTAAGAAAAGGAGAGATTGATTCTGCCATAAGTCGTTATAAAAGCTGTCTAGCTCTATCGCAAAAGCTAGGCTATTCTTTTCTAATACAAGAAAGCTATAGGAATCTTGCTGAGATTTATAAAAAGAAAAATGAATATTACAATGCTTTCTCTAACTTTGAAAATTTTGTAATCTACAAAGACAGTATAAATAATCTTGAGATCAATTCAACCATTGCACAGCTCGAAATAGATTATGAAACCGCGAATAAAAACAAGACAATTGCCGAAAATAGTTTGTTGATCAAACAAAAAAACCAAACACTTTATACTCTTGTAGCTGCGGGTTTATTTCTTGTTGTTGCGTTTGTTTGGTTTTTAAGAATTCAGAAACTAAAAAATGAAAAAGAGAAAAAAGAGCTTGAACTAAATACGCTGCTGACAAAAACCGAAATGGTAAAAAGGCTTAGTGAAGAAAAACTTCGCCTTTCTAGAGAATTACATGATAATATTGGCTCACAATTAACTTTTGTAATTAGCTCGCTAGATAACATAACCTATCAAGACAAAGAAAATCCAATTGCAGAAAAACTGGAAAAACTTAGCATGTTCGGAAGAGAAACGCTTGGAGATCTTAGGAATACAATATGGGCTATAAAACAAGAAGCCGGTGATACATCGCAATTAATTTATAGACTTAACGAATTAATTATTAATCTAAATGCGAACATGGTCTCACCCAAAATCTTTTTGCTTAATACAATTGAAACTCCATTAAGATTAACTTCTTCTCGATTGTTAAATATTTATAGAATAATACAGGAAGCAATTCAAAACGCAATTAAGCATTCGCAAGCTTCAGAAATTAAAATTGAATTTAATCCTTTAGGAAAAGGTTTTGCGATGAACATAAAAGATAACGGAAAAGGGTTTGACTTGGAAAATGCACCCGGCGGAAACGGCCTCGAGAACATGAAAGCGAGGTGCGAAGAATCATTTGGGCAATTCTACATAGAAAGTAATTCAAGCGGAACTGAGTTGAAATGTTTATTTGATACAAACTAATGCATATGCCGTATTGTTTATTTTCACTAGGCAAGTATATCTTTAATAAAATAATTTATGAAAGCAAGTAATGTGTATTAAAATAGCTTTAGCCGAAGACAATGATCGTTTAGCGGAATCTATTGAAGAGAAATTAAAACTTTTTTCCAATGATGTTGAATTTAAGTTTCGTGCAAAAAATGGAATTGATTTAATAAATAAAATCGGAAAAGACTCTGATATAGATGCTGTGTTGATGGATATTGAAATGCCAATCATGGATGGAATAAAAACAACTGAGATGATCAAAGAAAAATATTCCAGCATTAAAGTTATTATGCTTACTGTTTTTGATGATGAGGAAAAGATTTTCAGTGCAATACAAGCGGGCGCCAACGGATATTTATTAAAGGATGAATCTCCCGATAAAATTTTTGATAGCATCAAGATGATTATGGATGGCGGCGCGCCAATGTCACCCGTCATCGCAACAAAAGCCTTAACGCTTTTGCGCAAATCGGAATTTGTTTTTTCTGAAAAAGAAAAAGTTGATTTCGAGCTTTCGAAAAGAGAGATAGAAGTTCTTGAACAATTGAGTCGTGGACTTGATTACCAGAAAATAGCGGAACTACTTTTTATTTCGCCGGCAACAGTCAGAAAACATATCGAGAATATCTATAAAAAATTAGAAGTGCATAATAAAGTACAAGCAGTTCAGAAGGCGATAAAACACAAAATCATTTAGTGTTTTTCTCAATTACGCCAGCCAAATACAAAATACGTAATTTGCCGTATTGAAGCGGACACGCCCTCCTATTACTTTTAAACAAGTCATTTACTAATAAGAGACATCTGAAAAATGTAAAACTGTCATATTGAGCGAAGCGAAATATCTCGATTTTAGTTATTGAACAGATTCTTCTCCCGCAAAAATCGCGGGATCAGAATGACAAAAGAATAATTTTTCAGAGGTTTCAATAAGTTATATAACTAATGCGATATTGAAAGAAGTGTGAAAAATTCTCTCCACTATTCTCAAAGGAAATAATATGAAAAACATAAAGATTTCATTTTTCTTTTTAGTTGTTTTAGTAATGCTGGCTGTAACAGGTTGTAAAAAAGAAGATAACCCAACCGAGCCAAAAACTTCTACAGATATAACAAATCCATCCGGACAGCCGATGCCAAGCTTTTCTGAACAAGCAGATTATGGCGGCGTGATGACTTCGATCTATTATTATATGGCGGCACCTATTGCCGGATTGCCGGATATTGGTACGAACGTAGCTTCTGCAATTTTTAACGGCGGTGTAGATGCCGGAGCAGTTACATTAAATAATAATGCTCTCGGGAAAATTACTGCGTCCGCAAAAACATATTATACCGCTCCGGATATAAACAATCCTTTAAATCAACTAAATCTCAGTTGGAATGGAACAAATCATAGTTGGAATGTTGCGGGTGCAAACGGCGTTCCGGCGCTAACCGGAAGTGCAAAAAGCCCAAACGATTATTCTGTAACTCTGCCAACTGCAAATTCTGCAGTTACAAAAGCTAGCGGCATTCAAGTTAAGTGGTCAAATCCATCATCGGCAAAAGCACTAATACAGATTGTGAACATTAACAACAAAGCACAAGTAAAAGTTTACCAAGAAGTAGTTGATAATGGAAGCTATACAATTCCGGCAGCTGATTTAGCAAACTTCAGCGGCGATTGCATGGTCTTTGTTGTAAAGTATAATTATTCTTTTACTTTTACCGGCGGCAAGAAGTATTATTTTGTTTCAGAAATTGTAAAAAGTGTAACTGTAAAAGTGAATTAAATTTTGTGTAAAGTTGTTATTACTGAATACGAATCCAAAAGTATCTCCATAGAGGGTAACTATATCGAATTCGCATTTGGTTTTTATAGAACAAAAGACAATGGTATACAATAAACTTCTCAGGAGGGAGTATGAAAATAAAATTACTTTTTTTGTTAACAGTAATAAATATAAATCTATTTGCTCAGTGGATAAAAGTCAGCAATCAGAATGGAGGAATATCGGGAAAGATTCATTCTTCTAATTCAGTACTTTTTCTAAGCGGAATAGTAAATAATTTTAGTGTTTTTCGTTCTGATAACAGCGGTCAGACGTGGAGCGGTAATATTGCAAATAAGTTTCCGCATGATGTTTATTATATGTTCAACCATAAGAACGAGATTTTTGCAGTAACAACAACATTAGGGCAAAATGTTTGGAGGTTTTATACATCGAAAGATGATGGTTTAAACTGGAGCGAAAAATCGAACATTCCAGCCGTTACTGGCAATGGGGCAATACTATTTATGGCGGCGGATGGCAATAAACTTTTTGCCGTTTCAAACAGAAAATCATTTTATACCTCTTTAGATGATGGAGCCACATGGAAAGAAACAATAATTAACACATCTGTTGGCGGCAACATGATTTACTTTGCCGCAGCCGGAAATACAATGGTTTCTGTTTTGGCCGGATTCGGAGCAGTTGTTTCTGTTGATGGAGGCGCTAGCTGGAGCTTGGTTAATGTAACAAACCCGGCGCTGGTAATAATGTATGTTCTTAATTATAATGGATCTATTTATGGATTTACCGGCGGTAACGGTGTTTATAAGTTTAACGCAACTGCAAAAGCATGGGAATCTATGAGCATAGGGCTACCGGATGCTGCTTCATTTCAGATTCCAAAAATATTTTACAAATATGGAAACACATTATACTTTGGCACGGTTGGCTTTTTAGATTCAAAGCCTCTATTCTATTACTCCAACGACGGTGGCTTAAATTGGAGTTCATTAACTACAAATGGATTAACTACAATTAGCGGTACAACAAGTTCAACTTCTTTTGCTGTTACTCAGCAAAATATTTTTTTGTATGATTATAATAATACAACAAAAGAAGCTTCTCTTTATAGATTAACAAATAACACAACAAGCATAAATAATCGTTCGGAAATTCCGGCAGCTTTTGAGCTAGCTCAAAATTATCCTAATCCTTTTAATCCGGAAACTACAATTAGCTATGAACTCCCAACAAGTACAAATGTAACGCTAAAAATTTACGACGTTCTTGGAAACGAGGTAGCCACTTTAGTTAATGAATTTAAGAATGCTGGATATCATAATGTCCGATTCAAATCTAAAGATTATGAATTATCCAGTGGAGTTTATTTATATAGATTAGAAACCGAAAACTTTAGTCAATCTAAAAAATTACTGTTACTCAAGTGAGATTGGTTTAACTATTTTGCAAAGCCCCATTTCATATGGGGCTTTTAATAACTATCAAGCATTTTAATTCCCAACTCAATAATTTTAACTATAAAATTTTTCCATTAACTATGGAACATCAATATGAAAGCTAATTTTACAACAATCGCACTTATTCTTCTTTTATCAAGTTTTATTAATGCTCAAATCACTTCTGAACCGCCAGCAAAACCTCAAACTAATATTGAAGATGCGTTAAAATATCAGAGAACTGTTAATTCTATGCCAGGCAAATATCCCGGAAAAGTTATTCAAGTTGATAATGATAACTCTGTTTTAGAAAGTAAAATAATTTATAATGAAGTTTATGAAATGATATCAAAAGGAATGTTAGCATTGACCGGGACAACTAGCCTTAAGGAGGCATGGCGCCAATTTGTTTCGCCAAGTGAAAGAATTGGATTAAAAGTAAATCCTGTTGCCGGCGCACAATTATCAACAAGCGTTGAAGTAACACAAGCAATTGTAAAGCAGCTTGAAGAATTAGGAGTTCCAAGAAATAACATTATTATTTGGGACCGAAGAGAAGAGCAATTATTTGAGGCTGGTTTTAATTCAGAAAACTTTCCGGACATAAAAATTATTGGAACAGAGCGGCCTGAAAACGGATCTATGTATGATTCAAATGGAAAATTGTACAGCCTAAAAATGATTGATACATCATGGTACTATTGGGCAGATGTTGAAGGGAAATACGATTCTGCAACCATTCCTTACATGGTGAATGAAGGAAAATATTCTTACTTCACAAAAATTGTTACTGAAATGGTGGATAAAATTATCAACGTTCCAATTTTAAAAAACGCTGGAGCCTCCGTAACGCTTTGTTTGAAAAATTTATCTTATGGTTCTGTAACAAATACCGGCAGACTTCATCAAAAACTTTGGGCTGAAACTACTGCCGAAGTGTGTGCGTTCCCGCCATTGCGTGATAAAGTTGTTCTAAATATTGTAGATGGAATTAAAGGTTGCTTTAATGGAGGACCTGGAGCTAATCCACAATTTTTTTGTGAATATAAAACTATTTTAATTGGAACTGATCCGGTTGCTGTTGATCGAATTAGCTATGATATTGTAATTAAAGAAAGAATTAAACGAGGTGTACAGAAAGAAGATTCGCCGCGGGGTAGAATTTTTATGGAACTTGCACAAAACCTGAATCTTGGTATTGCAGATATTGATAAAATATTTTTAATGAAAATAAATTAGAAGAACTGCTCGTTACTCATTTTGATTGCGGTTAATAATACTATCTCATTTTAATGATTGTAAAAAACATTATGGAAAATAGATAATGCATAAAAAAATATTTTTACTACTGGTTATATTCTCCATTGTTATTAACTCCCAGGATAAAATCATTCCGTTTTTATCCTCCTCTGATTTCCCAGATATTAAAATTATACGCGAAGAATCATTTGACGGTGATGCCTTGTGGGGATACATTAACGGCGGCGCAGATATTTTTCTAGAGTATGGATTTGACAATCTTTTTCTACAAGAAATTGAATTAAAAAACCATGTATTCAAAATTGAACTGTACAAAATGATTAACCCAAATTCTGCTTTTGGTATTTATTCTGTTTCCCATTTCAAGTGCGACAATAAAAGTGATAAAATAAATTTAACTTGTATAACTCCTTATCAAATACAATGTGCTGCCGGTGATTACTACATATCCATTATTAACATAAATGGCTCTGAAGAAGAACAGAAATTATCTTTAATTATTTTTGAGAAAGTTTTTGCTAAACTAGTTTACAAGGAAATAGAATTGCCGGAATTATTCAAACAGAAGGATTTAGTTTCAGAAATAGAAAAAATAAAATACATCAAGGGTTCTCTAGGACTCCAAAATGGAATGATAGAGTGGCTTGATCAATTTGAAGGTTTAAATGGTTTTGAGATTTTTTTGTTACCTCTGGAAATGAATCGAGCTGTGATTAATATTGCGCAAATCAATTTTTTCTCAGAAAAAGAAATGAAGATATACATGCAGAGAATGAAAATTAATATAAATAATAATGAGCCCTATATAAAAGTTGAGATGAATGGTTTATCTAGAATCGTAAATATTATTTCAGCTACGAGAGCAATAGTTTTCGAAGCCTCCACTAGTATTACAGATTTAGAAAATTCTGTTAAAGGATTTTTGTAATAATTCAATTTTTAAGAAAGTGCCCAACTAAAAATTTTTTTCCTTGTTGTAAATCCACTTTGTAAAATTTTGATTCTTTCAATTCGTTTTTTTTAGCAGTTTTTACAAGTTTATCAACTTCAACCAATTTTAAAATTGAGTTTAACTTTTGTAAAGCTGAATAAGTTGTTCCCGATACCGGCTCTGATATTTCGCTGGGTAATTGAATTACGCAGACTAAAACTCCATTTGGTTTTAACCATTCTGAGATTATTCTGATCAACTTTTCTAATGAAACATATTCAAAAATTAATGCTCCATAAATAAGATCGAATGATGAGCTTGACAAATCTAATTTTAGAACATCCGCACAAATCAATTCCATTTTAGGAAGTGTATTCTCATATCTTTCATTGCAGACAGATATGTATTCTGGATTTAAATCAATGCCTATTAGCTTTTGTATTTTTTTTCCAGCCAGATGTTCAAATCCATTTCCGGTTGCTGATCCTAAAACACAAATTGATTTGGGATTGTATTCGTTGATTGTGTCTTTAAATATTTTATTCAATGCTTGAAGCTGCATAACAGTTTGAGAGGACATGTGCGCTTCATAATCGGAAGGAGAAATATATAACCAAGGATTCATATAAATCTATGTTCCATAATTTGTTTCATCACTTCAAATACATTCCCATCGTAAACCATCCACACCAATGCTCATAAGAAAATACAGCAGTTAAACC
>Ga0194125_10008372_pt1 | contig 14604 bp, 16 predicted proteins | sample TA2KigC250mmetaG_FD_148626 | JGI IMG/M metagenome (GOLD analysis project Ga0194125, IMG submission 148626) | Freshwater microbial communities from Lake Tanganyika, Tanzania - TA2015034 Kigoma Deep Cast 250m | ecosystem: Environmental > Aquatic > Freshwater > Lake | place: Tanzania: Lake... | reverse complement strand
GCGCGTTCGGGTCAATGCACACGGCCGCGTCCGCGAACACGAGCACCTTGTCCTTCTCGCCCAGGCATTCGGGCACGACCATGATGAAGAAGCTGGACGCGGTGGACACGCCCGGCTCAAAGCCGACCGTCAGCCCAGCGGCCTGGATCAGCGAGGCGGTCGTGCTCGCCACGCCGCCCACCATGCCGTCGGCCGTGCCCGTCTTCACCATCATCGAACTGAAGAACAGAGGGCGCTTCACGAGCCGTTTGGCCACGGCCACGCTGATTTCGGGGCGGCTGGCGGAGTAGTCCTTCGCAAACGCCTCGGTCTCGGCGGGCGAGTCCGGGTCAACGATGCCCACACCCGTCAAGTCCACGGCCGCTCGGCTCGCCAGCGCCTTCACGACCTCGGGCTTGCCGAGCACGGTCGGCTTCGCAATGCCCCGCTGCACGGCCAGCGCGGCCGCCTTCACGATCCTCTCGTCGTCGCCCTCGGGATACACGATCCGCTTCGGGCTGCGTCGAGCGCGGTCCACGAATTGCGCAATCAAGTCCATCGGTGTCTCCTCAAGGTGAGCGAGTATGCGAGTGCGCGAGTGACTCGCTCACCTGCGCATCCGCTAACCCGCTCACTTGCCTTTCAGCACATACGCTCCATTCCAGCCGTCCGTCGGCGGGTTGGACTCCAGTTCGAGGCATTTCTCAACGAACGCGACCGACGGGCAGTCGTTGGGGTCAATGGTCAGCGCCTGCCTGAACGACGACACGGCCTTCTGCCATTCGCGATTGCGGAACTCGGCCACGCCCTTCTCGAAGGCCTCGACGGCGCGCCGCCGGGCGTCGGACACCTGGCCCGCACGGCCGAGGAGTTCAAAGACTCGGACCGGCTCGTTCTTGCCCACGACCTGGATAAGGCCGAGGTCACGGGCCACGACCTCGCTTTTGGCTTGTGCGTAGGTGGCCTCGCTGACCATGGTGAACGTGCCGAATTCCTTGTTGGCGGCTTCCAGACGCGAGGCGAGGTTGACGGCGTCGCCGATGATGGTGTAGTGCAGGCGTTGGCGGGAGCCGACGTTGCCGACCGTGGCGTCGCCCGAGTTCAGGCCGATGCGCATGAATATCTCAGGACGGCCTTGCTGTTTGAACGTCTGTCGCAAGGCGGCAAGGCGTTCCTGGCACTCCAGCGCGGCCAGACAGGCCTTTTGGGCGTGATCGGCCATCCCGAGCGGCGGGCCGAACGCGGCCACGATCGCGTCGCCGATGTACTTGTCCAGAAACCCGTCGCGGGCCAGGATGATGTCCGTCATCTCCGTGAGGTAGTCGTTCAGGAGCGCCATGAGGTCCGCGGGCGCGAGCGATTCGGAGATCGAGGTGAAGCCCTGGATGTCGGAGAAGAACACGGTGATATGCTTCTTCTCGCCGCCGAGCTGGATTTTCTCCGGCGCCTTCAGGATTTCGCTCACCACGCCGGGATGCAGATAGTGCTGGAACACGTGCTTGACCACCCGGTGCTGGGTGGCGGCGAACACGAACCGGTATAGGGTGATGAGCGCGAAGCAGAACGCGACGGTCAGCGTGGGCAAGGTCACGTTTCGCCAGACGCCGTGGCGGACGAGGTCGTGGTAGGCAAACGTGCAGTAGCCCAACCAGACCGCGGCCGTGAATAGAGCGCCCCACAGGGCCGCGAGCCGAGGAAGCACGAGACCGAGCACAAGGCCGATGCCCGCGGTGATGAGGATGTCCTCCGTGGCCGTGCGCGTCCGAGGCTGCAGGTAGGTCTTGTGCAGAATGTTCTCGGCCACGGTGGCGTGCTTCTCCACGCCGGGCAGGTGACTGGTGACTGGCGTGGCCACAAAGTCGCCGATGGTCAACGCCGTGGCGCCGAGGAACACGATCTTGCCCTTGAACTTCTCAGTGTCCACCTTCCGGTCCAGGACGTCAATGAAGGGGATCGTGCGGAAAGTGCCCTCTGGGCCGCAATAGTTGATGAGCATCATCCCCTTCTCGGTCGTGGAGACTTCTGTGTCGCCGAGCGCCAGGCTCCGAGTCAGCTTGAGCTTGATGTCGGGCTTCCCCAGCCCCCGGTAGAAAATGACCGCCGCGACGGCCAGCGGGGGATAGAACTCGCCATTGAACTCCGTTACCAGATATTCTTCCCGCATGACGCTGGTGTAGTCGGCGCTCGTGTCCACAAACCCCTGCGCCGCGGTCATCTCAGCCAGACGGTCAATCGCGTTCACGACTCCGACCGCCGGCTTCTGCCGATAGAGGCTGAGCAACGCCTCGCGCTCCTTCTTGTCGCGGGGCTCTTTCAGGAAGTAGGCCGAGTCGAGCAACAAGCTCTTGCCCACGGGCGAAAGCGGCTTGCCCCCGAAGCCTGCCTCCTCTCTGCCCAGGAAGTAGTAGCCGAGAACAATTGCCGTGTTGCGGGTCAAAGCATTCTCAAAGGCCTTCAGGAGCCTGGCATCATCGTCCGCCGCGAGGCGCTCTTGCTTGAGAAGCGCGAGCTGCTCGTCGGCTTTGGTCCCCAAGTCGGCCCTGAGCGTCTCAAAGCGCTTGAGCATCTCATTGAGCCGCTTGATCTCGGCCTCATTCTGCGGCTCGGCGAAGACGATATCGAACGCGACCACTTTCGCGCCGAACTCGGTCATGCGATCCACGAACTCGGCGATATGCCTCCGCGGCCACGGCCAGCGGCCCAGCCGCTGAATGCTCTTCTCGTCAATGGCGACGATGACGACTTCCTGGCCGGGGTCGCGCTTGCCCCTCACCTGCATGCGCAGGTCGAGGGTCTTGAGCTCAACCGCCCGCAGGATGTGCAGCCACGTGGCGACGGTGCGCCGCTCCCGCAGGTCGAGCGCGATGACCCCGATCACCACGCCTGCAGCGATGAGCAGGCAAGTCCACGCCGCGCGGCCGTGGGTGTCCGTGGCAAAGAACCGCGGACGCAACTTGGCGAGTCCTGCTGCAATGCCATGCCGCGTCTCGCGCCGCGCTTCAGCCATTTCGTGGTCGTCCTATAGTAGACGCAAAGTAGAGGCATTGAATGGCGGCGAGTATAGCGGCCCGCCGAGAGGCTGTCAAGCGCATGGACGGCCAGCAAGCAGGCCAATGACGAATGACGAAATACCCAATGACGAAGGAAATCCGAATGACGAAATCCCAAAGCGACGATGGGCCGCCGCTACCGAAGGATCCAGCCCATCGCATGGACTCTTCGGCTGTTTCACGAAGGATCAAGTTCCCAACTCGTCGCGACGGCTGCTAGTCATTCGGATTTCGGGATTCGGGCTTCTTTAGGATTTGGGTATTTCGTCATTCGTCATTTCATCCGGGTCAAATTTCCTGCTTGTCGAGCGCAACCCACTTTGATAGAATCCGCCCGCCATGCCAGGCTTTGTCAAGGACTTCATCTGGTCGCTGAGCTTCCTGACGGTCATCCCCGTTGACCCGAAAGGCCGCATCGCGCCGTCCCGGATGGGCGTGATCATGTTCTGGTTTCCCGTGGTCGGCCTGCTCATCGGCCTCATCCTTGTTGGCGTGAATCGGCTGGCGACGCTTGCACTGCCGCTGGCGCTAACCGACGCTCTCATTGTCGCCTTCTACGTTGCGCTGACGGGCGCGCTCCACGCGGACGGCTTCGCGGACACGCTCGATGGCGTGTTCGGCGGCAACAGCCCGGAGCGAAGGCTGGAAATCATGCGCGACAGCCGCATCGGGTCTTACGGCGCAATCGGCATTGGCTGCTTGCTGGGCGTCAAGTATGCTGGCGTGCACGTGATCCCCGCAGGCGCTTGGCTCACGCCCGATGCCCTGAACAAGCCAGCCGCGTTGCTTCTCATGCCGGCCCTGGGCCGTTGGGCGCAAACGCTCGCCACGGGCTGCTGCCAATATGCCCGAGGCGGGCCAGGCACCGGCAGCCTGTTCGTCAATGCCACGAAGCCCTGGCATGCGCTCATCGCCGCTGTCCTGCCGTTCGGCCTGACGATCGGGCTGTTTGGCCACCCCGGCTGCGTGCTTCTGGCCATCACGGCGGCTGCGGCGCTCGTCTGGATGTTCTGGGTCAAGAGCCGCATCGGCGGCATGACCGGCGACACCATCGGCTCGGTCGGCGAAGTCGCCGAAGTCGCCTTCCTTGTCGCCTTCGCCGGCCTGAGCGCACGCGGCTGAAGGATGAGTGACAGGTAAAGGATTGCGCCGTCACGCTCGGAGCTGTTCTTTTCTCGAGAAGGTCTTCAGGTCAATGACGAATGACGAATCCCGAATGACGAAGACTGCGAGCGTCGCTCCGTGGCCCTAGTCGCGGGCCTCAGACCAGGTTGTCCGGGGTCTTCCGTCGGATCGCGTCCCGACTTGTAGGCAGAGCTGCTGGCAATTCGGATTTCGGCATTCGGGCTTCTTTCGGATTTGGGTACTTCGTCATTCGTCATTCCGTTCGCCTGCGGCGAGTTGCGGCTACGTCCCGTTAGGTTTCACCTTTCACGCAACACATAGGAACCAATAGACAATGGGACGAATCACGCTAGTTCTTGGCGGCGCGCGAAGCGGCAAGTCCCGTTTCGCCCAGGAGAAAGCCGCCACCTACGGCCGCGTGGCCTACGTGGCGACGGCCCAGGCTGGCGACGAGGAAATGGCCGCCCGCATCAAACTGCACCGAAAGCAGCGGCCCGCCGAGTGGCAGACGCTCGAAAGCCCCCTCGCCGTGCACGAGAACCTCGACCGCCTGCGCCAGGGCACAACCGCGGTCGTCATTGATTGCCTGACCCTCTACGTGTCGAACATGCTCTTGAGCCATCCTGAGATAGCGAACAAGGAGAAGTTCATCGTTGCGGAGACCGAGGCGCTGCTCCAGAAGTGCAAGTCCCTTGGCGCCGACGTGTTCATTGTAAGCAACGAGGTCGGCTGGGGGATTGTGCCCGACAACGAGCTGGCGCGCCAATTCCGCGACATCGCCGGCCGCGTCAACCAGCTCGTGGCCAGCCAGGCCGACGAGGTCTATCTCGTCGTCGCCGGCATTGCGCAGAGGCTAAAGTGAAACGTGAAACGCAAAGCCTAACGCAGCGTAGCCGCAACCAAACGACTTAACACGAAGGGCACGAAGCAAGGCAGGAAGAACACGGAGAAGAGCCATTCTTCTGTGTGTTTTCCGACGTTCTTCGTGTTCTTCGTGAACTTCGTGTCAGGCTTGGTGTTAGGTGCGCCGGATCGGGAAAGTCTTCTCAGAAAAACAGGATTCCCGGGCGCAACGCCGTAATGCGTAAAACGTGAGAAGACGCGCCCTATCGCTTACCTCTGACGTTTTACGCACTACGCATTACGCACTACGGACTAGAGACATGCAATACGCCGAGTTTCGAGCCGGCTTCGACCCGAACCAGGTTGCGCCCGCGTACGTCATCCACGGCGACGAGTATTTCTTCGTCCGCGAGGCCCTGGCGGCGCTTAGGGACGGCGCGTTGAAGAAGAGCGACCGGAACATGTGCTGCACGGAGTTCGACGGCTCGGAAGTCGAGCCGCGGGCGCTCCTTGACGAGTTGCGCACCATGCCCTTCGGCGGCACCCGGCGGGTGGTCATCCTCAGCAGCCCAGGCAAGTTTCTGGCCGACGAGGACAAGCTCGAATTGCTTCGCCGGTACCTCCTGAAGCCGACGCCATCGTCTTGCCTCGTCATTGTCGCCGATTCCTGGGATGGCCGCACAGCGGCGGCCAAGCTGCTGGCACGGCACTCGGTGCTCATCGAGTGCAAGCCCCTGCAATGGCGGATGGTGCAGGCTTGGCTCATGGACCGCGCGCGGCAGGCTTATGGCAAGGCGTTGACCGCCGACGCCTGCCAGCAACTTCAGGACAGCCTCGGCAGCGATCTCATGGCGCTCGACGCCAATCTGAACAAGCTGGCGCTCTACGTGGGCAATCGGCAGCGCATCGAGGCGCGCGACGTGGAAGCGCTCGTCGGCAGCGATAGGGCGCGCACGGTCTTCGAACTCACCGACGCCGTGTCCGCGGGCAACGCGCGCCAGGCGATGGCTGTCTTGCAGCAACTGCTCCTGCACGGCGCGAGCGTGGGCTACGTGGTGAGCATGTTGGCTTGGCAGTTCCGTCGGCTGTGGCTGGCCAAGCGTCTGCTCTCGAAGCGGGCCACACCCGACCAGATCGGCTCGGCCCTGCACATCAGCTTCCCCAGCCTCGTGGACAAACTCATCCAGCAGGCCCGGCGCATGACCGAACCCGCGCTCATTGCCAACCACGACCTCCTGCTCAAGGCCGACATCCAGAGCAAGACGAGCACGATGAGCGAGGAACTGATCCTCGAATGCTTGATCACGAAGCTGTGTGGCAGCGGGGATAGAAGGCAGGGGTAGTGAGTGGTGAGTGGTGAGTGGTGGGAGTGGTAGCATGAACAAAGTCGTCCATTTCGGCGCGGGCAACATCGGCCGCGGGTTTCTCGGTCAACTGTACTCGCAGTCGGGCTGGGAGACGGTGTTCGTGGACGTGGACGACGCCGTCGTCTCGGCCATGAACGCGCGTCGGGGCTACGACATCGAGATTGTGGGCGAGCGGTGCCACAAAGTGTCCGTGCGGAACGTCCGGGCGATGAACGGCAGGGAGATGCCCGCGGTGGCCGCTGAGATTGCCACTGCCGATTTGCTCGGCACGTCGGTCGGCGTCAATGCGCTCAAGTTCATTGCGCCCGTCATCGCCAGAGGTCTCGTAGCTCGGCAGGCGAAGGGCGGCCAGCCCGTTAGCATCGTCATCTGCGAGAACCTGCTTAACGCGGGGCAAGTCCTGCGAGGCATGATCCGCGACGCGCTCGCGCCCGCCGCGCAACCGTACCTGGCGCAGAAGGTGGGCTTCGTCGAGACGGTCATCAGCCGCATGGTGCCGGTCGTGCCCGACGAGAAGCGCCGCCAAGACCCGCTCTACGTGGCCGTCGAGGAATACGCCGTCCTGCCCGTGGATCGCCGTGGTTTCGTCGGCCCCGTGCCCGACATCCATGGCTTCGAGCCGCACGACAATCTGCACGCGTACGAGGAGCGCAAGATCTTCACCCACAACTGCGCCCACGCGCTCTGCTCCTATCTCGGCTACCGGAAGGGCCACCACTTTATCTGCGAAACCGTCGCGGATGACGTGCTTCGCCTCCAGGTGGTGGACGCGCTTTGGGAATCCGGCGAAGCGCTGGTCAAGAAGCACGGTTTCACGCGCCAGCAGCACCAAGAGCACATTGACGACCTCTTGCGCCGCTTTGCCAACAAGGCGCTCGGGGACACGGTGGCGCGCTGTGGCCGCGACCCCATCCGTAAGCTCGGCCCAAACGATCGTCTCGTCGGCTCGGCGAAGCTCGCGTTGGAGTACGGCGTCCAACCCAGAGGGCTGGTCAAAGGCATCGTGGCCGCGTTGCGCTACGACAACCCCGAGGACGAGAAAGCCGTGGAATTGGCGAAGCTGCTGTGCGAGAAGGGGCTCGCCCACGTGCTGGAAACCATCTGCGGCCTCAAGTCCGACGAACGTCTTGCGCTCATGGTCAGGAAGGAATGGGCGAGTTCAGCCGCGTGACCGCACTCAAATGGCAAATCGAAAATCCAAAATCGAAAATCCAAAATCGAAAATCGGCCTCTTCGGCGGCTCGTTCAACCCCATCCACCTCGGCCACCTCATCCTGGCCGAAGCCGTGCGGGATCAGCTTGCGCTCGACAAAGTAATCTTCATCCCCGCGCACTGCTCGCCGCATAAGTCACAGAGGCTGCTTGCTCCCGCCCCCGATCGCGCCCGAATGGTTCGCCTGGCCATCCGGGGCAATCCCCGCTTCGAGTTTTCCGACATCGAGTTGAAGCGCCGCGGCAGGTCCTACACGGTCGAGACCCTTCGCCAACTCCACGCCGCCTACCCGCCCCAGACCGAGTTCTTCTTCCTCATCGGCGCGGACACGATCCCCGAGCTGTCCGAATGGCGCGAGATAGGCGCGCTGGCCAAGCTCTGCCAGTTCGTGGTGGTGAATCGGCCTGGGGGCAAGGTCGCGCCTACTCCCAAGCTCGTGAAGGCCGTCGGCAATCGAGTCGCCCGGCGCATCCTCAGCACCCAAGTCGCCATCCCGCCCATCGGCATCTCCTCCACCGACATCCGCCGCCGCGTCCAGGCAGGCCGCTCCATCGCCTACCTCGTGCCAGCACCCGTCGGACGATACATTGCCGCGCACGCGCTCTACCGATAAGACGGGGGATAAGGGATGAAGCGTCTCCGACAGGCGCTGCGCTTTGTCTCAAGAGTCCTGCTCTTCTGGCCGGCCACGCTCACGATCTGGCTTGGGAGGGCCATTCTCGAAGTGGGGGACACAGCCGTCGGGCGGCTGACGATTCGCCCGGTGGGCAGAATCATCGCCCGGTGGGTTCTGTACGCTCGATCCGTGCCGATGGTTCGGCCACAAAGCCAGGACGTGATTCCGCCTTCGATGGTGCTGGATCTGCTCGCGGAGCAGAAAGAGATCGCGGTCATGCCCTGCCCATGTCGGGCCACAGCCCGCGCCTGTCGGCATCCCCTTCATACTCCCCACGAGTCCGAGACCTGTCTAAGCTTTGGCGTCACAGCGATTCTGCAGCGGATGAGCGGGCTCGCGCGCAAGGTGACCGCGGACGAGGCCCGACGCATCTGCGACGCGGCCACCGCGTCGGGCATGGTTCACCACGCCATCCTCAGCCTGGGCATGTTCGTTGAGATGTGCAACTGCTGCCCAGCGAGCTGCACCGTGTTCGCCGCACATCGGCGAGGCGTGAAAGAAGCCGTGCGGCCGTCGGGGCTGAAGTCCGTTCGAAGCGAGGCGTGTGACGGATGCAAGGGACGCCCAGCGCGACTCTGCGTCGAAATCTGCGCGTACGCCAAAGGGCCAGGAACGGGCGGTTGCATGGGCTGTGGCCTCTGCGCATCCCGCTGTCCCCGCACTGCGATCCAGATGGTAGACACATGAGACACGGGACGATCAGCAAGTCAGCCCTGCCTTGACTTGAGCGGGCCATGCGGGCATAATACTGCCAATGAAGCTCTATATTGAGACGAGCGTGCCGAACATGCTGTATGCGGACGATGCGCCCGAGAAGCGGCGTGTGACCGAGGTGTTTTTTGAGTGGTTGGATGTGTGCGCGCACGAGTTGTTTGTCTCCGCGGTCGTGGCTGAGGAGATTGGGCGCGCGGGCGAACCAAAGCGAACGCGGATGCGCCGCGCTCTCGAAGGAGTTCGGGTCCGGACTCTGTCGATGACGGCACAAGCGCGCCAGATCGCCCGTGTCTATGTGGAAGCTGGAATTGTGCCTGTGCGGTATCGCAACGATGCGGCGCATGTGGCGGTGGCGGTCTGGCATCGGATGGATGTGGTTGTAAGCTGGAACATGGAGCATCTGGTGAAAGTGTCTCGGATTGAGCGATTCAACCAGGTGAACGCCGTGCTGGGACTGCCGCCCATCCGCATCCACACGCCAGAGGAGGTGATTGACTTATGAGGGCCTTGAGAGAACCGAAGGCGCTGGCAGAACTGCACCGGATTCGCGAGGAGATGCAGGCCGAGGAAGACCGTGTGGGCAGCGAGACTTTCTGGGCTGAGGTGAATCGCCGGGCGGAGGGCTTTTTCCGTGCGGCTCGCAGGCGTCGTGCGGTTACCGGACCCACCCAGACTCACTTCCGAGCGAAGCTGCCCGTGCCCCAGGTCATGAAGGACCTGCACAAGATCCGTGAGCAGATGTACAGAGAGGCGGCGGCCGTGGGCATTGAGCGCTACTACGAGGCGCTAAACAAGAGGTCGGAGCGGTCGCGTCGGCAGCGGAAGAAAGCGCAGGCGGTTCAGGTCGCGGAACGCCCGGCTCGATATGGTCGGAGCCGGAGAAGGCGCTCTTGAGCCACGGCCAGCGAGGGCGACTGGTCGCACCCAAGGGAGGCGCGGGCAACTCGCGGTTCATAAGGATCGCGGCCATGGCGTGCCCGTGCCGCGACCTGAGGCGGCAATCGCTTCGCAGGGGGATCATGGGCCGCCCTTCCTGGCCTCCGCGAAGCGCTGTGCTGCCTTGACTTGAGTGGGCCACGAGGGCATAATACGGGCGATGAAGCTCTATATTGAGACAAGCGTGCCGAACATGCTGTACGCAGACGACGCGCCAGACAAACGGGACGTGACCGAGGTGTTCTTCGAGTGGTTGCGCGTGAGCGAGCACGATCTGTTCAGTTCGGAGGTGGTGAAGAAGGAGATTGATGGGGCGTCGGAGCCGAAGCGGACTCGCATGATACGGGCGTTCGCCGGACTACCGATAGCGGTCATGGATGTTACTGAGGATGCAGTCAGGCTAAGCGATCTCTATGTCGGCGCGGGCATCATCCCGCGCCGCTTCCAGAACGATGCCTTGCACGTGGCCTTAGCCGTGTGTCAAGCGTTGGATGTTGTTGTGAGTTGGAACATGAAGCATCTGGTGAACGTGCGGAAGGTAAAGCGAATCAATGAGGTCAACCAGCATTGTGGGATGCCGTCTATCCTCATTCACACGCCCGAGGAGGTGATGAGGCTATGAAGCGGTCCAGAGAACCGAAGGTGCTCGCGGAGCTTCACAAAATTCGGGAGGAGATGGCCCGAGAAGCCGGGAAGGTGGGCGTGATGAAGTACTACCTGGCGATGAACGAACGCAGCGGGTGGGATCTGGGCGACGAACGCAAGAAGGCGCGGGCGGTTCAGGTCGCGGAACGCCCGGCTCGATATGGTCGGAGCGCGAGAAAGCGCTCTTGAGCAGCGGGTAGGAAAGAAACCGGGTTTCTCGGAGAAACCCGGTTTCTCCGACTGTAGGGCGCAACCTTGCGAAGGCTTCCGAGCCTTCGCAAGGTCGGGCAGTTGAGTCCGCGAACCGAGAACCGAGAACCGCCGTTTTCCCGTCAGCCGGGCGTCCGCAGCTTGATGCTCTTGCCGGTGCCGGATGACTTGAGCACCGCGAGGCCGATTTCGAGGGCGCGGAGGCCGTCCTCGCCCGTGATGCTGGGCTTCTTCCCGCTTTGCACGCAGTCCACGAAGTGCTTGACCTCTTCGAGGAACATGTTGTTGCGGGGGAAGACCTCGACGCGCTGCTCGCCGTTGGCGAGCTGGACGACGTAGCCGCCGTGGGTCTTGGGGTCAACGCCAGCAGGATACTTGTCGGCCGGGACGCCGAACGAGATGCCGCCCGCGGGGCCCATGAGGTCAATCAGACGCGCGCCGTGCTTGCAGCCCTTGGGCAGGCCCCAGGACCACGACATCATGAGTTGGTCGCCGGACTTGAAGCGCACGATGCCGGTGCCGGTGTCGAGCGCGGTCGAGTCGGACTTGAAGGTGTTCATGCTGCCCTGGACGAGTGCGGCCTCGCCGAAGGTGTAACGGGCGAAGTCGTAGTTGTGGACGGCGCCGTCAATGAGCGGGCCGCCGCCTTTCTCCTTGTCCAGAAACCACGGGCTGGCGGGGCCGGGGCTGGAGGCGCAGTCGCGCCAGAGCACGGGCCGACCGATGAGGCCGGACTGGACGATCTCGCGGAACTTGCCCCAGTCGGCGTCAAAGCGGCGCACGAAGCCGATCATGAACTTCACCTTCGCCGTCTTGCACGCCTTGATCATCTCGCGGGCATGGGCGAGGCTCATGGCAATCGGCTTCTCGCAGAAGACGTGCTTGCCGGCCTGCGCGGCCGCCACGACCGCCTCGTGGTGCAGGAACGTCGGCGTGCACACGAACACCGCGTCCACGTCCTTGTTGTCCAGCACGGCCCGGAAGTCGGTGACGTGTTGGGCGACGCCGAACTCCTGAGCGAACTGGGCCGCGGCCTGCTCGTTGATGTCCGCGCACGAAACCACCTGCGCGTCCGGCACCTGCTTGACGTGCCGCATGTGATGCTTCGCAATTCCGCCACAACCGATGAAGCCAAGTCGAACCATGGTGCGTTGCTCCTTTGCATTCCAGAAACCCGTTTTCTTCAAGAAAACGGGTTTCTCCGGTCCTAGAACCTTTCCAGAAACTCCTTCGCCTGCGCCAGCTCGGCCACGGGGTTGACGGCGTTCTCGCGCTCGATGGTGTGAAACCCGTCGTAGCCGATCTCGGCGAGCGCGGCGAGATATTCGGGGAACGGCACAGCGCCTTTTCCTAGAGAAACCTCCCTTCCGACGCCCTCGCCAGTGCGCAGGGCGTCCTTTGCATGGGTGTGAACGATGCAGGCGGCGAGTTGCAGCACGCCGCTCACGGGGTCGAACCCGTTCATCACCAGGTTGCCGGGGTCATAGTTGGCTTTGATGCCTTGGGTGGGCAGCGAGTCGAGAAAGCTCTTGAGCAGGCCGCAGTCCTCATGCCGTGTCTCTGTGGCCAGGAAGCGTTCGTAGTTCTCGGCGTAGCGGCCGAGTTCGGTGAGCGCCGCGCGCATGGCCAGTCGCTCCGACGAATCCGCTTTCGGAGGGATCGGGCCGATGTCCGTGACCACGAGGGGCACACGCAGCGCGAGCGCCAGGTCCAGAATGCGTCGCGTGCGGTCACAGATGCGGTCCAGCTCGTTGGGGCTGGCGAATCCGAGACCGAGATCGCCGCCGAGAGCGACGAGTTGCAGGCCGCGAGACGTGACCGCGCGCAGCAAGTCGCGCCGACCGGTCTCGGTGAGGTTCTCGGGCGTAAGGTCGCCACGGGCGACGCTCACCTGAACACCCTTGAAACCGAGTTCGGCGGCCTTGCTCAGCCCGGCTTTCACGCCAAGACGGAAGTTCTCCACGACGACGCCGATTTTCAGACGAGGCATGGCAGCGAGTATTCAGAGTCAGGAGACGGCACAGCCGGGGCGGCTGTGCTCCATAGGGATGCCGTTCCGTATCCGCCGTGATCCGCGTTCATCCGCGTCCCGTAGGGTCGTCGTGAAGTCACGCGTCGCGCATCCGCTCGACGAACTGGCGCACCTCGGGAAGGACGTAGATGTCGTCGAGCTTGAAGTCGGCGAGCGCCTTCGCAAGAGCCTCGGCCTTCTGTTCCGCAGACTGCACCGAGCTGCCGATGAACACCTTCTTGCCTTTGAGTTGGCAGAGGCCGCCGGCGCCCTCCATGGGTTCCCACCGCACCCGGATGGAGAGTTTCCCGGCAAGTTCCTCGAGGTGTGTGGTCATCTCGTCGAAGCGCACAGGGAGTCCCCTCGCCGCGAATCAGGCTAGATAACGCTACGCCGCCTCACATGGCTTCGGTAAAGCCGTTCGACGTTGTGCTTGGCCCATTCGACCGCGTCCTGGTAGCGCGTGAACTGGCGTTCCATCTCCCGATAGCGGCGGGAGTGCTTGATGGTATGGCCGTTGCGCTTCTCGTCGGGCACGACCTCGTGCAGCATCTCGTGATAGACGAGGTACTGGAGGTAGCAGGGCGGGACGCGCTCGTCGTCGAGCAGCCGGTTGATGGTGATGAGGTTTCGTCCGCCGTTGGATGCCTGGCGCCACGTGCCCATGAAGCGCTTGTTCGGGCGGCGCGACCACGTGATGTCCACGTCCACCTGGTCGCTGAAGTAATCGCTGTTTACCTGGGCGCCGAGCTTGGCGAGGTCATACACGCGGCCGACGGTCCCGTAGGTGAGGTGCTGCCCGTTGTTCCGCGTGCTGGGCTTGATCTTGTCTTTGTTCCGGTGGATGTACGACCGGATGAGGCTATTGAAACGCCGCCGCGTGTCGAGCGTCAGCCGCTGAATGCTGTTCCGGGCGATGGCCTCCAGCACGTCCTCGGGTGCGTCCTGGAACATGTGGTGGAGGCGAAGCTCGATCCTGCGGCCCGAACGACGGTACGACACCATGGTGTGCGAGTTATCGGTATAGGTCACCCTGGCTTCGCAGTCCGGGGCGATCTGGTGAAGGCAGGCATGGAGTCTCATATCGTGAACCCTCGCGAATGGGTTGTGGTCGGTTGTTGAATCCCGTGCACATGGCGCGGATTCTAGGAACGGCTCGCGGGGGTGTCAACAAAAAAGTTGCCGGAAAAATGAGAGCTGCGCGCCAGAGGCTGACGCGCAGCTCTCAGTAGTCGTCACAAGGTGAGCGTCGCTATGCGCCGTGGCGGATCACGCCCACCACATTTTGCCCATCGGCTCGGCGAGCATGACGTGCTTGAGGAACGCGACGGCTTTTTGGAAGCCTTCGTTCACGCTCATCAGGCCGTCCTCATGCTCGATGCTGAGCACGCCATCGTAGCCGACGCAGCGGAGCGTGCTGACGAAGTCCTTCCAGAATTCCGGGCCGTGGCCGTATCCGCAGGTGCGGAACACCCACGAGCGGTGCAACACGTCGCCGTAGTGCTTGTTGTCGAGCACGCCGTTCTCGGCCGTGTTGCCCGCGTCCACGCGACAATCTTTCGCATGGACGTGGAAGATGGCCTTCGCCTCGCCGAGCTTGCGCTTGACAATGGCCTTACCGTCCGTTACCCTTCATTCTAACGAATGGCGGAAAGATGCGTTACCGGGATGGTAGTGCAGGTTAGTTCTACCAACGCCACATGGGTCATGCGTAGCATTACGCGGAGAAGCAATGGTTGACCCCGCATCAGTCTTGCGCCGAATACAGAGGGAGTATTTCAGCGTCCTCCGATCATGCGTTCCGGACGAATGGATGGAATTGGCCACCCGTTCCC
>Ga0194125_10008368_pt1 | contig 14611 bp, 13 predicted proteins | sample TA2KigC250mmetaG_FD_148626 | JGI IMG/M metagenome (GOLD analysis project Ga0194125, IMG submission 148626) | Freshwater microbial communities from Lake Tanganyika, Tanzania - TA2015034 Kigoma Deep Cast 250m | ecosystem: Environmental > Aquatic > Freshwater > Lake | place: Tanzania: Lake... | reverse complement strand
TTGTCACCCGGTCCATGTCAGCGACCTCCAGCGTGACATCTGGGCTGAGGAACGCAATGCCGTACAAGAATCGGCCTTGGATTGTCGTTTTCGCAAGAAAGTCTTACCAATATCATGAGGTACGACCAATGCTACGGAATTTGGCGAAAGGGGTAGACGATGGCGATTGACCGCGATCAGGTAGCCTCGTGTTTGCAGGAGTGCAAGACGCATCTGACGACGGAGCTGCTGCCATTCTGGCTGAACCGCTGCAAGGACGACGTCAACGGCGGGTTCAATACGCATTTCGACAAGGACGGCAACGACACCGGGTACGATGAAAAGTCCATGCTGGCCCAGATGCGGACGATCTACTCGATGTCGGCGGCCCATCGGGCCGGCTACGGCGAAGGCCGCTGCGCAGAGTACGCCCGGCACGGCGTGGATTTCGTGCTCGGCAAGGTCTGGGACCACGAGCACGGCGGGTTCTTCTGGACCACCAACCGCAAGGGTGAGGTGGCCATCGACAAGAAGATCATGTACGGCCTGAGCTTCGCCATGTACGCCCTGACCGAGTACACCATGGCTACCGGCGATCCGCGCGGCCGGGAGTACGCCGACAAGACGTTCGACCTCGTGAAGAAGCACGCCGCGGACACGATGTACGGCGGCTACTTCGAGATGTTCGAGCGCAACTGGGACCTGTGCGGCCCCGGTCCCAAAGGCGGCGACCGCAAGACCCTCGACGTGCACATGCACCTGATGGAAGCGTTCACCAACATGTACGAGTGCACCAGACAGGAGATCCACCGTCGGACCCTGCTGGAGGATATCGATCTCCTGCTCCAGCGGATCTTGCACAAGCGGTACGCGACCGGCATCCCGCAATTCACCGCAGACTGGAACGTGGCGCCGCAGATCAAGTTCGACATCGTCTGGGGCTGGGATCGGTTCGCCGAGGGCGGCCAGAAGGCTCACGCCGAGGACAATACGTCCGCCGGACATAACGTCGAGTTCGCCTGGCTCCTGGCCCACGCGACCGATGTCCTGCAAGGATCGGCAAACGGTTGCGGTGGCGACGCTCGTCTCGGTGACGTCGAGCGTGGGGCGGTGCCAAGAGAACGAGGGCAGGACGCCCTTACCACGAACGACGCAACCGGTGAACGAAACGAGCCGCGCAACCGCAACCGTCCGACGTCTTATTGGGACGACTACAAGAAGGTCATCAAGAAGGCGATGGACCACGGCATGAAGAACGGCATCGACCCCGAGTTCGGCGGGGTCTACACCGAGGGCCCGCACGCCGGCGGCGTCTACGACAGGGAGAAAGAGTTCTGGCAGCAGGCCGAGGTCATGATCGGCATGCTGGAAGGCTGCCTGCGGTTCGGGCCGAAGGTCTACTGGCCGGCATACGTGAACGTGCACCGGTTCGTGTTCGACAAGATGATCAACCACCCGGTGGGCGAGTGGTGGCCGCTGACGACCCGCGAAGGCCAGCCCATCTGGACGCACATGAGCCACTCCTGGAAGGTCAACTACCACACGATCCGCTGCATGGTCGAGTGCATCAAGCGGCTGGAGAAACTGCTTGCCTAACGGGAGTGCGGCTGAACTGCGGTTGACGCTTTAAGTAGGTAAGAGGGCCGACACGTATTCTGAAACTGACGAAAGAGCTTGTTGCTCGATCCCGCGTGATTGCGAGGGGTCGAGGCATACGCGACTTGCCGAGGCTTCTCCAAGAGCACGGCGGGAAGCCGTCCATGTGGGTGAAGAAGAGCAGTCCTGCGGTCGAGATTGGCGGGGAGTGGTATGAGTACCATTGGTACGAGCATCAGGGGATTGGGCGATTCGAGATCAAGACGAAGAAGGTGAGAGATTTATGATCGTGAAGCTGAAGACAAAGGACCCTGCTTTCCCGGATCTGACGCCGGATCAGCCCTATTTCGTGATCGGAATTGAGGCGAATGACTACCGGATGCTGAATGACCACGGCAAGCCATATCTCTATCCGGCTGACTTGTTTGATATTGTCGATTCACATGAGCCGACTGTTTGGGTCACCGCGTACGGACAGGACGGAGAACGCTACTCCTATCCGCCGGAACTGAATGAGCCGGGATTCTTCGAGGACTACTTCGATGGCGAAGATGAGGCTCTCTCCACGTTCTGGCACGTGGTCAACAAGCGGCTTTCGGAAGCGGCGTAAACGAAAGGGCGGCCCTCGACTGGCCTGATTTGACGAGGATGTGAATTGAAAGCAGTGTATGGAGTATGAAGGCCGATACACGGCGTTTGACGCGGCGCGGGTCCGGACGTATCCGCTGTCCACGCGCAGCAACAAGGTGAAGCTGGGCGATCTGGTCTTTCCGAAAGATCTGGCGGCCCTGGCCTTCGATCTGCCGGAGCGCGTGCAGGACGACATCCGGACGGTGGCCGAAGCGATGGTCGCCGCCCGCCGGGAGGGTAGGCCGGTTCTTCTGTTCACCGGGGCGCACCTGATCAAGAACGGCCTGGGGCCGCTGCTGGTCGAGCTGGTCCAGCGGGGGGCGGTAACGCTCGTCGCGGGCAACGGGGCCACCGCCATTCACGATTTTGAGCTGGCGCTGATCGGCGAGACGAGCGAGAACGTGCCGGCGGCCTTGGACAAGGGCCGGTTCGGCATGGCCTACGAGTTCGGCTATATCAACATGGCCCTGTCCGTCGGCAATCAGCAGAAGCTGGGCTTCGGCGAGTCGCTCGGGCGGATGATCTGCGACGAGAAGTTCCGCCGGGCGGTCCTGGCGCTGGTGGCGAAGGAAGGGGTGATTTCGGAATTCCGGTATCCGGATGTGAGCGTGCTGGCCGCGTGCTATCGGCGGGGGATTCCCTTCACGGTGCACGCGGGCATCGGGACCGACGTGATCGACCAGCACCCCAGCTTCGACGGCCAAGCCAAGGGCGGCTGCTCCGGCCGGGACTTCCTGATTCACACGAACGAAGTGACGAAGCTGGCCAAGGGCGGCGTCGTCCTGAATATCGGCAGCGCGGTCACCGGGCCGGAGGTGCTGCTCAAGGCCATCTCCATGGCCGCCAACGTGGGCCGGGTGCCGCGCGGCATCCTCACGGCGGACTTCGACCTGCGCGCGCACGAGCCCCGGCAGATGACCGACGAGTCCGCGCCGGGCTACTACTTCCGGGACCAGAAGAGTGTCGTGACGCGGATTCCGCAAGGTTTCAGCGGCCGGGGGCTCTATATTCAGGGCGACCAGAAGCAGACGTTCCCCTTCCTGTGCCGGCGGATCATGGAGGCGCTGTGAGTACGTATGAATCAGACACGCATTAGAGAGATTCTCGCGAAGATTGAGACGGTGACGGTCGCGGTCTACGGCGATTTCTGCCTGGACGCGTACTGGATGCTCGATCCCCAGGGCTCGGAGGTCTCCGAGGAGACCGGGCTGCCTGCCCGGGCGGTCGCGCGGCATTACTACTCGCTGGGCGGGGCGTCCAACGTCGTCGCGAACCTGGCGGGCTTGAAGCCGAAGAAGATCCTGGTGATCGGCGTCATCGGCGACGACATCTTCGGCCGGGAGCTGCGGCGACAGTTCGAGCAACTGGGCGTCGATACCACCCATCTGGTCGTCCAGCGGGAAAACTTCGATACCGTGACCTTCGGCAAGCCCTACATCGAGGAAGTCGAGGAGCCGCGGATCGACTTCGGCTTTTTCAACCGGCGTAGCGCCGCCACGGATCGGGCCCTGCTCGACGGCATTCGCCATGCGCTCCAGACTGCCGATGCGTTGATCGCCAATCAGCAGGTGCCCGGCAGCATCACGAATCCGGGCTTCATCGAGGAGGCGAACAAGCTGTTCCGCGCGTTTCCCGACAAGGTCGTCCTGCTCGATTCGCGGCATTACGGCGACAAATTCCAGCACCTCTGCCGCAAGACGAACGACCGCGAGGCGGCCCGGCTCAACGGCGTGCAGGTCGGCCGGGAGGACGTGATCCCGTTGGAGGAGGTGCGGCAATACGCCGAGAATCTCTACCGCCAGTTCCACCGCCCGGTCTTCCTGACGCGGGGCGCACGCGGCCTCCTGGCCGTCGATGGCGGGGGGGTGCACGAGGTTCCGGGCATCCAATTGCTCAAGAAGCTCGACCCGGTCGGCGCGGGCGACACCGTCACCAGCGCCCTGGCCCTGTGCCTGGGGGCGGGGGTGCCGCCGGCGGAGGCCGCCGCGTTCGCCAATTTCGCCGCGGCGGTCACGGTGCAGAAGCTCTTTCAGACCGGCACCGCCAATGGCGACGAGGTCCTGGCGGTCGCGCAGGACCCGGATTTCATCTACCAGCCGGAATTGGCGGAGGACCGCCGCAAAGCGTGTTATTTGCCGGGGACGGAAATCGAGATCTGCGACGAGGCAGGCTGGAGGCTGGAGACCGGAGGCCGGAGGGATATGCCCTGCCGCCTACCGCCTACCGCCTCCGGCCTGCAGCCTTCTTGCATCCGCCACGCCGTCTTCGACAGCGACGGGACGATCAGCACGCTGCGCCAGGGTTGGGAGGAGATCATGGCTCCCGTCATGATCGAGGCCATTCTCGGCGACCGGTACGCGACCGCCGACGAGAGGCTGTTCGAGAAAGTGCGCCGGCGGGTGCTCGAGTACATCGACCGTTCGACCGGCATTCAGACCCTCGTGCAGATGGAGGCCTTGGTTGGGATGGTCCGCGAGTTCGGCCTCGTCCCGCCCGAGCAGATCCTCGACCGGTTCGGGTACAAGAAGCTGTACAAGGACGCTCTCATGGCGATGGTCAACGAGCGGGCCGCCCGGCTCCAGAGTGGCCGGCTCGACGTGACCGACTACACGGTCAAAGGCGCCGTCGCTTTCGCTCAGGCCCTGCGGCAGCGGGGCGTCACGCTCTATCTGGCCAGCGGCACCGACCACGCGGACGTGGTGGCCGAGGCCAAGGCCCTGGGCTTCGCGGACCTCTTCAACGGCGGCCTCTACGGCGCCACCGGCGATATCGACAGTTGCTCGAAGAAGATGGTCCTCGACCGGATTCTGGCGGAGAACCGCCTGTCCGGCCCGGAGTTGGCCGTCTTCGGCGACGGCCCGGTGGAGCTGCGGGAGTGCCGCAAACGCGGCGGCCTGGCCATTGGCGTGGCCTCCGACGAGATCCGCCGGCACGGCCTGAATCCGGACAAGCGGACCCGCCTGATCAAGGCCGGCGCCCACCTGGTGATCCCGGACTACTCGGTCGCCCCGGACTTGCTGGCTCTGCTTTTCGGCGCGTAGCCCTCCGCGACATTCGGTGGACGGTGTGGACAGTATGGACTTGGTGGACGCTGTGGACGCGCCACCGCCGGCCCTGCCTACGGCGTCCACTCTGTCCACTTTCTCGCCCTCGGTCGCCTCTGCCGGACGCACCGCCCAGATGTGGCGGGAGCTACGGGCGACGGGGGCAAGCGTCGTACAGACCGCCTCGCTTGCGGGGTGGGAAATCGCGCTGAAAGTGCCGAAAACGCGGAAAGAATGCGGTCTCCCGAACCCTTTCCCATGGCTGGTCGTATAACATATGCCATCGGAATGGCCCAGCGTGGTTTCGCAATCCGGTGGCTGGGAGGCGACAAGAGGAAGCTCTTGACAAAGCCCTGATCGTTCTTTATCATTTGAAAGCGTTGGCGAGCGGCCCGCCTGGTGAGTTCGGCGGGGCGCCGGCAGGTCAAAAACGGGAACGCAGAAATTTTTCCGAATTTCCGTTTTTTCCTGCTTGACGATCCCTCAGCATCGTCTATAATACTGAACTCACGGTGAACGGGTAACGTATAGACCAATTCTGTTCGCCGGTTTTTTTGGTGAACGCAGAACGCTCTTTGACAAGTCAACAGTTAAGCCATATGAGCAGCGAGAGTGCGGCCGCTGCGGTGGGATACGCCCCCCGCGGACGGCCATCCAGTTGAATGAGTACATTCAGCACTTTCGGTGCGCTATACCAGAAGTGTTGAGCCTACGACGATCCGCCGAAAGGTGGATTCGCCGAATCAAACTGAAGGGTTTGATCCTGGCTCAGAACGAACGCTGGCGGCGTGGCTAAGACATGCAAGTCGAACGGACCAGTAATTTATTATTGGTTAGTGGCGAAAGGGTGAGTAATGGATAGGTAACGTACCCCGAGCTCCGGGATAGCCATCCGAAAGGATGGGTAATACCGGATAACCTCACGGGTCGATGGGCTCGTGAGCAAAGATTCATCGGCACGGGAGCGGCCTATCTCCTATCAGCTAGTTGGTGAGGTAACGGCCCACCAAGGCGAAGACGGGTAGCGGGACTGAGAGGTTGGCCCGCCACATCGGAACTGAGATACTGTCCGGACCCCCACGGGGGGCTGCAGTAACGAATCTTGGGCAATGGGCGAAAGCCTGACCCAGCGACGCCGCGTGCGGGAGGAAGTCCCTCGGGATGTAAACCGCTGTCAGGGGTATGAAAGTCCGCTTCGGCGGATTGATCTAACCCAGAGGAAGTCACGGCTAACTCTGTGCCAGCAGCCGCGGTAAGACAGAGGTGGCTAGCGTTGTTCGGTATCACTGGGCTTAAAGCGTGTGTAGGCGGAAGCGTAAGCATTTTGTGAAATCCCCCGGCTCAACCGGGGCATTGCTTGATGGACTGCGTTTCTTGAGGCAAGTAGAGGTGCGAGGAACTCTTGGTGGAGCGGTGGAATGCGTAGATATCAAGAGGAACGCCGATGGTGAAGACATTGCACTGGGCTTGTCCTGACGCTGAGACACGAAAGCGTGGGGAGCGAACGGGATTAGATACCCCGGTAGTCCACGCCGTAAACGATGCTTACTAGGTTGTGGCGGTTCTGACGCCGGCACAGCCGAAGCTAAAGTGTTAAGTAAGCCGCCTGGGGAGTACGGTCGCAAGGCTAAAACTCAAAGGAATTGACGGGGGCTCACACAAGCGGTGGAGCATGTGGATTAATTCGAAGCAACGCGCAGAACCTTACCTGGGTTTGACATGCTTGGATGCCTTTCCGGAAACGGAGTAGGTTGCCCTTCGGGGTGAAACTTGCACAGGTGCTGCATGGCTGTCGTCAGCTCGTGTCGTGAGATGTCGGGTTAAGTCCCTTAACGAGCGAAACCCTTACCGTTAGTTGCCAGCGGGTCATGCCGGGGACTCTAACGGGACTGCCGGTGTTAAACCGGAGGAAGGCGGGGATGACGTCAAGTCATCATGGCCTTTATGCCCAGGGCCTCACACGTGCTACAATGGTCGGTACAAAGCGACGCAAGACCGCAAGGTGGAGCCAATCGCAAAAAACCGGCCTCAGTTCGGATTGCAGGCTGGCAACTCGCCTGCATGAAGTTGGAATCGCTAGTAATCGCGGATCAGCGATGCCGCGGTGAATGTGTTCCTGAGCCTTGTACACACCGCCCGTCAAGTGATGGGAGTTGGGAGTACCCGAAGTCGGATTGCTAACCCGCAAGGGAAGCGTCTGCCGACGGTAAGCCCGACGACTGGCACTAAGTCGTAACAAGGTAGCCGTAGGGGAACCTGCGGCTGGATCACCTCCTTTCTAAGGATAACTTAGACGTTGTCGGCCGCATTTTCGGTCGATGGCGAAAGTCAGGCACGATCGCTGCTCGGCTTAACTGTTCTTGAATTCGAGCCCCGTCGGGAAACCGGCGGGGCTTTTTTTGTCGACGATTCGCTCGAAGGCCAGGACGGGGTGGCATCGCCAAGGCCGGCCTCGGGCCTTGACGATGGTCGCGCGGACTCGCGTGGACCCATCGTCAAGGGCAGAGCCCCTGGCGATGCCACCCGGTTTGGGCCTTTGAGTGGATCGTTGTCTTCTTCTTGCGCTGGGGGGACGGCTCGGCTTTCCGGAAGGTGTCCGGTGCGGCCCGCCGGGCAGGTGCAGGGGCCCGGTCAGAAGAGGGCGGCGACCAGCTCGGCGGGCTCGGTGCGGAAGGTCGAGCCGCGGCCTTCGAAGAAGCCGTGGGCGGCGATCATGTGGATGTTCAGGTCGGACCAGCGGATGGTCTGCCCCGAGTCGGTGCGCTGCAGGGTGGTTACCCGCTTGAAGTAGTCGCCCGCGTGCGGCCAGGAGCAGGGCAGCGCGCCGCGCACCTCGTCGACCATCGCCTGACGCCGGGCGTCGATATCGGTCCAGGTGCCCAGGGCCTGGGCGGCCATGTCCGTGATCTGCCGCATCCGCGCGGCGATCTGTTTGGCGGTCACGCCCAGCACGAACAGCGTGCCGGCGTCGGTGTCGATCACTTCCGTGACGCTGCGGGGGTCGTCGCCCATGAACCCGCCGGCGACCAGGGGCGAGGTCCGCAGGATCTTGTCGAGGTCTACGATATCGGGTGACTGTTTCATAAGGGTCTTCAATAATCAATGATCCATGTTCCCCCGGTCAATTCGGTCAATCCAGCCCCCGTCGGTGATGGACCCCATTGACCCTATTGACCTCATTGACCGAACCGCTATCCATAATCGATTCTTCATGCGAATTTGTCGAAGAAGACCTTGGACTGCTGGACGCCGAGTTCCAGCAGGACCTTGATCGAGGCGTCGATCATGCCGGGACTGCCGCACAGGTAGGCCTCGTAGGCGGGGGCGTCCTTGAGCCCACGCTGGACGGCGTGGGTGACCAGGCCCGTCTCGCCGGCCCAGGTCTCGTCCGGATCGGGCTGGGCGATCACCGGCACGAAACGAAAGTCCGGCAGCTCCGACTCGAACCGGCGCATCTCGTCCATCATGAACATCTCCTTGACCTTGTTGGCGCCGAAGAAGTAGACGGCCTTGCGCCGGCTGCCGGTATTGCGCAGATGATACAGCATGCACCGGATGGGGGCCATGCCCGAGCCGCCGGCGATGAACACGATCGGGGCGTCCGTATCGGTCAGGTGAAATTCGCCGTGGGGGCCGTTGAGCTTCACCTCGTCGCCTTGCTTGAGGTACTCGAAGCAGTAGGTCGTGCAGATGCCGCCGGGCACGAGGCGGATGATCAGGTCGAGAACGCCTCTTTCCGCCGGATCGGAGGCGATCGAGTAGGCGCGGTAGACCTCCTCACGGCTCTTCTCATAGATCGGCGTGAGCAGTTGGATGTACTGGCCGGGAATGTAGTCCATCGTCGGCGGCTCGCGCAGCTCCAGGCGGAACAGCTTGATGTCGTGCGTCAGATCGACGATCCGGGTGCAGGTGGACACGTACTCCCGGATGGCGAACAGCTCGCGCGGAATCCAGATCTTCAGGTCGTTGCGGACCTTGACCTGGCAGGAGAGCCGGACGTTGTCGGCCCGCTCTTCTTTGCTGAGGTACGGCTCCTCGGTGGGCAGGAGCATGCCGCCGCCCTCGAGGACGCGGACCTTGCACAGGCCGCACGTGCCCCGGCCGCCGCAGGCGCTGGGAATGAACAGCTTCTCGGCCGTCAGCATCGAGAGCAGGTCCTTGCCGCCCTGGACCGTCAGCTCACGCTCGTCGTTGATCGCGATCCGGCACAGGCCGTAATTGCTGATGACCGACTCGGACAGGACCAGCAGACCGGCCAAGCCCGCGCCGATGATACTGACGATCAGGATGGCGAGCAGTGTCGAACCCATAGAAACCTTCAAGTTTGATGGTTGATGTTTGATGTTTGATTCCTTGCTGCGTGCCGGTGACTTCTTACTTCAACCATCAACCATCAACCATCACGCTTCACGCTCTCAGCGTCCTTGTAACACTCCTGCGAACCCGATGAACGCCAGGGCCATGAGGCCGGCGATGATCAGGGTGATTCCGGGGCCCTGCAACCCGCGTGGGATGCGGTCGTGAGCGAGCTTCTGGCGGATGCCAGCCATGGCCAGAATCGCCAGGAACCAGCCGATGCCGCTGCCCAGACCGTAGCCGATCGTGTGAATGAAAGTGTAATCCCGGATGACCATGAAGAGCGACGCCCCGAGGATGGCACAATTGACCGTGATCAGCGGCAGGAACACGCCCAGTTGCTGGTACAGAAAGGGCGAGTATCGGTCGATCACCATCTCCACGAACTGCACGAACGCGGCGATGATGATGATGAACAGGATGAACCGGAAGAACTCCAGGCCCAGCGGCACGAGGACGTAATGGTACGCGACCCAGTTCAGCAGGGCCGTGCACGTGAGCACGAAGATGACCGCCAGGCCCAGGCCGAAGGCCGCCCGGATCTCCCGCGAGACCCCGATGAACGGGCACAGCCCCAGGAAGTAGGCCAGCAGGATGTTCTGCGTGAAGATCGCGGCCACGAAGATGACGAACGCTTGCTGGACCTGGACGTCGAGGCTCATTTGGCCTTCTCCTCTTTCAATTGATGATTGATGATTGATGACTTCATGGGAAGCTCCGCACTCCGCTCTCAATAATCAATTATCCATTATCAATCATCCTTTCTCTCTCCGTTGTTGAATGTCCCGGAAGATCCACACGACGATGCCGAGCATGAAGAACGCCCCCGGCGGCATGACCATGATGATCCACTTGTCCCAGGCGGGCGTCGCGAAGAACGGCACCGGCAACCCCAGAAACGTCCCCATGCCCAGGATCTCGCGCGGCACCGCGACGAGCAGCAGGATGAACGAGTAGCCCAGGGCGTTGAAGAACCCATCGCGAAAGGCGCCCAGGGGCGGATTGCTGTTGCCGTAGGCCTCGCAGCGGCCCATTACGATGCAGTTGGTGATGATCAGGCCGACGTAGGGACCCAGGCTGGCCCGCATCGAGGGCCAGTAGGCCCCCAGCACGACGTCCACGATGATCACGTAGAACGCGATGATCAGGGTCTCGACCATCATCCGGATGTTCCGCGGCGTCAGCAGCCGCAGGATCGAGACCGTCGTCGCGCTGAGCGACAGTGTGAACACCAGCGCCGCGCACATGACCACCGTGTTCATGACGAGGTTGGTGACCGCCAGGGCGCTGCAGATGCCCAGGACCTGCCGGAAGATGGGATTGTCCCGCCACAAGCCCTGCACCGCGAAGCCCCAGGTCCCCATGGGCGTGCCGTTGGGACTCATAGTGCCTCCTGCCACTGGCGCACGGCCTGGTTGATGATCGCCTCGAGCCGGATACTGGTCTGCGCGGCGCCGGTGATCGCGAAGACTTCGTTCTTGTCGAGTTCGGTTCCCGGGCGCCGCATCCGGATCGGCCTTTCTTCGCGGGCCAGAATCCGGCCTTCAAACTGCCGGCGGAAGGCGGGGCGGGTGATCTCGGCCCCGAGCCCCGGCGTCTCGCCCTGCTCATAAAAGGTGATGCCGAGAATGGTCTGGCGGTCCGCCGCGATGCCGATGACCCCCCGGATGGGGGCCCAGAACCCTTGTCCGACAAACGGCAGGGCGTAGGCGACAACCTGTCCGTCCTTTCGCAGCGTATAGGCGCCCGCCGACCGGGCATCCGGCTCGCTCACCTGCTCCACAAACCGCCGCTCCACCTCGGGGCCGCTCAGGCCGGGCTCGTACAGGCCCGGCAGGACCGCCAGGACCGCCGACTGGAACGCCGCCCGTGCGTTGGCCTCGACCCGCTCCCGCGTCATGGCGGCCACCCCGATGACGACCGAACTGAACCCGGCGGTCACGAAGAACATATAGGCAATCGGGTACCAGCGTGTGCCTCGCATCAGGTCGCCTCCACCGGCTTGCCCCGCCGGCCGGCGGCACGGGCCCGCACCGCATAGTCCAGCAGGGGGGCGAACATGTTCCCGATGAGGATTGCGAACATCAACCCGCCGTTGAACACGGAGAAATTCCGAATCACCACGGTGGCGATCCCGATGATCATGGCGTAGAAGACCTTGGCCGGTTCCGTGCGCGGGGCGCTGATCGGGTCGGTGGCCATATAGAATGCGCCGAACAGCCAACCGCCCCCGAGCAGGGCGGTTACCGCCGAGGGAACCGGCGGCACGCCGAGCCAGTAGAGCAGTTGGCTCAGACCCGCGTAGGTGAGAATCAGCGCGATGATGATCGTCCGGCTGGCTGTCTTGGTGACGAACAGGTACAGCCCGCCGAGACCGATCAGCAGGGCACTGGTCACGCCCATCGTCCCGCTGACCCGGCCGAGCAACAGCATCTGCCAGAAGTCATTCCGCCGTACCGGGACCGTCTGGTCCTCCGGGATCTCGAACGGCACGTCGGCGGGTGCCGTTTCCTCGGCGACCAGAACCAGGCGTCCCGCCTTCAGGTACGCCATCGGCGTGGCGCTGGTGATGGCGTCCGGACCGGTTGCCGTGGTCCAGCGATCCAGGCCGCCCCAGACGCCTTCCGCGGCGGGCGACCACATGGCCGTCAGGGCCACCGGAAAGCAGACGTAGACGAAACACCGGCCCGCCATCGCCGGGTTGAAGACGTTGCGTCCGAAGCCCCCGAAGACCTCCTTCGTGAACATCACGGCGAAGATCACCCCGATCGTCAGCACGTGCCACGGGACCGACGGCGGCATGATCAGCGCGAAGATCGTCGTCGTGACGAAGACCGACTCGGTCACCGGCTCGCCGCGCAGGCGGGTGAACAGGTACTCCACGCCCAGGCCGACCACCCCGGCCCAGACGACCAGGGCCAGGCTCCGCCACCCGAAGAAATAGACCGCTCCCGCCACCGGCGGCAGCAGCGCCAGCAGGACGCGGCGCATGATCAACTGCTTCAGCAGGAACCGTTTCGGCTTTTTCTTCCCAGCCATACTTGCGCTCAGACCGCACTCTCCATACCCGGCGTGCCGCCGGCGACCCCCGGCGACGCGGCCTCCCGGCGCCGTTGTCCAGTTTACTCCGCTTCAGTGTACCGGTTCGCGCAGATTCGGATAGGGTCCCGCATTAAGTTCTTTCCTGCCTCGTGCCGCAGAGGATGGTCAAGGAAGGTGCCCCGCGTCCCTGAGCGGCCGTATCCGCTTCGCGATGAGGGTGGACGAGATGGACCCAGTGGACCGGGTGGACGCAGTGGACGCAGCGCCGGTCCACTCTGTCCACTCTGTCCACTCTGTCCATTCTGTCCATCCTGTCTATTTTGCCTTCTTTTCGCCCTCGTCCACCCCGATGGGAGCCGTGGTGAAGGTCCAGACGTCCCCCGCGTGAATCTCGCCCATCGGCTCGATCTCGTCGACACGCCAGTAGTAGACCGCATCGGGCTCGAGCCCGGCGATATGGTAGTAGAGCGGGTACGATAGACGCGAGGCGACCTTGTCCGCCGCGGTCAGCGCGGGGCTGGTACCGAGATAGACATCGTGGAACAGGGCCGTGTCGCCCGGGGTCCACTTGAACACCGGCGTGGCGACCCCGGCCGCCCCGTGGGCCGGCTGCGGATTGCCGGCCTTATCGGTGCGGTAGGCCTCGATCTTGATATCGTCATAATAGACGGAGGAGGCGTCGTTGCCGAACAGGTCGAGGGCTTGCAGGGTGCCGTGGGAATGATCGTCCCAGCGACCGGCGGCGATGCGCCGGCCGTTGTAGAACTCCTCGAACGTGTCCTTGTTCAGATCGATCAGCAGCCGGATCTCGACCCATCGGTCGAACACGATCTCGGCAGCCCCGGGCAGGGCGCCCTGCCAGCAGGTGATGGCCCCTGTTTCCAGGTTGTACTGCGTCTGGATGGACCAGTCTTTGGGGCCGCGATCCGCGTAGGTGTTCAGCAGGATGAAATAGCTGACCCCGGTGCCGCCCGAGGGAATGTACTGCCAGACGGACAGGGCCCATTTGCCGCCGGCGAACGTCAGCTCGCGCACCAGATCGGTGGTGCCGAGGATCTCGACGGACTTCGTGCCGCTGCGGGCGAACTTGGTGGAAATCACCGCCCCGGCCCCGGCGACGTTGTCCCAGCCTTTCCATCCCCCCTGGCCGTGCAGAGCCCGTCCGGCGGCGTAGGATTCGAAGTCGTCCCGGAAGACGTTCCCCGAGGCGAGGCCGGATAGGCCTGCCAGCATCAGAACGGCCGGAAGCAGTTTCAGTCTCCGCATACGGATTGCACCTTTTCCTGAGAGCACCAACCGCCGCATGGAAAATAGACGCGACAACCCTATTATAGCATAGACCGCCGGGCGCAGGCAAGTACCCGCTTGAACGCCGCAGGGCCATCGCATGTGCCCCACCACCTTGGTGACGAGCGTTCGGAGTTCCGCCTTATGAGTTTTGACGAACAAGACCGGTAATCGCACCGCACCCGTCGTTTCACCGATGTGCCTCGCGCCAGGCAACGTGTGGTTGTAGGGTGGGGCTTGCCCCACCGGGAAGCCGGACCCAAGAAAAGCGGTGGGGCAAGCCCCACCCTACAAATTACCGAACTTGTTCGTCAAAACTCATTAGGCGGGTCGGACAGTCTTCCGGTGCAGCCGGCTCGATCTCTAAACACGAAAGAAGAAAGGAAGGCCGGACTCTTTGACCCACCTGAAGGCGGAACTCCAAACGGGAAGTCCATGCTCACATGCGATTGCCCTGTTGAATGCCGCAGGTTTCGGGGATAGGATGGTAGCGGAATCGGCAACCGTCGATTCGGTGTTGAAGGGCCCACGGCGGCGGGGGGAGGCTGCCGCGCTTTGTCAGAAAGGATGGTTTTGCATGGAGTTGCAGGCAACCCGACCATTCGATGTCCCTTCCGAGGCCTCTGTGTCGGCGCGACTGGCCGGCCGGGTGGTCTCGATGGACGCCTATCGCGGGC
>Ga0194125_10008361_pt1 | contig 14622 bp, 11 predicted proteins | sample TA2KigC250mmetaG_FD_148626 | JGI IMG/M metagenome (GOLD analysis project Ga0194125, IMG submission 148626) | Freshwater microbial communities from Lake Tanganyika, Tanzania - TA2015034 Kigoma Deep Cast 250m | ecosystem: Environmental > Aquatic > Freshwater > Lake | place: Tanzania: Lake... | reverse complement strand
CCGCACCAGAGAAACATTCCCTGCCTGGATCTGGGCTGTGGGGGAGGCAATTTCCTCTATTTTTTGCGCTGCCAGGGCTTTCTTGACCTTCAGGGGGTGGATGTCAGCCAGGAGCAGGTGGCCCTGGCCCGGGGTCTGGGTCTGCCCGTCACCCAAGTCGATGTCTTTGAGTTCCTGCAAGCCTGCGGCCGCACTTATGGCCTCATCTCCGCCTTGGACCTGCTGGAGCATCTCCACAAAGAGGAATTGGTGGAGCTCGTGGGGCTGATCCGGGAGCGCCTGGACCCCGGCGGCATTTTCCTGGGCCGGACGCCCAATGGCGGGAGCCCCCTGGGGGCCGGCGTCTGTTTCGGGGATTTCACCCATGAAACCATTCTGACGCCCGAGAGCCTCAGGCAGGTTTTGAGGCAAGGCGGGTTCAAGGAGATCCGCTGTTTTGAACAGCGCCCGCTCCCTCTGGGGCCGGTTTCCACCCTCCGCAGCGCCCTGTGGGCCGCCATCCGGTTGCTTCACAAGTTCCAGGCCGGGGCCGAAGGGGGCGGCTTCGGACCGGAGATTCTCACCCGGGTGTTTTGGTGGGCGGCCGCCACATGAAAAAGGGGTTTCGGCCGGCATGACTGAGAAAATGCGCTGCGCCGTGCTCACCAGCACCCGTTTTCACATGTTCGACCTGGCCCGGCAGCTTAAGGCCCAGGGGCATGAGGTGCGCCTGCTCACCGGATACCCCCGATGGCGGCTGGACCCCGATCTCCGGGATATCGCCCGCACCAACTCGCTGCTCATCTTGCCCCTGGTGGGCCTGCCCCATCTGGGCCTCCCCTGGCCCCGGCCCCTCAAGTGGTCCCTGGAGCACCTGGCCCGGCGGCACCTTTCCTCCTGGGCCCGGCGCCACCTGGAGGGGGTGCAGGTCCTGGAAGCTCTGTCCGGCTGGGGGCTGGAGGCCGGGCCCTATGTGCAGCAGCAGGGCGGCGTCCATCTTTGCAACCGGGGTTCAGCCCACATTCTCTTTCAGAAAGAGATTCTGGCAGAGGAGTTCGCCCGCTGGGGCGCGCCGGCTCCGGACGGTTTCCCGGAGTGGGTGCTGGCCCGGGAAACCGGGGAATACCAGGCCGCGGACGCGGTGGTGGTGCCCTCCCAGTTTGCCCGGCGCACCTTTGTGGACAGGGGCGTGTCTGAAGAAAAGGTCTTTGTCTGCCCCTACGGCGTGGAACTGTCCCTGTTCCGGCCCTTCCCCAAGGCCGACCGCACCTTCCGGGTGCTGTTTGTGGGGGCCTTCTCCATCCGGAAAGGCATCGGCTATCTCTTTGAGGCGGTCCGGCCTTTGGTGCCGCAGGGCCGGGTGGAGGTGTGGCTCATCGGCGGCCCCAGCCCCGAAGCCGGAGAAATCCTGGCCCGTCATCAGGAACTGTTTATCAATAAAGGTTTCCACCCCCGCAAAGACCTGGCCCCACTCTATAGCCAGGGAAGCGTACTGGTGTTGCCGTCGGTGGAGGAAGGCTTTGGGCTGGTGCAAGCCCAGGCCCTGGCCTGCGGCGTGCCAGTCATCGCCACCCACAACACCGGGGCCGAGGACCTGTTCACCGACGGGGTGGAGGGCTTTATTGTGCCGCCCCGGGACCCCCTGGCCATTCGGGAGAAACTGGAATGGCTCCTGGACCACCCCCTGGAGCATGAGAAAATGCGCGCCGCGGCCTTGCAGCGCGTACGGGAGTTAGGCGGATGGGAGCAGTATGGGAAAATATGCGAATCAACTTACTGGAAAGTTCTCAGAAAAGCCCAAAAAAATGATTAGAACAATCGCTATCAAGAATAATTTTGTTAATCATAGCGCAATCATATCTTCGACTACATTATCGTTGCTGTGTTTTGTCTGTTTTATGTTTTTTATTAAAGACAGTCAGAACATTTATCAAATCGGAGCTCTCTTTATTACATGTGTTTTTCTCGGAATTCTTTTGCACCCAATTTTTATTATATTTATTAAAGGAGGTGGTGATCTTTTCCATCCATTGGTATTATTGATTTTATATTTTCTTCCACACCAAGTGGCAAAAAGCTTTTATATTCTTTGTAATGGCTGGACAATGAAATATGGGTTCCAACCTTTTAATCTTCCAAATTATCATTTTATTGCTATTTCATTGGTTTTTTTGGGTTTTCTCTCCCTGCTATTCGGTTTCCAATCCAAATGGGGAGATAAGTTAGCGGGTTTTATCCCAAAATTTACTATAGAAGCAAGATATATTTTCAAAAGCAGATGGCTTTTTATTATTATTTTTATTATTGGATATACAGGGGCTTACGTGCTCAGCAGAATAACCGCAGCCCATGACACCCCTTATGAAATTTCCAATATTACTGCGCTCAATCAAATACTATCAATGGCAGACATAGCTTTTTTCTGTATCGTCTTCGGATATTTTGCCGATAGATTTAGTAAAGAGAAATTAAGGTGGTTTATTTTACCCATTGTATTTTATTTAATAGCATGGTTATTAACAGGAGGGAGCAGGTCATCAATATTAAGATACTTACTAATCTTTATGGGAGCTTTTCAATTTGCCAGAGGAATGTCGCTATCTCTCCGACAATTTAAGATGGTTATTTTATTAGGAATAATTTCTCTGGTTTTTATGATGTTGTTTGGAACAGAATATCGAAATGTTTTGACTTCAAGCAATTTTAAGCGCGACCGCTTATCATGGAATGAACGAGTAACAGCATTGCAATATACTGTGAAAAAGTTACATCAAAAAGACATCTCGTCTAATATACAATTTTTAACAGAATCAATGAATGAGAGATTTATTGGCATAGATACATTTATTAATGTTCTATCATATGGTAAGGAAGGTGAGCGCCAGGAGAGAGCATTTAACATTAATCCAAATATTATAGACCAGATATTTTTTAGTATTGTGCCAAGAGCTTTTTATCCGGAAAAACCTTTTATGATGGAGCGAGGAAAATATTTCGGTCATATCTATTGGGGTAGTAGTTTACAAGGATACTCCTTTGCCAATATTACACCTTTTGTAGATTTATATAGAATGGGAGGGGCATTTTTTATTTTAATTGGTATGTTTGTATTAGGATTAATAATTAAAGTTATAAGAACATGGTTTGTAATGTCTTCTTCTAAACCGAACGTTGTAGCTTCATCTTTTTATGTTTTAACAATGGTAGGCATGCCATTGTGGCTTGAAACTAGCTATGGTGCATATTTTTTTATTATATCAAGAAAATTGTTTATTTTCGGTTTGTTTTTTGCGATGATTTATTTTTTAAAAGGGCATGTAAAAAGGTTAGTTTAACTTGCGTATTTTACATGTAACCCCCAGCTACGAACCGGCCTGGCATCTGGGCGGGGTGGTGCGGAGTGTGAGCCAGCTCTGCCGCGGGCTGGCGGGGCTGGGGCATGAGGTGACGGTCTTTACCACGGACCGGGGGGGTGACGGGCGGTTGGCGGTCCCGGTCAATGAGCCGGTGCAGGTGGGGGGGGTGACGGTTTATTATTTCAAGACGGATTTCTTTCTCAAATTCGCCTATTCCCGGAGCCTGGGGAAGGCCTGCCGCCTAAAAACCAAGGATTTTGATCTAGTGCACCTCGCGTCTTTCTGGGGATATCCGGAAATTCCGGCCGTCCGGTGGGCGAAGTGTTACGAGATACCTTACTTTGTTTCCACCCACGGCACGTTTCTGCAATATTCCATGAGCCAAAAGGCCCTGAAAAAATGGGTCTATTATTATCTGGTGGAAAAGGCGGTGCTCCAGGGGACCAGGGCCATCCATTACACTGCGGAACTGGAACGGGAAGGCATGGGGTACCTTGGTCTGAGGCCGCCCAGCCTGGTAATCCCCAACGGGTTGGCTCTGGATGAATTCCAAAATCTCCCGGAAAGTTCCGCCGCCAGGGACGTGCTTTGCTGGGAACAGGGGGAGCGGATTGTCCTTTTCCTGGGACGCCTCCATCCCCGCAAGGGATTGTCATTCCTGCTCGAGGCCTTCGCCCGGGCAGCAGCCAGCCTGCCGGAGCTGGTCCTGGTCCTGGCCGGGCCCGATGGCGGGGAAGAAAATAAGCTCAAGAGAGATGCCAAAAGGTTGGGGGTGGCGGGGCGGGTGCGGTTTCCCGGATTTATTTCCCCTGAGAAAAGGAACCTGTATCTCAGGGCTGCGGACCTGTGCGCCCTGGTGACGCATCCCGGCGAGAACTTCGGCAACGCCGCGGTGGAGGCCATGTTGGGCGGGGTGCCGGTGCTGGTGTCGGAGCACGTGGGCATCTGCCGGGAGGTGGCGGCGGACGGGGCCGGGGTGGTGGTCCCTCTCTCGGTGGAGGCCATTTCCGGGGCGCTGCATAACATGCTGGCCGACCCCGAGGGCCTGGGGGAGATGGGCCGGCGGGCGGCGGAGTCGGCCCGGCGGCGCTATGATATCCGGGTGGTGGCGCAGATGATGGCAGATGCGTATGAAGACATTCTCACCGGCAGGCGCAGTCCGGGGCTGGGCTGGTCGGACCAGTAAGCTCATTTGAGAGTATTCCAAAGGGGAAAGCCTGAAGCATGTGCGGTATTGTTGGTATCATGCATCTCAATGCAGAAAACCAGATTAATACGGAATTGTTGGACCGTATGGTAACCGTCCTGGACCACCGCGGCCCTGATGACAGGGGAATCTATGTTGACGGCCCCATCGGGCTGGGCATGACCAGATTGAGCATCATTGATCTGCCAGGTGGGCGGCAACCAATATTTAACGAGGACCATACCCTTGTCATTATCTTCAACGGGGAAATATATAATTACAAGGACTTGTATCATTATCTAAGCCAACGCGGTCACTGTTTTCGGACCAGGTCAGACACAGAAGTTATCATTCACGGGTTTGAGGAATGGGGTACGGAAGTAGTGTCCCATCTAGAGGGTATTTTCGCTTTTGCTATATGGGACAAGCATAATCAACTGCTTTTTCTGGCTAGGGATCATTTGGGGGTCAAGCCACTCTATTATTGGGAGAGCCCATATAGTCTATTATTTGCTTCGGAAATCAAGGCGTTACTCCAAAACCCGGAGGTTGAGCGAGCCATCAACCCCGTCGGTTTACGCAATTTTTTGGCTTACGGTCACAGCATTGGGCCGGACACGATTTTTCAGAGAGTAAAAAAACTTCTCCCAGGGCATCGTCTTCTCTGCGGAGTTCGCCAACCAATCACCCTGGAGCAATATTGGGATGTGCCCTGGGAAGAACATCCGCAAGAATCTGAAAGCATTTCAGTCAAAAAAATCAAAAGGTTATTAGAGGAAAGCGTCAAGATGCAATTAGTTTCGGACGTGCCATTGGGCGTATTTTTAAGCGGCGGCCTCGACTCATCTTGTATACTGTCTCTCATGTCCAGGGATATGGACACTCCTGTAAAGACCTTTTCTGTGGGGTTTAACAAAGAAGGGCCATTCTACGATGAACTGACGGATGCCTCGGTGGCCGCACGTCACTTTCATTCCGATCACCAAGAAATTAAGGCGACCCCCAAAGATTTTATAGATGTTCTGCCCAAGTTAATTTACCACTATGATGAGCCCTTTGCCGATGCTGCCGCTTTTCCCACATATTTGGTGGCTAAATTGGCAAGCCGCCACGTTAAAGTTGTTCTCACGGGAGATGGCGCAGACGAGCTTTTTGGGGGATACCTCCGCTATGGAATGGAGAAGCGCTTACGTTGGCTCAAGTATCTTCCGCTTGGCTTGATTGATGGCTTGGCAAGCGTATTCCACCCGTGGGCCAGCAAGCGGCCCCGCTGGCAGAGAGGATTGCTGGCAGTGCAAGCAAAAGATGCCGCGGCTCGGGCCGCATCTTGGTATCTTTGGTTCCCCGACAACATGTGTCAAGATATTTTAAACAGCGATTTTTTAGAAGAAATTAGAGGAATAGACTGCTTTGAACAGTTTCGATATTATTATAACCGTGCTCAAACATCGGATCATCTCAACCGATTAATGTACGTCGACTTAAAAACCCAAATGGTTGATTCATATCTGGAGAAAGTTGATAAGGCTTCGATGGCTGTCGGGGTAGAGGCCCGCGTCCCTTATTTGTCGCGCAATCTTGTGGAAACAGCATTTCAAATTCCATCGACTTATAAAATTAAGCATGGACGTTCTAAAAATATATTAAGAAAGGCCATGAAGGGATTGATACCCCAATCAACCCTCCATAAGCCAAAACATGGTTTTGCCGTCCCCTTGGAGCAGTGGCTGCGGCATGATCTTAAGGATTTTTTTGCTGAAATCCTTTTTGACCATCATACTAGACAGCGCGGCATTTTTAATTTTGCTACATTAGAGCGTTATTACCAAGCGCACATTAGTGAAAGGGGTTCCTTCAGCACACATCTTTGGTTTCTTCTTGTCTTCGAACTCTGGTGTCGTACATTTCTGGACATTTAAAATAAGCGAGAGAAATGTTGAAATTATGTCATCGGCTCCTATAAGCGTTATTATTCTCACATGGCAGGAAGAATGTAACCTGGCGGCCTGTTTGGATAGCGTAACAGGATGGGCCGATGATGTATTTGTGGTGGACTCCTTCAGCACCGACAGGACAATGGCTATAGCCAATCAGAAGGGCGTCCGTGTTGTCCAGAACCGTTTCGAAAATATGGCACAGCAACGCAATTGGTCATTATCCCAACTACCTCTTAAAACAGAGTGGGTTATGTTCTTAGATGCTGACGAACGCCCCACCGCAGAACTCAAGGATGAGTTGGCCAGAAAGCTCCCCACATTTTCAATTGAGATTGCCGGTCTCTATACTAAACGACGTTTTATCTGGCTGGGGAAATGGCTCAGGCATGGCGGTATGTATAAAAAGGTTCTACGCATAGTGCGGCGCGACCGGGCGCGGGTGGAAATGGCAGGGCGGAGGGAATATATGAGGGTGCAGGGGAACACTCTCCTTTTAAATAACGATTTGCTTCATGACGACAGAAAGGGGGTGGCCGATTGGATTAACAAACACAATAGGTTTTCAGACCAAGAAGTAGATGAGATAGCTAATACGGCAAAGAAAAAAGCTTTAACTGACATGTGTTTAAAGGACCCGGCATTCCAAGAGACAGAGGGGTCAAGGATTATAATCATAAGAAAATATTGGAATCGTCTTCCCCTTTTTATACGTCCACATTTGAGTTTTTTTATCAAATATTTCCTTATGCTTGGATTTTTGGATGGAATAGCTGGATTCACTTACCATTTTTTTCATGATTTTTGGTATCCAATGCTTGTAGATATAAAGTATTTGGAGCGACGATGCAAAAATATATATTAAATTCAATTAGATGATAAATAAATATAACACTACATAATATCCTATAAAAAACATTTGCCGCATATGATGGTTTCATCGTTGCCCCCATAGAAAGCGCTGCGTCGGAATGATTGACTATAATCCAAGTCCTTTGCTTCAATGCCTTTCCCGTGCCATCCTTCCCAGGTGTGCTTTGCAAATGGAATGGTTCGTCGTATCCTCCCGGTAACATGAACACAGGAAAGGGGGGATGCCGTGGCGAAGCAGGGAGGTGGGGGGAAGCGTCCCGGCCCTCGGGGGCAGGAGAGGGCAGGGAGGGAAGGGGCCGTCCCGGTCCGGCCTGACCCCGGCGGCAGCGGGGGTCCGGGGTCCCGGGCGGCGGACACCACGCACCGGCGGCAGTCCGGCTGCGGCCATGAGGAAAGGCATGGAATCTGAAGTAACCATTTTGCTGGAAAACCAGGCAGGCCCGGCCCCGGAGTGGGTGCGCCTGCTGCCCCTGGGGGAGGTGGCCCTGGGGGACGGGCGGGAGCCCCTGGCGGTGGACGCCGAGGCCCTGGCGGACCTGGTGGATCGCTTTGAGGAGCGGGGTCTGGACCTGGTCATCGACTACGAACACCAGACCCTGTCGGGCGGGAAGGCCCCGGCCGCGGGCTGGATCAGGGAGCTGGAGGCCCGGGACGACGGCCTCTGGGCCCGGGTGGAGTGGACCGACACGGCCCGGGAGCATCTCGCGGCCCGGGAATACCGCTATTTCTCGCCGGTGCTGCGCCTGGAGGACAAGACCCGCAGGCCCCTGGCCCTGCTGCACGCGGCCCTGACCAACACCCCGGCCATCAACGGCCAGACGCCGCTGGTGGCCAAGAGCGGGGTGGAGGGGGGAAGAAGCAGTCAGCCGGCAGCAGTCCGCAGTCCGAAGGGGGGAGCGTCCGGTGAAGCGGAGGGACAAATCCCCCCTACCCCCCCTTTCATCAAGGGGGGAACCTATGGAAAAGGGTTGGAGGACCTCCCCACCGACTCCCCTGGGGCCACAGGGGGGGCAGGGGAAAGTGAGGGCGGGCTGAGGGCGGACCGGGAGCAGGCAGCCCCGGGAAGAGGGAACGGGCTCGGGGCGGAATGGGCCCTGGGCGCAGCGCCGGAGGCGGACCGGGAGCCCCTGGGGGAGGTGGCCCGGCTGCTGGACCTGCCCCGGGACGCGGGCCTGTCCCGCATCAGGGGGGCCATCCTGGCCCTGCGCCGCAACCTGGAGCACCTGGCGGGCGCGCACGCGCAACTGGCCGCGCTCAGGGGCAACCTGGCCGAACGGGAGATCAACGCCGCGGTGGAGCACGCCCTGGCCACCGGCAAGATTCAACCCTGCCAGCAGGAGGAGGCGCTCAGCTTCGCCCGCCGGGACCTGGAGGGCTTCAAGACCTTTGTGGAGCAGTCCCTCCCCCAGGTCCCCCTGGCGCCGCTGCCTCCCTGGCAGGAGGAGCCGGCCCGGCCCCGGGAGGAAGGCCCCGCCCGGTCGAGCCGCATGGCGGTGTGCCGGGCCCTGGGGGTGGCGCCGGAGGACTTCGCGGCCCGGGAGCGGCGCCTGCGGGACGAGCGGCTGTTGTGAGGGGGAGGCGGGGGGGACAGGAGACGCAGGGGCCAAGGAATGGCGGGATGCGCTTCGCTTTCCCGCCCTACCGGGCTACCGGGCTGTGACGGGGGTGCAGAAAGCGGCGGGATGCGCTCTCGCTTTCCCGCCCTACACAGACTTTCCCGAGTAGTCGCACCGGGGCCGTTGGCTTAACCGGAAATCATGAAAAGCCTGGTTATGGCGCCCGGTGCGCACCATACGCAAAGTCGGGCTCACCCGGAAAGCAGGCACAATTCCCCCCTCCCCCAACCCCCTCCCACCGTGGGGAGGGGGCTGAAAAACATGTTCATGCAAAATCCTTACCGGACAGCGCTGACACCAGACCATACCGGACCTTGCCAGGCCATATCTGATCTTATCGGGTCACATGGGGGCCCAGAGGGCTGCAGGGAAGGAATGGATTTTCCTACTATACATAGAGCTTCTTGCAAAACTTCCGCCGCGGCGGTAGGGTTTCCGAAACATCATGGTGCGCGGTGCGCACCCTACAGATCCTCCGATGTTCCGGCCCCCCTGTAGGTGCGCACCGCGCACCATGAAAGAGGTTGGAATCTTGCAGAGCCTTTTCAAAACCGCCGGCCCTTTCCCAGGACAAAGGGAGAATTTTGCAAGAACCTCCATAGTGTCATAATTAGATGGACATAATTAAAAACCGTCGAAACCGTAGGGCGGGAAAGCGCAGCGCATCCCGCCGTGGGCGACTTCATCTTATGCTGTCAAACTGGGCAGCACCAGTTGGAAAAGACGGTCAGCGTGTCCGATTATTTATGACGCTATGTATAAAACATAATGGCAGCATGACTGCATAATCAGGAAAGGAAATCATGATCGTTGACGCCGAGGCATTGGCAAATATCTATGTGGGGCTGAACACGGCTTTCAATAAGGCCTTTCAGAAAACGGAGGTCTGGCACCCCCAGGTGGCCATGACCGTGCCCGCCAAGACCAAGATTCTGGATTACAAGTTCATGCTGGACTTCCCCATGGTGCGGGAATGGGTGGGCGACCGGGTCATCCGAAGCCTGGAGGGCAAATCATACCAGGTGGCCACCCGGGACTGGGAAGCCACCCTGGAGGTGGACCGCAACGATATCCGGGATGACCAGCTGGGCCTCTACGCCCCCATGGTGTCGGCCCTGGGGGAGGAGGCCCGCAGCCACCCGGACCGCCTCATCGCCGACCTCCTGTTGAACGGCTGGACGGACCCGTGCTTTGACGGCCGGCCCTTCTTCTCCGACGCGCACCCGGTGGGGAGCGAGACCGCGTCCAACGACGGCGGCGGCAGCAGCGCGGCCTGGTTTCTGCTGGACGTGCGCCGCGCGGTCAAACCCTTCATCTACCAGTTGCGCCAGCCGGTGCAGCTCACCCGCATGGACCACGCGCATGACGAGCACGCCTTCATGCGGCGCACCTACCGCTACGGCGTGGACGCGCGCTACACCTGCGCCTACGGCCTGTGGCAACTGGCCTACGGCAGCCGCCAGGAGCTGAGCCCCACCACCTACGCCCTGGCCCGGGCCGCCATGATGAGCCTTAAAAACGCGGAGGGCCGGCCTTTGCGCGTGCGGCCCAGCCTGCTGGTGGTCCCCCCGGCGCTGGAGGCCGCGGCCCGGGAGATCCTCCAGGCCCAGTTCATCGTGGGCGACGGCGGGGCGTCCATGCAGAGCAACGTCTGGCAGGGCTCCGCCAACCTGCTGGTGGCCCCGGAGCTGGCGGGGTAAACGTTCCGCAGGGTGCGCCCCGCGCACCATGCCCGGGGGCTGGCGGCGGGCTGGGACCCCCCGATCCGCCGAACTTTTCATGCCTTGCGGGTGAGCCCATGGCTCATGAGGAACTTTCTCGAAAGTCAGTCAGCTCCTCTTTGCGCCCTTTGCGCCTTGGCGAGAAATTTTTCTCACGCTCAGCCTCCAAGTTCCGTAGGGTGCGCACCGCGCACCATGCCCGGGGGCTGGCGGCGGGCTGGAACGCCCCGATCCGCCGAACTTTTCAAGCCTTGCGGGTGAGCCCCAGGTTCATGAGTAACTGTCTTGAAAAGTCAGTGACCTTCTCTTTGCGCCCTTTGCGCCTTGGCGAGAAATTTTTCTCACGCTCAGCCTCCAAGACCGCCAAGGGATTTCATCTCTTACGGGTCTACCAGCGGCTCATGAGGAACTGTCTCGAAAGTCAGTCAGCTCCTCTTTGCGCCCTTTGCGCCTTGGCGAGAAATTCTTGGTATGTCGCCATCCGGAAACTCCCCCTCCCCTGGTGGGAGGGGGCCAGGGGGAGGGGGATTAATCGCCCAACCGATGTAATTCTCTCCCTTTTCTCACCCCCACCCTAACCCTCCCTCATCAAGGGGGAGGGAACAAAATGACTTTCCGGATGAACACTAAAATAGAGTTGAATGGTTCTGGCCGAAACCGCGCTCTCCGAAGCAGGAGCTTCGGGAGCAAGGGCGTTCCCAAGCAGGAGCTTGGGAACGAGCCCCTCATGTTCCCAAGGAACACCCAGCTCATAGGGCGGCCCGCGGCCGCCGGCTGCAAACCTTGTCTTGCCGTTGACGCTTCCTTGCCTCCATGAAACAAATCATCCGATCCTATAAATACGGCCAAATCAGCCTGGCGGAGGCGCCTGCGCCGGGGGTGCAGGCCGGTGGGCTGCTGGTGCGGGTGGCGGCCGGTTGTGGGGGGTCGGCGCCTGCCCTGCCTTCGCCACGAATTTCTCAGGGTAATTCTTGCCGGCCACCCCTGCCTGGGGTAGTATAATTAAAGGGATATGAGCTTCTGGCAAAATTTCCACCGCGGCGTCAGGGTTTCCGAAATATCATGGTGCGCGGTGCGCACCCTACAGATCCTCCGATGGTCTGACCCCCATGTAGGGTGCGCACCGCGCACCATGGAAGAGCTGGTAGTCTTGAAGAGCGTTTTCAAAACCGCCGGCCCTTTCCCAGGACAAAATGAGAAATTTGCAAGAGCCTCATATGGCATGAATTTTCCATTATTCAGGAGATCACGCGGTGCCGAAACTTACGGTTATCTATTGGCGCGGAGAAAAATACTATCTGGGTAAGATTCTGGAACATCCCGAAATTATGACCCAGGGTGAAACGGTGGAAGAGTTGTTGGAAAATATCAAGGATGCCTATCTTCTGATGGTCTTTGATGAGGTCCCGGAGCACTATGAAATAAAAGAAATTTCCGTATGAAAAGGCGGGAACTGATCAGACAGTTAAAAGACGCGGGTTGTGTGTTGCATCGTCACGGGGCCAGGCATGATATTTATCTCAACCCCCAAAATGGCAGAAAACAGCCGATTCCTCGCCATACTGAAATTGACGAAACTCCCGCCGGTCATATCAAGAAATATTTAGGTATTCTCTGAAATGCTATCTTATTTGTTCTCATTCATTTCCTGACGTTTGCTTCTTTTATTTCCCCGACATTCAAAGTTATTCTCTCTTCTGCAAACCTTGTCTTGCCGTTGACGCTTCCTTGCCCCCATGAAACAAATCATCCAATCCTATAAAAACGGCAAAATCAGCCTGGCGGAGGCGCCTGCGCCGGGGGTGAAGGCGGGTGGGCTGTTGATCCGCGTGGCGGCCAGTCTCATCAGTCCCGGCACCGAGAAGTACATGATCGAGATGGGGCGCAAAAGCCTGCTGGGCAAGGCCCGGGCCCGGCCGGACCTGGTGCGCCAGGCCTGGGCCAAGGCCATGAAGGAGGGCTTTGTCAGCGTGTTTCAGGAGGCCCTGAACCGTCTGGATGAGCCCATTCCCCTGGGCTACAGCGCCGCCGGGGTGGTGCTGGAGGCGGGCGAGGGCGTGCGGGGCTTCAAGCCCGGCGACCGGGTGGCCGCGGCGGGCGCGGGCTGGGCCTCCCATGCCGAGGTGATCTGGGTCCCGGAAAACCTCTGCGTCCCCATCCCCGACGGGGTGGATTTTGAAGCCGCGGCCTTCTGCATGCTGGGGGCCATTGCCCTGCACGGCGTGCGCCTGGCCGGGCTGACCCTGGGCGAGAGCGCGGTGGTCATCGGCCTGGGTCTCCTGGGCCTGCTCAGCGTGCAGCTGCTGGCGGCCCAGGGCTGCCGGGTGGCGGGCGTGGACCTGGATGCAGGCAAATGCCGCCTGGCGGGGGAGCTGGGCGCGGACCTGACCCTGACGCCGGGGAGGGACCACGTGGAGGAGGCCGTGGCCAACTTCACCCGGGGGCTGGGCGCGGACGCGGTGCTTATCTGCGCCGCCAGCCCGGGGCCGGAGCCCGTGCGCCTGGCCGAAGCCGTGGCCCGGGAGCGGGCCCGCCTGGTGCTGGTGGGCATGGCGGAGCTTAGCCTCACCCGCAAGACCTTCTGGGAAAAGGAGCTGCTCTTCACCGTGTCCAAGGCCGCGGGGCCGGGCAGCCTGGCGCCCCTCTACGAAGCCAGAGGCTTTGATTACCCCGCGGCGCACGTGCGCTGGACGGAGCGGCGGAATCTCGAGGCCGTGCTGGACCTGACGGCTAAAGGAAGTCTCAATGTCAAGTCCCTCATCACCCACCGCTTCCCCATCGACGACGCTCTCCAGGCCTATGAACTCATCCTTAAAAACCGGGAGCCTTACATCGGCGTGGTGCTGACCTACCCGGAGCCCGCAACCGGGGGCCCTTCCCTGCCCGCCCGCCGGGTCCCGGTGCAGCCCGCCGCGGCGGCCCCGGCCCGGGTTGCTTCCCGCCTGACCGTGGGCCTCATCGGCGGCGGCATGTTCACCAAAAACGTGCTGATGCCGGCCCTGAAAACCGTGCCCGGGGTCAGTCTGGCGGCCGTGGCCACCACCACCGGGGTGACGGCCCACCACCTGGCCAAAAAATACGGTTTTGCCGCGGCCACCACGGATTACCGGGACATCCTGGAGGACCCCGCCATCGGCAGCGTTCTCATCACCACCCGGCACAACTCCCACGCCCGGCTGGTGTGCGAGGCCCTGGCCGCGGGCAAGCACGTCTTTGTGGAAAAGCCGTTGTGCCTGACCCTGGCGGAGCTGGAGGAAATCGAGGCCGCCTGCGACGGCGCCCGCCTGCTCATGGTGGGCTTCAACCGCCGCTTTGCGCCCCTGGCCGTGCGGCTCAAGGAGGCCCTGGCCCGGCGCACCGCGCCCCTGGTCATGACCTACCGGGTGAACGCCGGCTTCATCCCGCCGGAGCACTGGATCCACGACCCCGAGGTGGGGGGCGGGCGGCTGCTGGGCGAGGTCTGCCATTTTGTGGATTTCCTGCACTTCCTCACCGACTCCCGGGCCGCGGGCGTCACCGTGGCCGCCATGGGCGGGGAGACGGGCAAGTACCGCGCCGACGACAATCTCTGCCTCACCCTCACCTTTCAGGACGGCTCCCTGGGGCAGATTCTCTATACCGCCGCGGGCCCCAAGGCCTTTTCCCGGGAGCGGGTGGAGGTCTTCGGCGAGGAGACGGCCGGGGTCATCGAGGACTTCCGCGTGGCCCAGATCACCCAGGGGGGCCGCTCCCGGAAGTGGAAGCTGTGGTCCATGGACATGGGCTACCGGGCGGAAATGCAGGCATTTCTGGATACGCCGCTGGACCGGGCCGGGGAGTTGTTTGAGAGCTTTGCCGCCTCCATGCGGGCCACCCTGGCGGCCGCAGCGAGTCTCGCCAGACAGCATGATTAAGGGAAAGTTCTGCTATGAAAAGTTCCTTATCCCCCCTCTCCCCCGGCGGGGGAGAGGGCTGGGG
>Ga0194125_10008359_pt1 | contig 14625 bp, 13 predicted proteins | sample TA2KigC250mmetaG_FD_148626 | JGI IMG/M metagenome (GOLD analysis project Ga0194125, IMG submission 148626) | Freshwater microbial communities from Lake Tanganyika, Tanzania - TA2015034 Kigoma Deep Cast 250m | ecosystem: Environmental > Aquatic > Freshwater > Lake | place: Tanzania: Lake... | reverse complement strand
TGAGCGTCTCGCCGATTTCCTTGACGGACAGGCCGAAGGCCGCGGCCCGCTCCCGGTCCAGGACCACCCGGGACTCCTGGCTCTCCTTCCTCAGGCCGGTTTCCAGGTCCTGAAGCCCCTTGACCTTTCCAATCCGCCCCATCACCTCCTGGGAGAGCCTTTCCAGCACTTCCAGCTCCGGCCCCTTGACGGTGAGCAGCTCCGGCACTTGGGGCTTCTGCCCCAGCCATTGCCCCAGGCTCTGGGGGAAGATGTATTCGATCCTGGTTTCCGGGACCCGTTCCAATTGGGGCCTGAGCTCCCTCACCGCAGCGCTGGCCGAACCCCGCCATTCCCGCTGGGGCTTCAGGGTGATCATCACCGTCCCCACCCGGGCCTCCTTTTCCTCCAGGACCTTCTCGTATTGCTCCTTGGGGTTGTAGCCCAACTGGGTGATCACCGTCTCCACCCCAGGATGGGCCAAGAGCAGGTCTTCAATACTCCGGAGCCGCTCCGACGCCGCCTCTATGGTGGAGTTGGGAGGCGCGGTGACCCGCAGCAGAAACTCCCGCTGATCCAGGGCCGGCAGCAGTTCCCGCCCCAGGGACAGAATGATCAACAACCCCAGGGCCATCACCACGCCGGCCCCCAGGAACACCAGGCCCCGGTTCGCCAGCGCCCCGTGCAGGCCCCGGTTGTAAATGCCGTCCATCCGCTCCTTCAGGGCCGCGGCCCAGGCCCCCCGGGGCTTTCCTGGAGCCTCCGCCGCCCGCCGTTCCCCCCGCCCCAGGGACACCAGCATGGGGTTGAGGATGAGGGCCACGCCCAGTGAAATCAACAGCGAAAAGGAAATGGTCAGCCCCACCTGGTACAGGAACTGGCCCGCCAGGCCCTTGACGAAGACCACCGGGATGAACACCACGATGTGGGCCAGGGTGGACGCGGTGACCGCCAGCTTCACCTCGTCCGTGCCCCGGACGATGGCCGCGTCCGAGGCCGCCTCCCCCGACTCCTGGTGGCGCTTGACGTTTTCCAGCACCACCACCCCGTTGTCCACCAGCATCCCCACCCCCAGGGCCAGGCCCCCCAGCGACATCATGTTGAGGCTGATGCCCGCCAGGTACATGAGGCTGAAGGTGGCCAACACCGATATCGGGATGGCCGTCATGATGATGAGCGCCGAGGGCAGGCTGGCCAGAAACCCCAACAGCACCCCGAATGACAGCAGGCCGCCCAGCACCGCGGCCTCCTCCAACTGGTAAATGGCCTGCTGCACGAACCGCCCCTGGTCCTGGGCCACCATGAGGCTGAGCTTGCCCTTGTATTCTTTGTTGAGGCCGTTCACCCGCTCCTTGATCCGGTCCACCACCTGCACGGTATTGGTGTCGGCCATCTTGAAAATTCCCAGGATCAGGCTGGGCTTGCCGTTGAGCCGGGCCACCGACTGGTCTTCCTTATAGGTGTCCGTCACCTCGGCCATGTCCCGGATGAAGGCCGGGGCCCCGCCCCCCGCCTGGCCCCGGTGCATCCCCCCCTCCCGGCCCCGGAACCGGCTCACCCCCACCTTGCCCAGGTCTTCCAGCTTCTTGAATTCGCCCAGGACCCGCAGCCGGATCTCCTGGTTGTGCTGGACGATCTTGCCCCCGGGATAATTGATGTTGGACTCTTTCAGCGCGTCGTTAAGCGCGCCCAGGGAAAACCGCTGCCCCACCAGCCGCCCCGGGTCCACCGCCACCCGGATTTCCCGTTCCTGGGCGCCGCTCAGCCTAGCCGAGGCCACCCCCGGCACCCTTTCTAACTCCCGCTTGATGACGTTGGACACCAGGTCCTGGAGGTCGTCAAAGGCCAGGTTCGGCCCCCCCTTCACCGCCAGGGTGGCCACCGGCAGGGTGGCGGGGTCGAAGCGCACGATCATGGGGGTGGTGGCCTCCTTGGGCAGGAGGTCCCGCACCTGGTCCAGCTTCTCCCGCACGTCCAGGGAGGCGTAGTTCATGTTGGCGCCCCAGTCGAAGTCCAGGGTGATCAAAGACACCCCTTCCCGGGAGATGGAGTTGATCTGGCGCACCCGGCTCACCGTCCCCAAAGCCGACTCCAGGGTCTTGGTGACCAGGGCCTCCATCTCCAGGGGGGCCACGTTCTCGCAGTTGGTCACCACTGTGAGCTGGGGATAATTGAGGCTGGGCATCAGCTCCAACGGGAGCCGCTGCCAGGAGAGAAACCCCAGCAACCCCAGGGCCAGAAAAATCATGGCCACCGCAATGGGTCGCTTCAGGGCTTGATGGGTTAGTTGCATGTTAGAGGCGGTTTTCAGTTTTCAGTTTTCGGTTTTCGGTTAGGATTTCAAGTTTCGAGTTTCGAGTTTTCTGTTTTTTAATCACTGACCACCGATCACTGATTACTGGCTTCATTCCGGTGGGGCGGGCCTCCGTGCCCGCCAAACTTTGATTCCCGGCGATGGGCTGTCTTGAAATAAAACTTTACTTCCCGTTCCCAAGCTCCCGCTTGGGAACGCAATTTTTGGCCGAAGCTCCGGATTCGGCGCCTCCGGGCGGCCCGCCGGGCCGCCCCTACCGGGTGGGGCGGGCCTCCGCCGCGCCCGCCAAGCCTTACTATTGAAGCCCGTAAACTTTCTCTGAGTATTGGTTGATAAACCTCAAAATGGTGCGCAGTGCGCACCCTACATTTCCTGAAGTTTGTTATTCTCTTGGTATTTCTTTTATCTGCTTTGCTGGAGCAAAAAAGCCCCAGGCCAAGAAAAATAAAATTCCAGCTACTATATAAGTCCACCAGCCACTAAATTTGGCAAGAATAAAAATTGCTACTATCAGACACAAAATTCCCCAAATAATAGAAGGAAGTCTATTCGCTTGGCAAGTAGATTCGGGATAGCCAATGATCTGGTTTGCAGCTATAACCCTCAGAGGATCAACTGCCAAATCTAAGTCACATGAGGGACATCTAAAATGAAGAAACCCTGTGGAAGAATCCTTTCCGAGAATTTTGAAAATATCGGATTTTGGAACTGAATCAAGTGTATCAAGAGCTTCAACTTTTCCCTCGTATCCGCAGATACCACATTTTATATCTCTTGTAATCATGGTAGGTTACCTTTCCTGTGACTGTTTTAATACATCTAATAAACCAGGTAAAAAAGCTTCATTAAACGAGTGTATAAAAAGCATTGCAAAATTCATTATATGAAATGGCGTTTCGGGAGGTTTAATGTTATATGCTCTTTCAAATATATAACAAAAAAGTCGATAAAAAATGGAAAGCTGGGAATCTTTTTCTTTCCCCAAATCTATCAACTCATCAAATATCTTTATGTCTTCATCACTATACTCATAAATATCCAAGAATTCCCTTTTCACCTGCTGTATGTCAACAAAATCCTGAACGTTATCAAAATATCCTCCACCCAGTAGTTGAGCCAAATAATTACCTGCCACTAATTTGAACATCTCATATGAATTCTTTTCATTTAATCGCCCTATATTCGACTTAAAAGGATTAGCTTCTATATTACCATCTTTATACTTAAAATCTTGTACCTCAAATAAAATTGCTTCTAATAAGTCAATGCTACAAATCGCGGTTCCCACTACAAGGCCATTAAGTAACGAATGAACATCATTTACTTTATCACAGATTCTCACTCCATGATTTCCAATTAGTTTGTTACTTTTTGCAATCTTACCTGAAACTATATCTTTAATACGCTTTAAGAATCCCATCTCCGCTTTACCCTTTTAACGACCTAATATCTTTGTTCTCGTTCCCAAGCTCCTGCTTGGGAACGCAATTTTCAGCCGAAGCTCCCGCTTCGGCCCGCCGCGCGCCCCGCCCCCTTAAGCCGCCGCCTTCACCGGCTTAATCTTCTCGTATTCCGACCGGTGGGCCTGCAAGGTGTCCCACAGACTCACGTCCGTTTGCAGGCCCAGCCAGAATTCCGGGGTGGTGTCGAAGAACCGCGCCAGGCGGAAGGCCGTGTCCGGGGTGATGGCCCGCCGGCCCCTGATGATCTCGCTGAGGCGCACCCTGGTGATGCCCATGGCCGCCGCCAGTTCCTTCTGGGTCAGGCCCAAAGGCTCCAAAAATTCATGCCGCAGGATTTCTCCCGGCGGGGTGGGTCGCCGCTCTCGGGGAAGCATGCCTTCCTCCTGTCAATGATATTGCACTAATTCCAGGTCAAAAATATCGCCTGCTTGAAACCGGAAACATAATCTCCAGGAACCGCTCACCGAGATGGCCCATTGACCCTCCCGGTCGCCGCGCAGGGCATGGAGGCGGTTGGAAGGGGGGGCTTGCAGGTCTTTCAAGGCCGCGGCCCGGTTCAGCATGTCCATTTTACGCAGCAGCCGGGCTTCAAGCTCCGCCGGCGCCCTCTTATGCTTGCCGGTGTGCCAGAATTCTTCCAGCCACGATTGCCTGAAAGTTTTAATCGCCATTTAAATGTAACGATTATCGTTACTCGTTGCAAGCATGAATTTTTGATTCACCTTTTCCTTCGAGTGGCCCCCCCACACCTACCGCAAACCGACAATCAAGACCCCCTCACTTAGGGACCGGTTCCACAACCTTCTGAATTTTCGCGGCAATCTTCAATTTGGCCTTTAGCGATTTCTTTGCTGCTTCGGCCTCTTTTTGGGTGGCGAAAGGCCCCACCCAGACCTGGTATTTCCCTTTCTCCTGGCGAATAAAGGCTTGGTGTCCCTGTTTTTGGAGCTTTTCCATCATCTTGGCGGCATCGGCGTAATTCGTGTAACTTCTGATCAAAAGCCCGTATTTCTCTTGAGGCTCCAGGGGCGGCAGCACCGTTTCCGGGGGCGCTTTCAGGCTCGGTTCCGGCGGGGGAGAGGGTTTTTCGGAAGGGCCGACCCGTTCGGGAAGGGGCAACTTGGGCTGCTGAGGAGCCGGGGCCGCAGGTTCCCTCGGCGGGACTTTTTCTTTAGGCTCCATTACCTCAGGTTTCTCCGGTTTCCCCGGCCCCACCTGGGGGGCGCTTCCAGGATAATAAAAGTAAATAATTGCCAGGGCGATAATAACCGCCGCCAGGCCCAATCCTATCAGCCTTTTCATATCAACCACTACCTTTCTTAGGAAGCCGCAGGGGCGAGATTCAGCACGCCCGCCTTGAGGGCCCCATAAATTGCGCCCCTACGCAAATATTTTGGTAAAAGCCCGCCTCCATTTTAATAATCCGACCATCAAGCTGTAAGCATGCCCTCCCTTCCACCATTTTTAACTCTAAGTCCCCCACTGCTGTTGCCGTCTTGCCTAAATTTCTCTGCCGGCCGCTACTTCCCCAGGCGGAAAAACACGAGGGGCTTCCGCCATTCGAAGCACACCCCCCGGTCTCCGGACATCATCGCCTTCAGGTGCGCCGGGGTGAGCTTCTCCAGAACCACGTCGCCGCCCTGGTCCACCTTGCCGGGAAGCACTCCGGTTTGCACCAGTTTCCGGAATTGGGCCGGGTCCGGGGACCAGATGATGATTTGGCCTTCGTCATTCTTAACCAAGGCCCAAAAGTAGGGAGCCGGACCCTCTTTGGCCTTGACGTTCCCAAACGTCCATTCGCCGGCGGCCCGCAGCTCCACCTGATATGAATCGAATTGCAGGCGCCCCCCCTTCTCTTCCACCCAGGCCACCTGCAGCAATCCCTGCCGCGGCTCCTCCACCCTGATCTTTATGGGTTGTTCTTTGGAAATCCACGTCCCGGCCCAATCCTCCGGGGAGAGCTCCTGGGGCCGCTCCCCCACCGGCGCCACCGAGGTTACTGTCGTGCAGCCGCAGATCGCCGCGATTATTAGAACCGCCCACCAGCCTCTATTCCAGAGCATCCCCTACCCTCCCCTCGATTGGCCCCGGCTTTCCGGCCGTCGCCACCAATATCTTTCGGTTTCTTAGCGTGACCCAACTTTAACTGAAAACTAAAAACTAAAAACTGATAACTGTATTAATCACTCCGCAGCCGCGCCCAGAAATATCCGGGTCACTTGGCCCGCTTTCACGGAAAAAATTACTCCGCCGTAAATGGAACCCGCCACAAACCGCCCCCTCCGGCTCATCTCTTTATCCTGGTATGGCCCATAAGCCTTCATAAGCTCCTGCTCCGTACTGCCGATACGAATGCCTCTCGTGGTTCGGAGAAGACTGGGGCTTCTAATGGTAATGGACATTACCCTTTTGGCTCCCCCCTTATCATCGGAACTCATTTCCAGGAAGACGCCGCAATCCGGATAGGCCCATTTTTGGACATATTCGCCCGTGGCCGCCCATTGCCTTTCCTTCCCCTTTTTCAGCTTGCCGGGAATCCGGGCTTTGACTTCCTCTTCCGTCAGGCCCAAACGCAAGTCTCCTATCCGCTCCTCTTTAAGAAAGGCCAATATGTCAGGCTGGCCCTCCGGCGCGGCAGCCCAGGCGCCACCGCCCCACCCGCAAACCAGCAGCAGGACACAGAGTAAAAAACGGCGCGGCATAGACAATCCCCTTTTCATCTCGCCTCTAAGGCCGGGGTCCCGTTCGCGGGTTGCCTTCTTATGCCTGCCGGTGTGCCAGAACTCTTTCAACCACAACAGCCGCGAAGGTTTTGATCGCCATTTAAATGTAACGGTTTCGTTACTCGTTGCAAGAAATTTTTGGGAAAGCCCAGGTGGAGGACGGATTTGGGGGGGGTGATCGATGCCTAAGGGTGACCAAGTTCTCCCTCCCCCTGGATGGGGGAGGGCTGGGGTGGGGGTGGCGAAATTATTTCAGTGCAATTGAACATAAGCCTTTGGCTCATCCATAAACCATAAACATGTGGAACAGCCGCCCCCGGCTGTTCTTGGGTGGCGCACTTTGATACCTGGTATAGCAACTTTATCCGGGCGACAATTTTTGACGGGCACGGAGGCCCGCCCCACCCGGCAGGGGAGCCCCGGCGAGGCGCCCGGCGCCGGCTGAAGCCTGCGGCTACATCTTCAGGACAGTATGAACATGAGCCTGCGGCTCACCCATAAACCATGAAAAGCATTGGTGGCACATCGCGGTCCGAGGCCGCAACCAAACTCAAAAATTTAACTGATTACTTAATCAGATCAACGGGATACATGCAAAATCTTTGTCAAAAAACAAGAAATTGAAGATTAGTAGCACAGGCTTTCTAGCCTGTGCAGCCCGGAACTTTTCGGAGCAGAGGTTGCATTCAAAAGCCCCTTCCGGCTTGCGCTTCCGGGGCGCCCGGGCCATGGGAGGGGGAGGCGGTTCCGTTGACCAATCAATGACCGGGGAGTTAGGGCGGGGCCGGGGATTTGCCCGGTCTTCCGGGGGCCAACCCACCCAGGCCATCTCCACCTTCCAGGGAATGGCCAGGGCCAGGGCGCCCAACCCCGCGATGCACAAGAATTTCCTTCTGCTTAACATGACCAATACTCTCTTTTCTTACTTCTTCCCGACTGGGGCTTGGCGACTTGGCGGCTAAAACTTCAGTGCCGGTGTTGTGGCCCCCTTGAAAACTAAAATATGACCGACACCGGATAGTTACCATCGGCAAAAATACCTAATTTTTTCTAGGCAATTGTGCCTATGTTCCTGGCCGCGAGCTGATTCATCCCAGGGGCCGGCTTCCCATGATGGGATGGAAGAGGCATTATTGCGTGGCGGCGGAGAGTCCTTGACCTGAGGGCAACGACTTTTGGAGAGGCTCGCAAACGTAAGATCGTGTTATTAACCGGAGCGGAAAAGATATTACCTCCCCCCCCCACCCTACCCTCTTCCCCCACTTTCGGAGACTTTGGTTTTTTTAACCGATAGGATTGAAATTCGTTAAAATAAAAGCTAATATTAATCTATGTCCAACCCAATGGCCTCAGCTTATATTTTCGATTACCCCCTTTTGGCCTTAGGCCTGCTGTTGCTGCTGCCTGCCTAGGCAGGCGGCGATCTTTTCTCTCCCACGATATTTTTGGTAAGGATTTGTTTTAACTGCTTTTTTTTGAGGAAGCCAGTGGCTTGATTGCCGTTTTCGGTTTTCGGTTTTCGGGGAAAAAGCCTAAGGATTATCTGCTGATATAGAACCGGAAGTGGTATAATGCCAGATGTCTTCCCTGGACCCATGGTCCGGTTTTGGGCTGAGGCACAGGCGAGACGCCTGTGCCACCAAGGCCCTTGAGTATCCCCGGCTGATAGCCTTGTAGCAACCTTTTGTAGAGGTAATGGTTATGCAGGGCAAAGGAGATTAACATGCCTGAAAAAGTATATATATTCGACACCACGCTCCGGGACGGGGAACAGACCCCCGGGGCGTCGCTGAACGTGGATGAAAAGCTCCAGATCGCCCGGAACCTGGAGATGCTCAAGGTGGACGTCATCGAGGCGGGGTTTCCCTTCGCCTCGCCGGGGGATTTCGAGGCGGTGCGGACCATTGCCCGGGAAATCCGGGGCCCCCAGATCGCGGGGCTGGCTAGGGCCTTTGAGAAAGACATCGACGCCTGCTGGGAGGCCGTCAAGGAGGGGTCCAACCCCCGCATCCACACCTTTATTTCCACGTCCGACATCCATCTGAAATACCAGATGCGCAAGTCCCGGGAAGAGGTGCTGGAGATGACCAAGGCCGCGGTGAAGCACGCGGCCCGGTACACCTCCAACGTGGAGTTCTCGGCCATGGACGCGTCCCGCAGCGACCCGGCCTACGTGGCCCAAGTCTTCACCGCGGCCATCGACGCGGGGGCCAAGGTCCTCAATTTCCCGGACACGGTGGGCTACGCCATCCCCCAGGAGTTCGGGGCCAAGATCAAGTACCTGATGGAGCACATCCCCAATATCCACAAGGCCATCCTGTCGGTGCACTGCCACAACGACCTGGGGCTGGCGGTGGCCAACACCCTGGCGGCCATCATGAACGGGGTGCGCCAGGTGGAGGTGACCATCAACGGGCTGGGGGAACGGGCGGGCAACGCCTCCCTGGAGGAGGTGGTCATGGCCCTCCACACCCGGAAGGATTTTTTCGATTACTACACCGACATCGTCACCCAGTACCTCCATCCCACCAGCCGGCTGGTGAGCAAGCTCACCGGGGTGGTGGTGCAGCCCAACAAGGCCATCGTGGGGGCCAACGCCTTCGCCCACGAATCGGGCATCCACCAGGACGGGGTGCTCAAGGAGGCCAGCACCTTCGAGATCATGACGCCGTCCACGGTGGGCCTCAAGACCAGCTCCCTGGTCCTGGGGAAACTCTCGGGGCGCCACGCCTTCCGGAACAAGCTCCAGGAGATGGGCTACCACCTTTCCGACGAGGAGCTGAACAAGGTCTTCATGCGCTTTAAAAATTTGGCGGACCGGAAAAAGCAAATCTTTGACGAAGACCTCCTCAGCCTGGTGGAAACCGAGGTGGTGTTCAAGTCGGTGCCGGAGTATTACCGCCTGGTGGATTTGATCGTGCTCACCGGCACCATGGTCAAACCCAACGCCACGGTGAAGCTGGAGGTGGCCGGGGAGTTGAAAACCCACTCGGCCTTCGGGGACGGGCCCATTGACGCCACCTACAAGGCCATCACCGACCTGGCCAAATCCAAGGCGAAGCTCCTCAAATTTGCGGTGAGCTCCATCACCGGCGGCACCGAGGCCCTGGGGGAGGTGAGCGTGCGCCTGGAGGATGAAGGCCACATCGTCACCGGCCAGGGGGTGGACCCGGACGTGGTCACCGCCAGCGCCCGGGCGTATATCAACGGACTGAACCGGCTGCATTTCCTGAAGGCGGGGGGGCCGAAGGGCCAGAAGCCGGAGAAATTGTAAAAGCGGTTTAGCGGTTTGGCGGGTTAGCGGGTTAGCAGCCGAACCGCCAAACCGCCGACCCGCTAAACCGCAGGAGTCAAAATATAATGTCAAAGCCTCAAACCATAACGCAAAAGATACTGGCAGCTCATGCCGGCAAAGATTACATGGACCCGGGGGAGTTGATCCTGGCCAAAGTGGACATCGCCCTGGGCAACGACATCACCGCGCCTCTGGCCATCAAGGCGTTTCATGACGTGGGGGCCAAGGATGTATTCGATAAGGATCGGGTGGTGCTGGTGGCGGACCATTTCGCCCCCAACAAGGATATTCCGTCGGCCAAGCAGTGCCAGATTCTGCGCAATTTTGCCAGGGAGCAGAATCTGACGCACTTCTACGACGGCGGCGAGATGGGGGTGGAACACGCCCTGCTGCCGGAGAAGGGCATCGTGGGGCCGGGGGATTTGATCATCGGCGCGGACAGCCACACCTGCACTTACGGGGCCCTGGGGGCCTTCGCCTCCGGGGTGGGCTCTACGGATCTGGCCGCGGCCATGGTCACCGGGGAGTGCTGGCTGAAAGTGCCCGAATCCATGCGCTTTGTCTATACCGGCCAGTTGCGGCCCTGGGTCACCGGCAAGGATTTAATCCTCATGACCATCGGCGACATCGGGGTGGACGGGGCCAACTACCGGGCCATGGAGTTCACCGGCGACACCATCCGCGGCCTCCCCATGGACGACCGCTTTTCCATGGCCAACATGGCGGTGGAGGCCGGGGCCAAAAACGGCATCATGGCGCCGGACGACATCACGTTGGAATACGTCCGGGGCCGCGCCTTGCGGCCCTTTAAGGTTTATGAAAGCGACCCGGGGGCTCACTATGTCGCGGAAAAAACTTATGACGTGAGCAAGCTGGAGCCCCAGGTGGCGCTGCCGCCGTCGCCGGAGAACGTGCGGCCGGTATCCCAGGTAAGGAACGTACAAATCGACCAGGCGGTGATCGGGTCCTGCACCAATGGGCGCATGGGGGACCTGCGCCTGGCGGCAAAGGTTTTGAAAGGCCGGAAAGCGGCCAAAGGAGTGCGCCTTATTGTGATTCCCGCCACGCCCCTGATTTACCGCCAGGCCATGGATGAGGGCCTGTTGGCGGTGTTCATGGACGCGGGCGCGGTGATTAGCCCGCCTACCTGCGGCCCCTGCCTGGGGGGCCACATGGGCATTCTGGCCCCGGGAGAAGTGGCCATTGCCACCACCAACCGCAATTTCACCGGACGCATGGGGCATCCCCAGTCCCAGGTCTATCTCGCCAACCCCGCGGTGGCCGCGGCCAGCGCCGTGGCCGGGCGTATCGCCGGCCCGGAGGACTTGTAAAAATTGAATGATTGTGGTAATATAAATATCGCCTGGACGGCCTGATTCAACTTTATAACCATTTGCCCAACATCCCAGACCGGGAAACCGAGCACCTTTCCCAAAGCGGCAGCCGCTACAGTCCTGGAACAGGACGAAGGAGAGAACATGGCGGGCCGGAAGAAAGGGAGATGGCTGGCGGGATGGCTAGCCGCATTGCTGGCCGGGCTGCTTGTGGCCGGATGCGCCGGCATCCTGGCGGAAAAGGAATACGAGGACGGCCACCTGGAACGGGTGCGGGTGCAAGGCGGGGAGAGCTGGAGGCTTTATGACCGCAATCCCCTGAAGGAGGACGGAGGCGCGGTCATTCTGAAAAAAGAATCGACATTCTAATTTTTTCGTTGTATATGGAATTTATGTAAGAGCCCTCAAAAGCTCTGGTAGGGGGTCTGGGGAGACCCCGAGACGCCAGGGCAGCCGGACCCCCTGCGGCTTAGTGAGATTCGCAGGCTTTACCGGCATCTTCAACGAAGGCTCTAGGGGGATAAAGATGCGGAAAGCTGGTCAGTGGCCGGCCTTGGTCTTGGCTGTGCTGGTGAGTTGCGGCTGCTCCGGGGTCTTGCTGGAATCAAAAAGCGAAGACGGCGCGGTGCAGCGCCTTAAGGTGGACGGGGGCGAAAGCTGGAGCGCTTACGACGACAAACCCCGGATTCCTTATAAGAAAACCGATGACATGAGCATCATGATCAAGAAGGAGTCCACGTTTTAATACCGTTTTCCGTTTTCCGTTTTCCGAAAAAATTGGTTTATCAAAGAATCGGTCTATTCCCTATTCCCTGATCCCTATTCCCTGCTCCTGGCAACTCCCACTGCGGGTCAGTCCCGACGCCGGGCCCGCACCACCCGATCCGCTCCCTGGTAGTCTTTCAAGATTTCCGGCGGGCCATAGGCCGTGGTCTCCGTGATCAATTGGGCCACCTTAGGGGCCATGCCGTCGGCCACTTCCAGGGCCAGCCAGCCTCCGGGCAGGAGCACCTGGTGGGCTTGGCCGATGAGGGCTTTAAGCAGGTCCGTCCCATCTTCTCCACCCAGGAGCGCTTCTCGGGGTTCAAATTCCTTAATATCTTTAGGCAGGCCTTCCCATACGGGCCGGGGGATGTAGGGAAGATTGGCTACCACCATACTGAACCGCGGCTCTGGCTTAATGGAACTAAGCAAGCTGGCCTGAACCAGGCTGATCCTGGCAGCTGCCCCGTGACGCCGGGCATTTTCCCGGGCCACGTTCAGCGCCGGCCTGGAGACATCCACCGCCAGCCAGCGCATCCCGGGCAGTTCCCGGGCCAGGGTGATGACCACCGCGCCGGAGCCGGTTCCCACGTCAAGGCCTCGGTCTCCGGTCTTCGGTCTTCGGTCTTCGGTTTTAAGGACATCGAGGACGGCTTGGACCAGGATCTCCGTTTCCGGGCGGGGGATAAGGACCGCGGGGGTGACGATAAAATCCAGGGACCAGAACTCCTTATGGCCGATGATGTAGGCCACTGGCTCCCCCTGGCGGCGGCGCAGCACCAGGTTTTTGAAGCGGGCCAGTTCTTCCGGAGTTAGGGGCTGGTCGTGGCGCAGGTAGAGGTCCAGGCGGCTGAGGCCCAGGGCGTGGGCCAGCAGCACTTCTGCGGAGGTCCGGGGTTCGGAAACCCCCTTCTCCCGGAAATAGTCCGCGGCCCACCGGAGCAGTTCCACGATGGTCCATGCTTTGGGGGCCGGGGCCGTCATTTATGCTTGCTGCAGGGCCTGGGTGCGGTAATGGGTGGTGAGGGCCTGGAGGAGTTCATCCAGGTCGCCGTCCAGCGTGGCTTCCATCTTAAGGCCATGGGTTGAAAAGCCGATGCGATGGTCGGTGATTCGGGATTGCGGGAAATTGTAGGTGCGGATGCGTTCGCTGCGGTCGCCGGTGCCCACCTGGCTGCGGCGCTCCTGGGCGATCTGCGCCTGCTGCTCCTGCTGTTTCAGGTCCAACAGCCGGGAGCGCAGCACTTTTAGGGCCTTGGCCTTGTTTTTGTGCTGGGATTTCTCGTCCTGGCAAGTGACCACCAGGCCGGTGGGGAGATGGGTGACCCGCACCGCGGAATCCGTGGTATTGACGCTCTGTCCCCCGGGGCCGGAGGAGCGGTACACGTCGATGCGCAGCTCTTCCGGGCTGATCTGCAGATCCACGTCTTCGGCCTCCGGGAGGATGGCCACGGTGACCGCGGAGGTATGGATGCGGCCCTGGGATTCGGTCACCGGGACCCGTTGGACCCGGTGGACGCCGCTTTCATATTTTAATTGGCTATACACCCGGTTACCCGCGATGGCCGCAATGATTTCTTTAAGCCCGCCGATGCCGGTGGGAGAATGACTCAAGACCTCCAGCTTCCAACCCCGGCGCTCGGCCAGACGGCTGTACATGCGGAACAGGTCCGCGGCAAAGAGACCGGCCTCTTCGCCGCCGGTGCCGGCCCTGATTTCCAGGAGGACGTTCTTTTCGTCGTTGGGGTCCTTAGGCAGCAGCAGAAAACGCAACTCTTCTTCCAGGCTGGCGGCCTGGTCCTTGAGGGCCTGGATTTCTTCCCGGACCAGGGCCTTCAGTTCCTCGTCGGCCTCTTCTTTAAGCAAGCTCTGGCTGTCCGCCAGTTCTTTTTGCACCTGCTGGTAACGCCGGTAGGTCTGGACCAGGGGACTGAGGTCAGCGTATTCCTTGCGGTATTTCTGGTAGAGGTCCTGGGACTTGATGATCTCGGGGTCGCCCAGTAGTCCTTCCAATTCCCGGAAGCGTTGGTCGATGGTTTGTAATTTCTCTAACAACATAAAATAAATTATATAAAAATTTCGGTAAGATGGCAAGGGTGAGGGAAGTTATTAAGGCATTGAAGGAAATGGAAAAATGGGGAGCAGCCGCCACTGGCGGTTGATTTTAAGGTGCAGGCGTTTCTGTTTTACATCGCGCCGGAGCTAGCGGCGCCGGCGGAAGCGCAAAGCCGCCAACCCCAGTAGGCCCGAACCCAGCAGCCAAAAAGCCCCCGGCACAGGGGTCAGGACCAGGTCGTAGCCGATGAGGTCCATGGCGCGCACGTCCGGCTCGGCCACGTCAAAATAGACTCCGTAACCCAGGGTGGGGTCCAGCAGGCCGATGAAGCTGCCCAGGAGGGCATCGTCTTTCCAGTGACTGGCCTGGCGGCCGTCCCCGTATTCACTCCCGGTGGACATGCGGTATTCGCTGGTTAGATCGTCAAAGATGGCTTCCTGCCCGGGAACCAGCATGCGGGGATTGTTGGTGAATCCCGAATAATTGGAGGGGTTGGAGATGTCTTTGCCGAACCGGAAAAGGTCCAGGGAATATGGATAAACGTCGCCGGTCAGGCCAAGGGATTTGTAGTAATCTATGGCATCCACCACGGAGATGAAGCCCAGGGCGTGGCCGATCTCGTGGGCCGCGACGGTTTCAAAGTCAATGGTTCCCGGCGTCACCCCGCCCACGTGGTGGTTGTAAGTAAAGGAGAAACCG
>Ga0194125_10008356_pt1 | contig 14629 bp, 15 predicted proteins | sample TA2KigC250mmetaG_FD_148626 | JGI IMG/M metagenome (GOLD analysis project Ga0194125, IMG submission 148626) | Freshwater microbial communities from Lake Tanganyika, Tanzania - TA2015034 Kigoma Deep Cast 250m | ecosystem: Environmental > Aquatic > Freshwater > Lake | place: Tanzania: Lake... | reverse complement strand
GTCTGGCTCTGCCTGTTCCTTTTTGTCTCCAGGGTTTCCTTCCTCCGCCCCTGACCTCGCCTCTTGTTTTGGCATGAGCTGAAACCTGCCTGCGGTTTGCCATTTGGGAAACAACCACCTGTTGGACCAAATCCGGATTTATCTTTACGTCAAAAATTTCCTTCGGCAACAAAGTATTTCCAACCTCTTTTCCTTCTTGATTGTAAATATTTATCTTCATAATATTATCCTTTAATCTCCACTAATCCCCCGGATATTCCAACAACCGCTCCTTTGACAGCTATTAAATTATTATCTTTGTCAATTTTAACGATTTTCAAATTCTTGACAGTTGTCCTTTCCCCGCCAGTTCTTCCCGGCATCTTTCGCCCTTTAATCACTCGCTCCGGGAAAGAGGTTCCGGTAGACCCCAAAGTTCTCTGCTCATGTTTTGTGCCGTGGGTAGCCGGACGTCCGGAAAATCCCCATCTTTTAACCGCTCCCTGAAATCCTTTTCCTTTGGAAATGCCGGAAATCTTAATTTTATCTCCTTCTTCAAAAAGAGAAACGTTTATCTCGTCTCCGGGTTTTAATTCGTTTTTCTCGTCAATCTCAAACTCTTTTAAATATCTGAATTCTTTTCCTTTTTCAGATTTCTTGGCTTTCTTTTTTTTGATAAAACCAATCTGGACAGCTGAATAACTGTCCTTTTCTTTCGTCTTTATTTGGGTAATGTAGCAGGGACCGGCCTCAATCAGGGTGACTGGCACAACCTTTCCTTGTTCGTCGAACATCTGCGACATTCCCAGTTTCTTTCCTAAAATGAATTTCATAACTTCAAATAAAATACGGGGATTCTAACCCCCGCATTCATTTTCATGGGTTAGTTTGACTGATTACTTCATGAATTTTCGAAATAATTGTTTCTACACATAATAGCACTAAAATGAGAATTTGTAAATTCCCATTATCGTTTACATTTTTATCTCAATATCAACACCTGCTGGCAGGTTCAAATTCATTAAAGCATCAATCACTTTCTGGCTCGGGCTCATTATGTCAATCAGCCTCTTGTGCACTCTCAGTTCAAACTGTTCTCTTGCATCCTTATGGACGAAAGAAGAACGATTGACCGTCTGTTTATGTATTTCCGTGGGCAAAGGTACAGGACCCAATGTTTGGGCCCCGTAACGCAAAGCCACCTCAATAATCTGACGGGCAGAATTATCAATCACTTTATGGTCGAAAGCTCTAAGCTTTATCCTTATCTTAGATTTGGCTTCCTCTTCAACTTCGGTTATTTTCTTTTTTGGCATCTTGAAAGAACCTTTGCTTTAAACTGTTTTCTTTATTTTACCACTTTTGTTACAACGCCTGCTCCAACTGTCCTGCCGCCTTCCCTGATGGCAAACCTCTGCTTTTCTTCCATGGCAATGGGAGTCAGCAACTTCGCTTTCAAATTAACAGTGTCTCCGGGCATTACCATTTCAGTTCCCTCTGGCAAAGTTACCTCGCCTGTTACATCAGTAGTTTTAAAGTAAAGCTGGGGCTTGTAACCGGTAAAGAAAGGAGTGTGTCTTCCGCCTTCTTCCTTTGTTAAAATATAAACTTCCCCTTCAAATTCAGTGTGGGGGGTAATGGAACCTGGCTTGGCTAAAACCTGTCCTCTTTCAACATCTTCTTTTTTCAGCCCTCTGAGCAGAATGCCGACATTGTCTCCAGCTTGTCCTTGGTCAAGAATCTTATTGAACATTTCCACGCTAACAGCAATTGTTTTGCTGGTCGGTTTGATTCCGACTAATTCCACTTCATCGTTAGAGTTAACAATGCCTCTTTCAATACGGCCGGTAGCCACTGTTCCTCTTCCGGCAATTGAGAAAACGTCTTCAATCGCCATTAAGAAAGGCTTGTCGACTTCTCTGAGCGGCTCTGGAATATGCTCGTCTATAGCTTTAACCAGCTCCATAATAGGTTTAACTGCTTCGTCCTCAGCCGAAGTGGCTGATAAAGCTTTTAAAGCTGAACCTTTGATTATTGGCGTGGTATCGCCAGGATAACCGTATTTCTTCAAAAGCTCCCTTAATTCTGATTCAACCAGATTGATCATTTCCGGATCGTCCACTGCATCGCACTTGTTTAAAAACACGACCATAGCCGGCAATCCTACCTGCCTGGCCAAAAGAATATGCTCTCTTGTCTGGGGCATGGGTCCGTCAGGAGCGGAAACAACCAAAACTGCTCCGTCCATCTGGGCAGCGCCTGTGATCATGTTTTTAATATAGTCGGCATGTCCCGGACAATCAATCCAGGCATAATGCCTTTTTTCAGATTCGAATTCAACGTGAGTAACGTTAATCGTAAGCCCACGGGCTTTTTCCTCTGGAGCTGAATCGATCTGGTCTACGGATTTTTCCGTAGCTTTAAAACCGGCCAACTGCTGAACTTTCAGAATGGCGGCGGTTAAAGTGGTTTTGCCATGGTCAACGTGACCGATGGAACCGATGTTTAGATGGGGCTTTCCCCTTGCGAATTTTTCTTTTTCTGCCATATATTTTGTATATTAATTGATTATTAATTATATACTGACCGATATATAATATTTTATTAAACTTTTAATATTTGTCAATTGTGGATTATCTTCTTTTGCCCTCAACTATCTCCTGGGCTATGTTGCCGGGAACCTCTTCGTAATGGTCAAATTCCATAGTAAAGGTTCCTCTGCCTTCAGTCAAGCTTCTTAAAGCAGTCGCATAACCGAACATTTCAGCCAAAGGTACTTTAGCATCAATCACTTTCATTTGCAATCTGTCTTGCGTTTCTTCTATTTTTCCCCTCCTGGCTGACAAATCTCCGATAACGTCACCGAAAAAGTCAGCAGGAATTACCACTTCCAGCTTCATAATCGGCTCCAATAAGACTGGTTTTGCTCTTTTGGCAGCTGATTGGAAAGCCATGGAACCGGCAATCTTAAAAGCCATTTCAGAAGAATCAACTTCGTGGAAAGAGCCGTCAAAAAGCGTTACTGACAAGTCAACAATCGGATAGCCTGCAACCACTCCTTTGTCAGTAGCTTCTATCACTCCTTTTTCAACGGCCGGAATGAATTCACGGGGGATAATTCCTCCTTTAATCTCGTTGACAAATTCAAAACCTTCGCCTCTTTCTTTAGGTTCAACTTTCAAAACAACATGGCCGTATTGCCCCCGGCCGCCTGACTGCCTGACATATTTTCCTTCTGCTTCAGCTTCCATCTTAATGGTTTCTTTATAAGCTACCTGCGGCCTGCCGATATTGGCCTCCACTTTAAATTCTCTTTTTAATCTGTCAGTAATAATTTCCAAATGCAATTCTCCCATGCCGGAAATAATTGTTTCGCTGGTTTCCAAATCTCCCTTAACCCTGAAAGTCGGATCTTCGTCCATCAGCCTTTTTAAAGCAGTGCCCATTTTTTCCTGGTCAGCTTTGGTTTTAGGTTCAATCCTGATTGAAATAACAGGTTCCGGAAAAACGATTTTCTCTAAAACAATAGGGCTGCTTTCATCGCAAAGAGTATGGCCTGTGGAAGTGTTTTTTAAGCCGACAGTGGCAGCAATGTCTCCGGCAAAAACCTCTTCCACCTCTTCCCTGTCATTGGCATGCATTCTCAAAATCCTGCCGATCCTTTCTTTTTCACCGGTAGTTGTATTTAAAACATAAGAACCCCGCTTCAAAAAGCCGGAATAAACTCTGAAAAAAGTCAGAGTACCCACATACGGATCAGTAGCCACTTTAAAAGCTAAAGCGCAAAAAGGCTTGTTGTCCGATGCTTCTCTTTCAAGAACTTCATTGGTTTTCGGATCAGTGCCGGTAATAGCCGGAAGCTCAGTCGGGTTCGGCAGATATTCAACCACTCCGTCAAGCATTAGCTGGACTCCTTTATTCTTTAAAGCTGAACCGCAAAAAACAGGAATAAGCTTGTAATTGATAGTTGCTTTTCTCAAGGTTTTTTTCAATTCTTCAACCGATATTTCCTGCTTAGCTAAATATTTGTCCAAAAGAGATTCATCTTCTGCGGCAATTTTCTCAATTAATTTTTCTCTCCATTCTTTGGCTTTTTCAAGCAAATCTGCCGGAATTTCCTCTTTTTTGACAATCTGTCCGAAATCACCCTCAAACCTTAAAGCTTTCATTTCCAGCAAATCGATTATTCCTTCAAACTTGGCTTCCTCGCCTATTGGCAACTGTAGAGCAACAGCACAAGGGGAAAGCTTTTGCAGAATGGAATTGAAGCTTTTTTCGAAAGAAGCGCCCATCCTGTCAAGCTTGTTAATAAAACATATTCTGGGAACATGGAATTTGTCTGCCTGTCTCCAGACTGTTTCAGATTGCGGTTCCACTCCTGCTACGCCGTCGAAAACAACCACTGCTCCGTCCAAAACCCTTAAAGCTCTCTGGACTTCAACCGTAAAATCAATGTGGCCCGGCGTATCAATAATATTAATCCTGTATTCTGTTTCCTTTTTCTTTTCCAAATTGGAAGGCGTCCAAAAGCAAGTGGTGGCGGCAGAAGTAATGGTGATTCCCCTTTCTCTTTCCTGCTCCATCCAGTCCATAACAGCTTTGCCGTCATGCACTTCTCCTATTTTATGGGAAATGCCGGTGTAAAATAAAACTCGCTCGGATACGGTTGTTTTTCCGGCGTCAATATGGGCGATGATCCCTATGTCTCTGTATCTTTCTATTGGATATTGTCTCATAGCTTTACCAGGAAAAATGAGCAAAAGCCCGATTGGCCTCTGCCATTCGATGGGTATCTTCTTTCTTCTTTATGGCTGTTCCTTCGTTTTTTGCAGCTAAAATCAGTTCCTCTGCCAGTTTTTCTTTCATCGGCTTGCCTTTTTTGGCCCTGGCTGCATTAATTATCCATCTCATTGCCAAAGTAACCATCCTGTCTCCCCTTACTTCCCTTGGAACCTGATAAGTGGCTCCGCCAACTCTTTTTGGTTTGATTTCCAATAAGGGAGAAGCGTTTTTAATGGCTGTTTCAAAAACTTCCAAAGGCTCTTTCTTCGTTTTTTCCTTGATAATATCAAAAGTGCCGTAAATTATTTTTTCAGCTATTGTTTTTTTGCCGTTCCTCATCACCTGATTTATGAACTTGGCTACGGTCACATTATCGTAAACCGAATCAGGGGAAATCGGTATTCTTTTTTTCTTTTTTCTGGCCATAGATTATTTTTCCTTCTTTTTACCGTATTTGCTTCTTTGCTTTTTTCTACCTTCCACGCCTGCTGTATCCAAAACTCCCCTGACTATGTGGTATCTGACGCCAGGCAAATCCTTAACCCTGCCTCCTCTTAAAACAACTACTGAGTGCTCCTGTAGATTGTGGCCTTCGCCGGGAATATAAGCTGTCACTTCCATGCCGTTGGTCAGCCTTACCCTGGCTACTTTTCTCAAGGCAGAGTTCGGTTTTTTGGGAGTGGAAGTGAAAACCTTCAAGCAAACCCCTCTTTTAAAAGGAGATCCGTAGTCTTTCGGACGGTTCTTTAAAACATTGAAACCAAAAGACAAGGCCGGCGACTTGGTTCGCTTTTTGGCTTTCTTCCTTCCCTTTTTAATTAATTGATGAATTGTCGGACACATAAACTACAATTTAGCACAAAGCCGATTAAATTACAAGAGGCTGGCCGGTTACCAGAGAAAAAAGAAAATACGAAGCGTTGAAAATCAAGTTCAGCCCGCCAAAGAAAATAAAGAACAGAAATACGAAAAGTCCGTACCTTTCAAGAAACATTCTGGCTTGAAGCAGTTTTCCCGGAAAAAAAGAAAAAAGAACATGAGAGCCGTCAAAAGGCGGAATGGGGATCAGGTTGAAAACTGCCCAGGCAAAATTGTAAACAACGATTATGCTGAATAATATTAAAAGGGGTTCGGGTAAAGATAAAAACCTTATGGCTAATCCAAAAATTACTGCCAAAAGAAAATTGGTTGCAGGCCCTGCTATAGCCACTTTCAAAGAACCCCATCTCTGGTCTTTAAAATTCAAAGGGTTGACTGGCACTGGCTTTGCCCAGCCGATTATCGGCCCTTTGCCGAAAGTGGCAAACAGCAAAAGCAAAGGAACAAGAATAGTTCCCAAGGGATCAATATGCTTTAAGGGATTCAAAGTTAAGCGCCCTGCTCTTTTTGCCGTTTCGTCTCCCAAATGCAAAGCAATGCTTCCGTGAGCAACTTCATGAATGACAATGGAAAAAAATAAAATCAATAAAATAAAAACAATTTCCATATCTTTCATAATAACACAACTTGAAGGAAATAAAAATTTCTGCTAGTATTAAAAAGTCGTAATTAACTTTAAAGAACAACAAATATGGCAAATGTCTGCGCAATCTGCGGGAAAAAAACTCTGATGGTCTGGAAAAGAGTCAAACTCAGAGGAAGATATAACCCGACAACAAAAACAAGGAAAAAACCAAATCTCCAATGGGTCAAATTAGCTTCGGGCAAAAGAGTGAAGGCCTGTACGAAATGCATCAAAGCATTGGCTAAAAAGAAATAATCTCTTTGCGGGGTGTAGTATAACGGTAGTATTTGCCCTTGGGGTGGGTAAGACCCGGGTTCAACTCCCGGCATCCCGAACTAAACTAAAAAACCGCCAATATAGCGGTTTTTTAGTGGCTCTGTGTTCTAGGAAGTTTTCTCGGAAAAAGTTCAAAGTGGGAACCCTAGTCTCGGCCCAAGAGCCAAGAATCATATCAAGCTCCCTTAAAAAACTTTTGTACCAGAACTAACTAGATACAGAGCCAATTTAATTATACCTTTTTGCAAAAAACACTGTCAAATCAAAGGCCTAAAACGTCGCTAATCTGCTTTATCAAAGAAACGACAACCGGCGGAGGAAGCAAACTATAAGAAGGCTCTTTGCTATCGTTTAAAACAACCCAAGGCCTCTCTTTTACGATTGCTTTGCCCCCTTTCCACTCGTAATAATATTCCGGAGTAATTTCGTAGTCGTCAATCGAACTTTTAACTAATCTCTTGGGGACAGAATTCCTTAAAAGAATCTTTGGAATACCGTAAAGGGAAATTGCCTGGTCAATCAGCTTTCCGTCTTTTTTCAGCCTTTCTTTTATCGGCTTTACGCCAAGTTCGTCGCCTTCTTTGCGGACCATTCTTATTGCCTTGCATTTTGGGTTATCGCAGAGCAAATAGAATTCTTTTTTCTTTGGATCATAGCCTATTTTAGAAGTAGGCAATAATTTCAAGTTTCTGGAAGTCTGGCAATTGGGACAGATGACCCTGTATTTTATCCTTTCGTCAATCACCTTTTCCGGCACGTCTATCAGAACGAAAAAGTCAGGGTCGTCACGATAGCCGATCAAATCCCTGAAAAACAAAGCAAAGTTTATCTGGTCCAAATCCCTGGGAAAGCCGTCAAGAAAAATAGTTTTCCTCTGTCTTTTCCCGATCTCTCTTTTTACCAAAGCTAAAATTAATTCTGTCGGCAAAAGAGTTTTTGTGCTTCTCTTCTCCAAAAAAGACATTAATTCTTCAACCTTTTGCCAGCCGCGGTAATTCTTTTCCAAAAATGAAAAAAGCTCTTTTTTCTTTCTGACGTCTTTCAGCTCCTTATCGATTCCCCTGATCATATCGCCTATTGAAAAATGTTCTATTCTCTCCGGGTCAATAATTTCAGCGAACATTTTAGAATACGTTCCTTTGCCGGAATTTTTCTTTCCGACCAAATAAGCGACGAAAGTATTTCCTTTTCTGAAATATTCTCTTAGTTTTTTAATTTCGCTCCCCGCTTTCAACTGGAAATATTCTTCTCTCTGTTTTGGATCGTTTAAATCAAAAGTTGCTTTCAATTTTGGATTCTTAGTTTTAAAAATTGGAAACTGCATAATTTTTACCGTTGCAAATAATTTTAATATCGCCCTGTTGGTCCGTCCTGAATATTCTTATACCATACTTTTCCAAAGTAGCCAAAGTCTCCTGGTTGGGATGGCCGTATTTATTGTCTTTGCCAGCGGAAATTACGGCCATTTCCGGCAAAACCTTTTCAATAAATTCCTGGCTGCTTGACGTTTTACTTCCGTGATGGCCAACTTTCAAAATGCCAGAGGACAAATAAATTCCTCTTTCAACCATTTGCTTTTCAACCGATTGAAAGGCGTCTCCGGTAAACAAAAACGAATTATCGCCGAAAACCAATCTGGAGACGATTGAAGTGTCGTCAATATTTTTAACTTCCCTGTTCTCCAAACTTTCAAAAGGATAAATAATTTCCAAAACCATTTTATCGGCAATTACCATTTGTCCGGATTGCGCAGTATATATCTTTGCTTCTTTAATCGCTTCCTGCCACTTTTTAAAAATAGCTGTTTCCATTGATATGCCTGTCCATAAAACATTTTCCACTTCGTAATTCTCCAAAACCTTAATCAGGCCCGATACATGGTCTTCGTGCGGATGGGTTAATATAATCAGATCAATTGTCCTATCCCAAAAAGGCATCTCAGCCCCAAGCTTTTCCAAAACAACAGAGCCAGGTCCTCCGTCAATCAAAATCTGATGATTATCTGAAGTTTCAATAAAAATAGCGTCTCCCTGGCCGATATCAAAAAAATCCACTTCCAAAGAACCGTATTTGTTCAAATCAAAAACAGTCAGCCAGGCTAAAACGTTCAAACAGAACAAAATTATCAAAGCCGGTATAATCCTGTTTTCTTTATACATATATACAGTATATCAATAAAACAAAATCCCGTTAAAGAAAACGGGGTTTTGCTTAAGAAACAACGTTATTTCTCAAAGGATCATTAGGCCTTTCCCATTATTCTGAACATCTTGGTCCCGCATTTCGGGCAAGTGCCAGTCATTGCTCTTCTTTTTACTCCGCCCTTTCCTTTCATTGCTACTTCTTTTGCATTAGAAATTTCTTGTTTCTTTTTGCATTTTACACAATAACCTTCCATAATGTTGTAAAAAATGTAATTTTTCAAAACCGACCTTTATCCACAACTTTATTTAGCTTAATTTAAGCACAAATTTAAGTCAAGCCCCCTTAAAAACTATTCTCTTACCTGACAAGTGTCAAAAAAATCTGAAATTTCTTCCTTTATTACCAAAAGAAAGTCCTTTGGGTACGGTTTTGTCTTCTCAAGCTCAGGATCAATGGTTTTTTCAGGACGGAAATTCTGCAAAAAGAACTTTTTTGTTCTACCAATCTCCCGAGCGACCCGAATAACGTCTTCTTTCTTATGAAGAGACGGAATAACTGTCATTCTGAATTCGTAATCAAGGACGGAATTCTTTATTGTTTCAATACTCTCTTTAATATTGTCCAATTTTACTTTTATACCGGCCGCTCTGTCATATTTTTCAAAAGGAGCTTTTATGTCCATTGCCACATAATCGACCAAATGTTCATCAATTAGCTTTTTTATCATTTTAGGATTGGATCCGTTGGTATCCAATTTCACAGCATAACCCAGTTTTTTAATCCTTTTGATAAAATCTGGCAGATCGTCATTAACTGTCGGTTCTCCCCCGCAGATCACCACTCCCTCTAAAAGACCTTTTCTTTTTTTAAGAAAATCAAAAAAGTCTTTTTTTGAAATTCTAGGCTGCAGTTTCATTTTCTCCGGTAAAACTAATTCTGCAGAATAACAGAAAGGGCAACGGAAGTTGCATCCGATAAGAAAAACAGTGGCCGCAATGCGGCCAGGAAAGTCAATTAAGGTAGTTTTTTGTAATCCGCCTATTTCAATCATTTTGCCGTTGTTAAATTGGCTGTACTGTATTCTTTTCTTTCTTTAAACTCTTCCTGTTTCCCTTCGTTCCATTGTTGAACCGGGCGCAAATATCCAACAACCCTTGAATATACTTCGCAGGGCTGCTTTATCGTACATTGCGGACATTCAAAATGTTCACCCGACAAGTAGCCGTGTGTCGGACAAATTGAAAAAGTAGGAGTGATTGTAATATATGGCAAATGAAAGTTCTCGAAAATTCTTTTAACCAAAGCTTTGACGGTCTGTACCTCGTTAATTCTTTCTCCTAAAAACAAATGTAAGACTGTGCCGCCGTTATAAAGACATTGCAATTCATCCTGCGACTCCAAAGCCTCAAAAGGATCATTGGTGTAATTAACTGGAAGATGGCTGGAATTAGTATAGTAAGAAATCTTGCCGTTGCCGGCAGTCACAATGTCAGGGTATTTTTCTTTGTCTTTAAGGGCTAATCTGTAAGCGGTCGATTCAGCGGGCGTTGCTTCCAAATTATAGATATTCTCCGTTTCCTTTTGGTATTGCACCAATCTGTCTCTCATAAAACTTAAAACTTCCAAAGCGAATTTCCTTCCTTTTTCTGAAGCAATATTTTCGCCGATGAAATTAAGAACAGCTTCGTTCATCCCCACCAGACCAATGGTGGCAAAATGGTTGGCGTAATACCCGCCTCTGGCTTTTTTAATATCTGATAGATAAAACTTGGAATAAGGATACAAACCCTTTTCAATAAAATGCTCTATGGTTTTCCTTTTAATTTCAAGGCTTTTTTCGGCCAAATCCATCACTTTTTCCAATCTTTCAAAAAAATCATTTTTTGTCTTTGAAAGATAGCCTATCCTCGGGAGATTGATTGTCACCACGCCGATACTTCCTGTTTTACTGCCGGAACCGAATAGTCCTCCGCCTCCCCGATTGTAAAGTTCGGTTAAATCAAGACGCAATCTGCAGCACATGCTTTTTACATCTTCCGGCTTCATGTCTGAATTTATATAATTGGCAAAGTAATTCGTACCGTACTTGGCTGAAGCTTCAAAAATTAAGTCATAAATGGGTTCGTCCCAGGGAAAATCTTTGGTAATGTTAATGGTCGGAATGGGAAAATGAAAAGGCCTGCCTGATTTGTCGCCCTCTAACATTGTTTCATAAAGAGCCTTATCAAATATTTTCATTTCTTCCTCGAATTCCCCGTAAGTTTCTCTCTGAGCTTTCCCTCCGATAATTACTGGCTGTTTGGCGAAAACCGGGGAAGGTTTTAAATCTAAAGTAATATTAGAAAAAGGGCATTGAAATCCGACTCTGGTGGGAACAGCCATATTGAATAAAAATTCCTGGAGCGATTGCTTTACCTGCTGATAACTAAGGTTATCGTAACGGATAAAAGGAGCCAACAAAGTGTCAAAATTTGAAACGGCAACCGCTCCTGCTACTTCCCCTTGTAAAGTGTAAAGAAAATTCACTATTTGCCCGAGTACGGCTCTGAAATGTTTTGCTGGTTTTGTTTCAACTTTTCCCGGTACTCCGCAAAAACCTTTCAAAAGCAAATCATATAAATCCCAACCAGAACAATAAGGACCTAAAGTATCTAGGTTATGCAAATGAAAATCTCCTGATTCATTAGCTTCCCTAATTTCCTGCGGATAGATTTTGTTCAGCCAATATTTTTTTGTGATATTGGAAACAGAATAATGGTTTAATCCCTGAAGAGAAAAAGCCATATTGGCATTCTCCTGCACTTCCCAATCAAGCTTTCCTAAATACTGGTCCATTCTTTCCACTGATTCCTCGGAAATTGCTACAGCATCCCTAATTCTCCTTCTCTGTTCTCTGTAAAGAATGTAAGATTTGGCGGTTTCCACCAAGTTTTCCAAAATTAGCACCTCTTCAACAATGTCCTGGATCTGTTCGACCACCGGAATCTCCCCTTCCTTGAATCTGCGGTTTAAAAATTCAACCACTTTGTCTGAAACTCTCTTTGAGACCTCGCCGTCACCCTGCTTGGTGGCGGTCACTGCTTTAAAAACAGCCTTAGTAATTTTAGACTGGTCAAAATCAACGATCGTTCCGTTTCTCTTTTGAATTTTAGTAATTTTATTTTGGTCCATTTTTAGAGAAAAAATTAGATATTAATACATTTTAGCCAAAATTTAAAGAAGGGTCAAACCTTGTCAACCCCTCTTAAAAACCGAGCTTTTCCACAAGTAATTATTCCCCTTTTTTCTCAATGGCTCCGTAAGGGCAAACGCTTTCTCCGCCGCATTCTTCCAGTTTTTGTGAATCAATCACTTCAGCTTTTCCCTCATCTTTCAATTCTGTCCCGCCTTGGCACTGGGTAACGCATAATCCGCAGCCGATGCACTTTTCTTTGTTTATAATATACATATATATATATTAAAAAATAACAAAAAGACCTTTATTCTCCGATGATTTGTATTTGAAATTTCCTTTTTCTTGATTGGTCAAGCTCGACAAAAAAAATTCTCTGCCATTGTCCCAGTTGCAGTTTTCCGTCTATTAAATTCAAGACAGCCGAGACCGGCAAATGGATTGCCCGGCAATGGGCATGTCCGTTAGCGCATTCGTCAGGACACATATTTACTGTTCTGATGGTGAAATCATTATGCCTGTAATCCCTGTCTCGTTTGGCCGTCTCTTTCAAATCTCTTTTAAAGTCTTCAATCAACAATGGTTCGTTTTCATTAACGATAACTGTTGCTGTTGTGTGCATGCTTTGAACATTTACCAAACCACTCTTAATTTTGCTTTCTGCAATAAAAGCTGTTACTTTTTCTGTAACATCGGTAAAATCCAATTCTTCTTTCGTCTGAATCTCAATTGTTTTGTTTAACAATTTCATCTCAACTATTTGCCCGTTAATTCCTCTATCTCTTTTTTCCCCTCTTCCAATTCTTTTGCCTGTTCTGCATCTTCTCTCAAGAGCAATGTTTCGAATTCTCCGACATGGGTTTTTTCTTCCTTGGCAATATCCAAAAGGGTTTTTTTGATATCTTCTTTCTCGGTCATGGCTGCTAACTGCTCGTAAAGAGAAACAGCGTCAAGCTCGGCAATCATGCCTAATCTCAAAATCTCTTTATCCAAGTCTTCCTTCTTTACTTTTTCAAGTGAAATTGGTAACTGCGATAACATATTTTTAAAATTAATTGTTGGCGACCTTTAAGTTTAAAATTCCAATCCAGTCATCTAATAATTCAATCTAACATATTTTATTACTTTTTTTTAATAAGCAAAACAATACTGCCTACCAAGCCAACCAAAAAAGCTATCGGGCAAACAACAACTGCTAAAAGAAAAAACAAAGGTTCATCTCCGATACCGATTCTTTCCCAAAAGTTTTCTCCAAAAAAAATAATAAAAAGACCGAAAATCAGATTGTGCAGTATTATACTGACAATCATTACCAAAGGAGAAATGCCTGTCAGCAGCAAAAACGTTTTAAGCTTTCCTTTAACTTGTTTTTTGAAGGTAAAAAACACCAAGACAATGCTCAAAGCAAAGAATATTAAATAAGGCAACCAGAAAAATAAGGACCGCAATTTGTCACCGAATGGTTGGTTGATAAAATAAAGACCGGCCACAACATACAGGAAAACAACCATTAATATTCCAAGAATTATGGCAAAAGTTTTTTTCATATATTAAAAACTACTTTCTTAAAAAACAGTTATTACTGGCCAATAATCGAACTATCTGTTAAACAATTTTAACAGCCACCCGAACAAACTGAATTGGCCTTCCTGCGATTCTATAAAATCTTCAATTTTCGTTTGCTCCTGCTCTAGCGCCTGAATCTGATTTTGAAGCTCTGTTTCTTCTGCTGTATTTTGGACGTTTTCCATTAATTTATTCAATTGTTCCAATCTGTTTCTGGTTTGGACAAACTCGCTCCTTAAAACTCCCAGATTCTTGTAGTCTGTCCCCATCAGGAATGTTTTTATCCTGCTTCTTGTCTGAATCTGCTCCATTGCCTGGACAGTTGTGCTTGCTGATTGATTCTGCTGCTGCGCAATTGTTCTCACCTGTTCTCCTATTCCCCCTTGCCTGTCAGCAATCTGCAAAAGGCCCTGGACAAAATCTGCGACAGCGCTTTTGTGCTGCTCGGCATTAACTTGCCCCTGCTGAGATTGAACTTGCCCCTGGCCTTGCGTTGATTTTGCGTTTGCCAAAAAAGCAAAAGAGAAAACAAACATTATTGCTAAAACAGACAAGAATAATAGATTGTTTTTTGTTTTAAACATATTTGATTTATTTTAAATAACGTTTCGACCTTTATTTATTATACTAAAAACGCTTTTTTTTACCACTTAAGCAAAAACTCGTGATATTTGTCTCCTTTATGGACGCATTTTGTTTCCTGGCAGGTTATTTCCTTGCCGACAACCGTTCTGACAAGATTGGAGAAATATCCTTTCATGTGCAGACAGTGAATTGGATGGAGATGAAAATCCTCAATAGTCACAATTATATATTTTTTTTCTTCATCCAGCTCTTTGATTTTTAAATCCCCTATAGTATAGTATTTTCTCCACATTTTAGGAGCCCGGTCAGCCATTAACTTAACTGAACCGAAATATTTCAAAAACATTTTTACGATAAAAGAAACTTTTGAGCCGAAAGCGCCGATCTCCTCAAACTTTTCATCCCCGAAATTGAAAAGCTTTTTAATAACCAGCAACTCAATTATTTCCAAATATATCGAATAAAATCCCCAGGGTTCTGTGTTTTTGTGATTTATCGGATAACCAAGCTCTTTCATTACTTTCTCCAGTTCTATCAAGCCTTGCTCGCCTTTCTCTTTAATAATAAAATCCTCGTGGTTTTTTAACGCCATTCCCCTCACCTCTCCCTTGATCTTTATT
>Ga0194125_10008349_pt1 | contig 14639 bp, 12 predicted proteins | sample TA2KigC250mmetaG_FD_148626 | JGI IMG/M metagenome (GOLD analysis project Ga0194125, IMG submission 148626) | Freshwater microbial communities from Lake Tanganyika, Tanzania - TA2015034 Kigoma Deep Cast 250m | ecosystem: Environmental > Aquatic > Freshwater > Lake | place: Tanzania: Lake... | reverse complement strand
CAGAAGGCTCGTGGCTGAGTCCTGGTTCACGCTTTCCCCAGAGGACCAGAAGGAAGCCCTGGCGGTCGCTGCTGCCAAATCCGGCTGGCCGGCGAACCTGCTGGAAAAGGACATCTGGGTGGTCTGGGCGCTGCAGACCCTGGGGACAGAGCAGCAGTTGCTGGAGACCCTTACCTTCAAAGGGGGCACCTCCCTATTCAAGGCCTATGGGCTGATCGATCGCTTCTCGGAAGACGTCGATCTGACCCTCAACATCCAGCACCTCTGGCCGGAGGTTGACCTAGCTCCGGCAGTCAATCCCAGCCAGGCGGACAAGCGTCGCAAGGACGCAGACAGAAAGCTCAAGCAGTGGGTCCGGGAGATCCCCCTGCCGCTGATCCAGGGCGCTGCCGCTGCAACCGGCGTCACCCTTGAGCTGGTGCTGGAGCAGTCCGAAGCAGGTCGCCGCCAGCCACCCACCATCGTCATCCACTACCAACCGCTGATCCCGGCGCCAGATCACAGCTCCGGGTATGTGCGGCCGGCGGTGCGGCTTGAGTTCGGCGCCCACTCCACCGGCGAACCGCATGGGCCGATGCCCATCTCATGCGAAGCGGCGACCCATCTGGCGATGCTCGACTTCCCGGCCGCCAGGCCACTGGTGATGGATGCCAGGCGCACGTTCCTGGAGAAGGCCGCGGCCATCCATGTCGCCTGCCGCAAGGGACGCTGGGGCAGCGGCGATGGCGACCGCTATTCACGGCACTGGTACGACCTCGATCGCCTGGCCCGTGCAGGTATCGCGGAGGCGGCCATCCGTGACCGGCCCCTCGCTGTTGAGGTGGTGCAGCACAAGGAGGACTTCTGGCGTGCCACGGATGCCGATGGGCAGCCGATCAACTACGGCCAGGTGATCAACGGCCAGCTGCAACTGGTGCCGACCGCTGCCGCCCGACAGGCTCTGGAGTCGGACTACAGGGCCATGACCGACTCGGGGATGCTGCGCGGTGAGATCCCGAGCTTCCCGGAGCTGCTGGAGCGGATCGCGCTGCTGGAGCAGCAGTGCAATGCCATCGCCCGCTCCCTCTGGTGAGCCGCCAGGCCGACACGCATTCCGCCAAGTGGGGACCTCGGTTTTTGCGCTACGTAGCGCAAAACGGGTCGAGCTCCGGCTCAAGGGCAGCTGCTTGCCTCAGTTTTGCGCTGGATGTTGCGCTATTGGGCCTGATCGCGGCTCTGCGGGCGGCCTGAGCAACAAAAAAGACCCCTTGCAGCGCAAGGAGTCTGACGGAATGGAGCCAAGCGGACTCGAACCGCTGACCCCCTGCATGCCATGCAGGTGCTCTACCAGCTGAGCTATGGCCCCGAGAAGGCGCTTTGGCAGCGGTGACGCTGGTCGTCTCGCTTTGGCCCGTGGGCCTTGCCGTGCGCTGAATGAGCTTACAACGCCACCTGCTCAGACCTGGCGCCAGACGGCGACCAGCTTGCCCTGCACCGTCACTTGGTCGGCGGGAAGCACGATTGGTTCGTAGGCCGGGTTGGCGGCCTCCAGGGTCACCGTGGCGCCGCTGCGGTGGAAGTGCTTGAGGGTGGTGCCACTGCCTGGCACCAGGGCGCTCACGATCGTGCCGGCTTTGAGGCGGCTGGGGTCTGTCACCGGCTCCAGCAGCACCACATCGCCATCAGCGATGTGGGCATCCACCATCGAATCGCCGTTCACCGTGAGGGCAAACAGGCCGCGGGTGTCGAGCACCGGGGCCAGGTCGAGCCGCTCCTGGATGTCGTCGAAGGTTTCCACCAGACCACCGGCGGCCACCGCGCCGAGCACCGGAATGCCGCTGGCCATGCCGCCCAGCAGTTGCAGGGTGCGGGCCTGGCCTTCCTGCCAGGTGATCCAGCCCTTCTGCTGGAGGTGGCGCAGGCGGCTTTGGATCGGCGCCGGTGAGCGCAGCCCCATGGCCTCCATCATCTGGCGGATCGAGGGGCTGTGGCGGTGGGCGCCGATGTAGTCGGCCAGCCAGTCGTAGAGCTCCCGCTGGGCCGTGGTCAGCTCCTGCTGGGTGTCGTGATGCCCTGGATGAGCAAGGTGGCGCTGGTGAGCAGGCTGGGGCACCGGGTTGGCGTCGCTGATACAGATGTACCGCCTCGTGGGCGCTTTGTCCAGCTCTTCGGTTGGCGGATTGTGCTCAAGGGCTGGGCGACAGGGAGGGCACCGGTGGTGGTGGCGCAGGAAAAAGTGGAGCCGCTGGAGTCAGGCTGCCATTGAGCAGTTCGTTCAGGGCAGCGATGCGCTCAGCGGCCGGCTCCGGGCCCAGGGCCCACAGGCTCTCTAGGTAAAAGAAAGCCACCCCCAGGCCCTGGTCACGGTTGGCCTGCACCTTGGCGCGGATCAGAGGCATCGCCGTGGGGCGGTTGCGCTGCCCGCTCATCACGGCAACGGCGGTGGGGATGCGCTTGCGGGCTTCCTGCACCTCGGGCCTGCTGAGCTGGGGCAGATAGCTGGCCAGATCCGGACGGTAAATCTGGATCAGCAGCTCATCGGCGATGCCCCGCTGCACCCAGGTGCGCCAGTCCTGCAGCTGCAGCTTGTAGGCGAAGTCGTAGTAGTTGGGGGAGATCGAGATGATGGCCCCGGGCCGGGCGGCCCGCACGGCCTTCGCCAGGCGCTCCATGAAGGCGGTGAGACGATCGGCGCGCCACTTCACCCAGGCAGGGTCGTCCGCATTGGCGGGTGGTTCGCGCCCGGTGTCCTTGCGGTAGAGCGCCACGGTGAAGGGGTCGTAGCCGAAGTCCCGCGGCAGGCTCATGTGGTCGTCAAATTGGATGCCTTCAGCGCCGTACTGGCTCACCACCTCGAGCACCAGGTCGGTGATCAGCTGTTGCACCTCCGGCCGGAAGGGGTTGAGCCACACCACCTCCCCCGCGGCGCTGATGGAGATGAGGCCGCCATCGCGTTTCTGGGTGAGCCAGCTGCGGTGGCGGCGCGCCAGCTCCGAATCGGGCGGCGCCATGAAGCCAAACTCAAACCAGGGCACCACCACCAGCCCCCGATTGCGCCCGGCCGCGATCAGTTCCCCGATCACGTCCTGCCCCTGAAGGCCGCGGTAGGTGAAGTCCTGGAGCTGGCGCCCCTCGCTCACCGCGCTGGGGTAGTAGGCCATGCCGCCGTTCCACACCACCGCGTAGAGGCGGCTGAACTGGAGATCGGCCAGCTGGTTCACCGTGGCCTGCATGCGGTTGCGGTCGCGCAGCACCGGCATGTCGTTGGCGGTGAGCCACACGCCCCGCAGTTCCGGTTGCTGGGCTCGGCTTGGCGGAGCCAGATTCAGCAGGGTGGACTGGAGCACACCCGTCAGGAGCAGCGCCAGGCGGAACCGGCGAAGTCGACGGGCACGCGCCATCTCGTTCAGGGCTCAGCCAGCAGCGCCGCCAGCAGGGCCTGCTGGGCGTGCAGGCGGTTTTCGGCCTGGTCGAAGATGCGGCTGGCGCTGCCCTCCATGGCACCGGCGCTGATCTCCAGGCCCCGGTAGGCCGGCAGGCAGTGCAGCACGATCGCCCGGGGATCGGCCTCCGCCACCAGCTCTTCGTTCAGGCACCAGCCCGCGAAGGCCCGCTCCCGCTCAGCCTTCTCCTCTTCCTGGCCCATCGACGCCCACACATCGGTATAGAGAGCATGGGCGCCGCGCACGGCCGCCACCGGCTCATGCAGCACCTCCACCGTGGCGCCGCTGGCCGCCGCCAGGGCCCGCGACTGCTCCAGCACGGCACTATCGGGGTCAAAGCCCACCGGGCATCCGATGCGCACGTTCACACCCAGCAGGGCACCGCAGAGCATCAGCGAGTGGGCCACGTTGTTGCCGTCGCCCACGTAGCTGAGGGTGAGACCAGCCAGCGCGCCGAAGGCTTCCTGCAGGGTGAGAAAGTCGGCCAGGGCCTGGCAGGGGTGTTCCAGGTCGGTGAGGGCGTTGATCACGGGGATCGAGGCCCAATGGGCGTAGTCCGCCAGCTCCTCCTGGGCGAAGGTGCGGATCGCCAGGGCATCCACGTAGCGGCTCAACACCCGGGCCGTGTCGGCCACGGGCTCTCCCCGGCCCACCTGGGTCACCTGGGGATTGAGATCGAGGGTTTGACCGCCGAGGCGGGCCATGGCCACCGTGAAGCTCACCCGGGTGCGGGTGGAGGATTTCGAGAAGATCAGGCCGAGGGTCTTGCCACCCAGGTTGATGTGGGTGCGCCCGGCCTTGAGGTCGGCGGCCAGCCGCAGCAAGCTCAGCGTCTGGTGGGCGCTCAGGTCGGCGGAGGAGAGGAGATCCCGGCTGTGGAGCTCTGCCAGGGCCGGATATCCGTTGATGGCAGCCATGGCTGCAGCTCTAAAGAACCCTTATCCGCGATCAGGGGCCCCGGCGTCAAGGTCTTTTTCTTGGCACTGCTGGGTGAAATGGGCTTGGAAGCCCCCAACCAGCCCACCAGAGCCCACCTCTTATGGGCAATCTGCATAAAAGCCAGGCGCCTGCTTGGACACGTGGAGCTATAGAGTTGTTTAATCCTTACAGCGGGCTCCTGCATGCTTACCCCTCGCCATCATCGGGCTGGTTCAAGAAGGTCGTCTTTGCTGGGCATCAGCCCGGCATTGCTTGCCGTTGCCATGGGACTCCCCCTCTCCACTCCTTTAGCCGTGAGTGCTCAAGGCTCATCTGTCTTGGCGGGGCGACCGATCACCGTGGCTGTTCGGAAGGTCAAAGACTCGGCTAATGCATCTTGGTGGAAACCATCTTATGAAGAGAAGCTCGCTGACATGCTCTCCACGGAACTGACCAACAGTGGTCATTTCACTGTGCTGGAGAGGGACAATGTAGCCATGCAAGAACTTCAAAAGGAATTAAATCTTGCCGGTGTTAATAAAAAAACTGCGGCCAAGAAAAATAATATTACTGGTGCTAGATACATCATTATTGCTTCGCTCACTGATTTTCAGGAGGCTGGCAGTAGTGGCGGAGGTGGCGGTTTTGGATTTGGCGGATTTAGTATTGGTCAGAAAAAAGAAACCAAAGAGTTCTATGTTTCCTTTGATCTAAAAGTCATTAATACATCAACTTCGACGATAGCCTTCAGTCGTACCATTGAAGGGTCCGCCAAGGAGGAGAAGAAAGGAAATGCGTTTTCCGGTGGGTATGGAGGATTTTCAATGAATCAATCTCAGGAGACTGAAACCAAGCTTCCCGTAGGCCGGGCTGTTCGGGCAGCAATGGTAGAATCAGCCCAGTATTTGAACTGCGTGCTTTACCTTAAAAACGAATGCGTGGCTGAATACAAAGCCAAAGACGAGAAACGCAAAGAGAGCACCAAGGGAACTCTGGATATGTTCTAAAGCATTTCCAGCTTGCAGATTAATTTAATAAACCGAGCCACTCCGAGAGTATTTGCTGGGTGGCTTTTGTTTTGGGATGATCGCATTGGTCGCTGGGCCCCGTTATTGGCTGAATGCGAAATTCGTAAAGCCTCGCTAGGCAGGGTTGGGTTGGCTCTCTTGTTGGATTGCTTGGGCAGATCTATTTATTAGAGTAGATGCTTTTTTCATGTATTGGCCCCATAAATCTGCTGCTAAGGCACCACTTGCTGTTCGAGAGGGGCTATTGTCGTCATTGCCCATCCAGATCGCTGTGAGGATCTGAAGCGATGGTGAATAGCCGATAAACAAGATATCAACTCCGTCGTTGCTGGTTCCTGTTTTGCCCCGAGCATCAGGCACTAGAGCGGCTGGTCGGCCAGTCCCACTTTGTACAACAGCAGCCAACTGAAGATCCATGCTGGCCGCGACATCAGGATTGATCAGCTGCCTCGATCTTTCTCCAAGTGGAATTGTGACTCCTGATTCTGGGCACCGCGCCAAGCTCTTGATTGAATGGCATATTCCTAAATCATAGATGCGACTCACCCCGTGCATGGGAACGGAGCGCCCACCATTAGCCACTACCGCATAGGCCCGAGCCATCTCATAAAGATAGGTTTCGCGACCACCCAGTATCGTGTTGAAGTTTGGCTCTAGGGTTGTAGAGATCCCCAGCTTCCTTGCCAATTTCACGACTTGGGACAGTCCGACGCGTTCGGCCAATCGCAGTGCTACAACGTTGTCTGAAGCAGCCAGTCCTGCTGTCATCGTGGTGCTGTCACCGCCATGGCGACAGCCAGCCACGTAGCTCAATGGGGCGCATGAGACGATTTCGCCTGGGCTGACCTCTGCCTCTAGCGCAGCTAGGTAGGGGAACAACTTGAATGTAGAGCCTGGCTGACGCAATGCCTGCACCCGGTCAAAGCTGGATCGGGCGTAATCCCCGCCTCCTACGTAAGCCAGGATTTCCCCGGTTTCTGTATGAACGCTGATCAATGCGCCTTGGGTAAGGCCATAAGCCTTGCTTGGCCCCTCGAGAAACTTTTGCAACTGCTGCTGGGCTAGTTGCTGGAGCCTTGGATTGATTGTGCTGATCACAGCATAGTTGCCTCCTGCATCTGGGCCACTCAAGTCCAAGCCAAATCGTCTGCCCTCCAGTTCACCAATCACATAATCAGAGAAGTAGGGATAGCGGTTGAAACTGGACGTACGACAGGCCGAAGCATCGACATTCAGGGGACGCCTCTGGGCATCAATGAGTGACTGATCATTCAGCCAGCCTTGTTCATGCATTAACTTGAGAACCAGATTGCGCCGCTCTAAGCCAACCCCAGGATTATCCGCGTTGCAGGGGCTGTAGCCATTTGGGCTAGGCAATAATCCAACAAGAAAAGCAGATTGCCCTACATCTAGATTGCTCGCAGATTTTCGGAAATATAGCTGTGCTGCCTCCTCAAAACCCTCAGTGCCTAAGCCTAAGTAGGCGCGGTCTAGATACATCTTGAGGATCTGGTTCTTGTTGAATCCCACCTCCAGCTGCAGCGCTACCCAGAGTTCCCGAAGCTTGCGTTTCACGCTGAGATCGCGACCCACGTCTGGGTAGGCCATCCTTGCTACCTGCTGGCTCAGGCCGCTGCCCCCACCGGTGCCAAGCAGGACTGACCGTAGGGTGCCAAACAGATCCACACCGCTGTTCCAGCCGAAGCGAGCTTCCTCCGAAGCCAACAGTGCTTGACGCAGATGCAAGGGGTAATCCTGGAGTGAAGGGAGCGCTGTGGAGGACCCCTCCTTTCCATCGATTGGCTCGCCGCTGGTCGCAATGATTTTCACTGGACCCGAGATTAAGCGGATCTTGGAGCCTCCACCAATGCTGGCGGCCAGCAACATGCCACTGACCAATACTGCAGAGCTAGCCATGGCCGCCACACCCAGAAGATGCACCGACTGCTCCAGAGGGCTGCGGGGATGGAAGTAGCGCAACTCAGGCGCAGCCCCCTTGAGGGGTGACCCCAGCCGTACCGCATCGCCATCACGCAACTGGATTGAGCGAATGCGCCGATCACGGTGAAAGAGCCCATTGGCGGAGTTGAAATCCTCCAGCGAAAACTCGCGGTCGCCTTGGTGCTGCTTCTCGAGGATGGCGTGAACGCGGCTCAAGCTGGGCTCGGCCAGAGGGAGGTCGCAGTCCGGATCGCGTCCAATGCGGTAGCGCTGATTCAGCAGATCCAGCTGCTTGAGCAGGTTTCCTCCTGCCCAGAGCTCCAGCCGGGGCTGAGCGGCCTGGAGTTGGCCCAGGCTCGAACGTATGGCTGCTGGACGGCCCCGCAACGATCCCTGAAGGGCTGCCCGGGCAAGATCAAGCCAGGCTTTGCGCATCGGCAAAGGGAGCAACCCTTGCAGCAGCTGATCAAGGCGCGAGGTGAGGCCCAGACGTTTGGAGCAATCTGGCAATAGGCTACGACCAGCCACTTGAGGGCCAGCGGTGCAGCAGCAGGACCCCTGGGAGCCTTTCCGTCTTTGGCTAGCCCTCACCATCGGGCTCTACGCGATTCGCGCCTTCTTTGCGGCCACGTGGTTGGGCGCCATCCCTGGCTGGGTCCTGCTGCTGATGGTGTTGATCGCCCTGCTCCTAGCCACAAAGGCACTGGTGTTCCCAGGGCGAGTCAAGCCCTTCCGGCAGGGGGACGGCGGCTGGTGGAATGATCTTCGCGATGACTGGCAACTGTGGTGGAGGCGGCGGCTCGGTCAGCCATGACGTCATTTCCCATCCCTGCCCAGTTGGTACTGGCGACTGACCGCCGCAAAGTGGCGCCGCTCGATCCCGATCAACCACTCACCATCGGCACAGCCGCCGCCAATCAGCTCTGTCTGGCCAGCGCGGAGGGGGTGTCCACGCACCATGCCGTCGTGCGCTTCTCCCGCAGAAGCGGCTGGGTGGTCTGCGACTGGGAGAGCAGGGATGGAACCTTTCTGGAGGGCCACCGGGTGCGGCAGTGCCGTCCCCTTCGAGACGGCGATGGGATCCAGTTGGGCTTGCAAGGCCCTGTGCTTTTATTCAAACTCCTGAAAGCTGCGGAAGCGCCCAAGGCACCAACTCAAGCGAGGCAAGCTCATGCTGCTCAATCGCCAAGGACGGTGGATTTTCAAGGCCAAAATGTGGTGCTAAAGGAGATCCTCACCGCTTCTGTGCAGAGTCTTCCTCACCATCCCCATATCTTTAGTTGGTGGCTGCTGATGTGCCTGGGCGGGCTTTTGCTGTTGCCCTTCCCCATGCTCTTTTGGCCACTGCAGATTGGTGCACTGGCAACATCGATCCTGCTGGGCTCACGCAACGATCACAGTCTCGTGCTGGTGCTGCGCAATGGCCATGCCTTACGGCACAACTTCGCCAACAGGCGTACCGCTCTGGCACACCGTAATGGCATCCGTCAGGCCATTGGTGAAGGCCCCAACCCGGGATGAACTGGTTGCTGCCGGAAGCAACAGATCTGTCCTTCGAGGGGATCGAGCAACCGCTGCGAATCCTGTCTGGCCTAGGGGGAGGCACTCAGGGACAAGTCTACGCCGTTCAAGTTGGAGCCGAGCAACTGGCTCTCAAGTGGTATCTGCCTGCCTGCATCCAGCGTGATCCCCAGCTGCGCCATAGGCTTCGCCAAAGCATTGTGCTGGGCGCTCCCAATGCTGATTTCCTTTGGCCCCTAGCGCTGTTGGAACCCAGTGCCAGCACCAAGCCCCTCATCCGTCACCGTCAGGCTGGCTTTGGCTACCTCATGCAGTTGCGGCCTCCTGCCTATGTGGGGGCCTATCTCCATGCTGCCGGCGCATTGGAGATCAGCCTGCAGAATGTGTTGCGGGCCTGTTTCTTTTTAGCGGATGGCTTTCACCAACTCCATCTCAAAGGGCTCTGCTATAAGGATATTTCCCTTGGAAACTTGTTTCTCGATCCGAACAGTGGACGCATTCTCATCTGTGATAACGATAACGTTGATATTGACGGCCAGGGTCAAGGCGCGGTGCTTGGTACTCCAGGGTTTATTGCCCCCGAGGTGTTGCTTGGTCAGGTTCGCCCGGGAACCACCAGCGATCTGTTCTCGCTGGCTGTGCTGATCTTTCGTCTGCTCACCCGCCATGATCCCTTCCGTGGACAGATGGAACTGGAGATCCGCTGCCTCGATGAGCCCGCCCGAAGGCGCCTCTACGGTGAAGATCCAGTATTTATCTTCAATCCCAGCGATTCGCGTAACAGGCCTGATCCAATTGAGCACGCTGCGGCATTGATCACCTGGCCGATTTATCCACAGCCACTGAAACTCCTGTTCGAACAGAGCTTCGTGATCGGGCTGCGTGATCGTCATCAACGAGCTTTAACCGGCCAGTGGAAACTGGCGCTTGCGCGAAGCCTAGACCGGCGGCAACTTTGTTCCCATTGTGGTCAAGAGAACTTTCCTGAGCTTCAATCCAGCACCAACACATGCTGGAGCTGTCGCACGAACCTACCCAAGCCGTTGAGATTGCAGTTGCCCTTTGGATTGGTGGTCGCTGCTAACGGCAATGAGTTCTACCCGCACCACTTTGACCGGTTAGCCAGCGAAGATCTTCGGCAGCCGTTGGGAAGACTTGTGGCGCACCCCCAGAATGACGGCATTCTGGGGGTGCAGAACCTCAGCCAGCAATGCTGGCAGGTTCGAAGACGCAACGGGCAGCTGATTAGTCTGGACCCGGGCATGACCTGCAACCTCACGGCCCTGCAGCAGATTGACTCCTGCAGCGGAACGATCACTGTCCTGCGCTAGACACGCCGTCCTGAACCTCCATGTCCTTCCCCAACGTTCGGCTTAGCAACAGGCCGCTGCACTTCATCTACCTGTGCGACTGCTCAGGCTCCATGGCTGCTCAGGGCAAGATGCAGGCCCTGAATCAGGCCATTCGCCAATCGCTACCGGGGATGGTCGAAGTGGCGCATCAGAACCCTGAAGCCAGGGTTTTGGTGCGGGCCGTGCGGTTCGCTGATCACGCCGCCTGGCATTTGGCGGAGGCGACGCCGGTGCAGCAATTGCAATGGCGTGACCTCGAGGCCGGCGGAACCACTGCGATGGGAGAGGCGCTGGAGCTGTTGGCGGATGCCCTGCGATCGCCCCCGATGGAAGAGCGCGCTCTACCACCGGTGGTGGTGCTCATTTCCGACGGTCAACCTACGGACGATTTTGAGGCCGGACTGGCCAAGTTGATGCATCAGCCCTGGGCGCAGAAAGCGGTCCGACTCGCCATCGCTCTTGGACATGACGCCAATCTCGAGGTGCTGCAACAGTTCATTGGCTCGACAGCCGGCGGTGAGGACAACTCACCGCGACGCCCACTTCAAGCCAGCAATGCCACCACCCTGGCCCAATACATTCAGTGGGCATCCACCGCGGTTGTGAGTGCGGCATCCATGCCTGCCAGCCGGATTACACCAACCAGTCAGACGCAGAACAGCTCCGATCGAGCGGCCAATGGCAGCAACATCCTCTTGCCTGACTTGCCCCCCACACTGATGGATCCCACTGACGAGGATGTGGGTCCGCTGGTGTGGTGAATGCACCCAGCTCTAGCCCTTGGCAGAGCCCACTGGCCTTCAGTGAAATCGGTGCGGCCCATCGTCGTCGGGGTCAACCTTGCCAGGACGCCAGCCTGAGCTGTTGGCTAAGGGCCCCAGACGGACAACATTTGCAGCTGTTGGCAGTGGCCGATGGCCACGGGGGACGCCGTTATCGGTTGAGCCATGTCGGCAGTGCTTTGGCGGTGCAGCTAGCTCGGCAGGAGGTGGAGCAAGCCTTGCAAGACACCCCACTTGAGGACATCAAGGCCTGGCGAGATGCGCTCCAGCAAGGGTTGCCAACGGCACTCCATCGCAGCTGGCTGGCCGCAACCCAGGCCCACTGGGAAGAGTTGGCCGAAGCCGGGCAGGAGCCCTTCTCGGCCGCAAGCTATGGGACCACCCTGGGACTCCTGCTCCTGGCTCCGCAGTGGTGGGGTGTGACTGGCTTAGGCGACTGGGATCTGGTGGGGATTGATCACGAGGGCACGGCGCAGCTGCTCAACGAAGAGTGCAGTGACGCTGCAGTCGGCGAGGCCACAGCCAGTCTTTGCCTCAACACCATGGTGCAGCATTGCCGCCAGCGTGCCGATGTGCGGGAGTACGGAACGGCTCCGCTTCAAGCCCTGTTGCTCAGCACTGACGGGATTCGCAAATCCTGCGCCACCGACCTGGACTTCCTCACTCTTTGCGCGCAGGTGATCTCCATTCGCACCCTACCCAAACTGCAGCAAGCCTTGGCTCAGATCAGTGCCGATGGCAGCGGTGACGATGTGTCCTTGGCATTTGTTCGTTTTGAAGATGAACCCGCGCTTCGGGGACAGCCCAAACTACTCAGCCGGAAGCAGTTCACCAGGACCTGGCTCGTTGTTGTTGGACTCTTGTCCACTGGCCTCATCACAACATCATCGCTCTTGCTATCTCAACCCATTCCGAATCCGTTATCGCGACCCAATTCAACGGATCATTCAATATTCGTTATTTCCATTGGAGGCTTACCTCTCTTTTGGCATCAGCCGCAGAGGCTGTGCTTGCATCCGCATCCCATCGCAGGCATGACCGAAGTGGCTCAACTAGATGCCATGGCATGTCCTCATGGTCGCTCAAGGTATGAAGCAATATTTGAATGCCCATTTGTGACTCAGATTGATCACTTATGCCAATCTGCCTTCTATATGCCGCGATTGATATGTGTGGATCTGAATCCCCTTATAAAATGAAAGTTGTTATCATTTAATAAAGTTGACTATGGTGGCAATAGTGCCCCACAGATTTACAAGGCGTTAAGAAAACAACCTTTTAACTCCAGATGAAATGATCATAAACTAATAATGCTTTAAATATGGCATGGGTTTAAACACCGAGCCAATGAAAGCATATTGCAAGCAAATAAGAAAAATGATTCTATTTTCAGGCACAAGTGCTCAGTATTGTAGATAATTAGTGCCTACTAATTTGGCTTAAATGCGACTTCAAGCCGGGCAAGCTGCTTGTATTCACGTACGCTATTGATGGGAACGCGGGCTTGGAGACTTACGCCTTTAACATCGGCTGTGGTGAGGCCAAACTTCTTGCGATAATTGATATTTTTAGCTTGACCTGCTCTAATGTTTAGTGGCATAACGAGGGGTGTAAGCATCGCAAAGTCGTCAGAATCAATAAACGCAATTTCTATGCGCGCACCACTATCCACAAACAGTTTTTCAAAAGATTGGGGAGTGGTGTTCACGCTTTCTACAAATGCATTGACGATTAACTCACCACCATCGTACTTGTTTCCATCAAGGCGACGAGGATTGTTTTCGCCAGGTTTGTCTTGTGGTGACCCGATCTCATCGTTGTATTTGACAGCTGTCTTGATACGAATCTTGCTGCCATTAGGAAGAGTAAAGAGTTTAGATCCTGAAAGTTTGTTTTCTAGCAAGCCAGCTGATACTTCTTTGTTGCGGTTGTCCTGTGACTCCCTGCGGTTTACGATGTCATTGCAGGAGGGCAGATCACGTCGATCTGAGGAGGTGCCAACAGTACAATCTCTGAGACGACCATCCTCATCTCTTTCCTGTCTGATGATATCGCCAGTATCATTGTCGAGGTTTCCTCGATCAGTTTCCGAAATGCCTGAGGTGCCGCCCTTGATATTCCAAGTGCCGCAGCTAGCGGAGATTATGGCTAAGAGGGCCAATGAGAAGCCCTTTTGGAGAATGCTCGTGCGGGGTTTCATTTGATTGGGGGGGCGATTAATTGTGATCTAACCTAGCTTATGAGCCTGCAAGACTATCCCAAGCAGATCGTTGAGCAGCTTTTGCTCTGGCAACCGTGGCTGCCGCAGCCGCGGCGCGAGCAGCACGGGCGGCAGCATTGCGACGCCTAATTGCTTCCAGCCTTGCGCGCTCTTCTGCTTGGGCTTGCGCAATTTCCTTTTTGATTTGACCGTCACAATAATTGAATGCGGCATTCGCAGTGCTTCGAAGTTTGCTGGCAACCGCATCTGAGCCATCAAATATGGAAATTTCCGCTATTGTATTTTTTACGTAGGTATCGAGAGCATCGGCAACCGGTTCCGCATCTTCAAACATCCACTGGGAACACATGCCTGTTAACCGCTGCGCCTGCCTTTGTACATCCTTGTTAAGACGACTTGTTAAATAACCTTGCAGTGCACGATCGGCCTTTCTTGATTCGCCCAACTGAAGTCCGGCAGAGGCTTGTAGTTCGCTCGCCATGGCAGCTGCTTTGCTTTTATCGTTGACTACAAAAAGAGCAATCATTGGGTTGAAATTCTTGTCTACATAGCCGATGGCAAACTGGTGTGATTCGGCTTTTTCTTTTGCTGCATTTTTTACCCAGCCTGGCACTTTGTCCCATGGCTTCCACCAGGGTACAGCTTTGTTGTACATTTCAACCTCTTGATTTGCCTTGAGAGACGATTTATCGGCCAGTGCTATGTAGGCTATCTGCTGGGGGAGAATTCGTACTTGCCTCGAACCCTTTGGCATCAGGGTGAGAACGTCATCGTCAAACAAGGCTGTGCAGTTTTCCTGATAGGAGGAATCAAGCAAGAACGCACATTTCCCCTCAAACGAGTATGTCCTTGCTTTGTTTGGGAGCGCGAACAGCTGTGTACCCAGTACTGCTACCACAAGCAGAGCCGGCATCGAACGGCGTTTGAGCAATGAGGATTGACTGTGCTTTGTGCGTCTAGCTCGGTCAGTCGACGCTGCTTGGCGATGGCCGCTCCCGAGAGGTGAGCTCATGGGAAATCATTTGATCTAGGCTGATCTTAGCTCCCCACTTGTTCCTGTAACAATCAGCGGATTGTTTCAAGCCTGCCCTGAGGACTTAGCTGGCAGACAGGTAGAAAACCACCAATGATATCGTCTTCTTTCGATTTGCTGCTTTCCAGAACCACCCAAGGCACAGCAGTCTTCGACTGTCGGTAGGCTCTTTGGTAGTTGATCAGCAATGGCTCGCAAATATCAGCTGTGACGGCTTGACGTGTTCTAAGTCGAATGGATAGTGCGTTGTTTCTGATCTTAAACTCCTGAACCCAATGGTTAAGATAACCGTTGGCAGAACTGAGACTTAGGTCGTTTGTATTAATGGAGCCATTAAGTAATTCCTCGCGAATATGTTCCCAAAGGTTTGAATTTTGTGGGAACTCGATTGTTGAACCTTGTGACGCTTCTGAATTTGGCT
>Ga0194125_10008339_pt1 | contig 14652 bp, 12 predicted proteins | sample TA2KigC250mmetaG_FD_148626 | JGI IMG/M metagenome (GOLD analysis project Ga0194125, IMG submission 148626) | Freshwater microbial communities from Lake Tanganyika, Tanzania - TA2015034 Kigoma Deep Cast 250m | ecosystem: Environmental > Aquatic > Freshwater > Lake | place: Tanzania: Lake... | reverse complement strand
GGTGCTGTTTCCGCACTCCGACCTACGCACCGCCAAACCCCGCCCGGCACTCGTTGTCCAGGCGGATAATCTCCAAACTGGACTGCCCCAGGTCATCGTGGCCATGATTACCAGCAACCTCCTTCGGGCTGGTCATCCAAGCCGCGTCTTCGTCACTCTAGCTACACCAGCAGGCCAACAATCTGGCCTGCTCACCGACTCGGTGGTAATGAGTGATAACCTGGCCACGATTGCGGAGATAGCGCTTGACCGTGTCATTGGGACCTTGCCCATGACCGATGTGGACAAGGCCTTACGGCATACGTTGGGTTTATGAATGCACAGGCGTGCGGGAAGAGAGCCGTCTACCGTCTCGCTCCAGCCGCCCTGCTGCGTCCCGCCTGTAGACCTTCCGCCCGGCCGCCTGGCCAGCGAAGACTTGCAAGATACGTGCAAAATGGCCAGGTTTTTTGTTGACAGCGGCAAGAATTGTGCTATAATAGATACGGGTTCGGAGCAATTTCTGACCCTTTGAGCCATACAAGGTTTATTACCTGCCAGCACCCTACAATGCGTTTGGCGCAGGCAAGGCATTGATGGACGCAATGAAGATGGCGGGCAACTGAGCAAGATGCGATTCAAGTATTCTACGCCCGATCCATCTCAAGACGAATTTGATAGCCTGCCACGCCTGCCGCTCGTGCTCGGCGGTCGGTCTGTTGTACCAACAGACCCCACAAGTACTGCTCACTACATCTCACGCGCTTCCATGCGCCCAAACAGGGGCGCAACCTTCTGATTAAACTTGGCGAGCGATGTCGCTACCTGCTCGAACTCGACCTGGTTAATCTCTCGACCTCCACGGCGGCAGCCGCTTGACTGGAGGCTATTGTACCGCAAACATCTGTCGTTGTAGTCCTGGATAGATGACCGTCTTCGTTGGTGACCCACGGCCGGAAACTCAGAGAGTAATCGGACCGCTACACAAATTCAAGGAGGAGGCAACCCATGAAAGTCCGTTCGATCAACCCTTCAAACGGCGTTCTTCTTAGAGAGTTCGACGCTGCTGACAGCCAAGCGATTGCTGTGATTGTAAATAGAGCGCGCAAGGCTCAGGCACAATGGGCAGCGTTGGCCCTGGATGACCGGGAGCCGTATTTCAGGCGGCTTGTCCAGGTGCTGCAGACGAACTTCCAGGCAATTCTACAGACCGTCAAGGAAGAGACAGGTAAGCGCATTCCTGATGGCGAGGCAGAAGTCTACGATGTAATTGATGCCGTCGATTACTATCTCAATAGGATGCGCGAGGTGCATCCGGACACCTCCCTGACATTAAACCCTGCTGGGTTCCCCGACACTGACCTGATCATCGACTACGTTCCGCATGGCGTGATTGGGCTTATAATGCCCTGGAACTTTCCTTTCTACTCTCCGATGATGTTCGCTATTGCCTCCTTGGTTGCTGGCAATGCTGTGGTCCTGAAGCCTTCTGAGCATTCCACACTTGTCGGACTGACTATCGGAGAGATGTTCACTGCGGCAGGGTTTCCGCATGGCGTGGTTGAGATCGTCATAGGTGGAGAGAAGACCGGCCGAGCCCTGGCCAAGTCGGGCGTCGACAAGATATTCTTCGTTGGCTCTGTGGAAGCCGGCAAGGATATCATCGCCAACGCTGGCATAAAACCGATTCAGTTTGAACTCGGAGGAAACAGCGCCGCAATCGTGTTAGCGGATGCTGATCTGGATCTGGCTGCCGAGGGCATCGCGTGGGCTGGCACCTACCACTCAGGGCAAGACTGCGTCGGAATAAAGCGGGTGTTCGTTGTGGAACAGGTCGCAGATGAATTCCTGCGCAAGCTCATCGCCGTCGTGAAAGGCCTGCGTCCAGGCATTGATTACGGGCCGTATATCACGCCGGAAGCGATGTATCGAGTCAAAGCGAGAATCGATGATGCCGTAAGCAACGGAGCGAAGTTGCTGTGCGGTGGTGAGTTGATTAGGGCCTCAGAAGGCGCAGGTAACTGGTTGACACCTTCTGTGATTCTGTACACAGACTCAGGAATCGAGTTAGTGGTAGAGGAGACCTTTGGTAACACGATCCCTGTCATGATTGTGCCCGATGTAGATGCAGCAGTTAGCGAAGCCAACAATACCACTTACGGGCTCTCCAACTCCGTATTCACTCGCGACCTCAGACTCGCTCAGGCACTCGCTTATCGGCTTCAGTCTGGCATGGTCTTCATCAATGAGCCATTCGTGGCAATCCCCGGATGGGATCACTGGACAGGATGGAAGAACTCAGGTTTCGGCACTGTAGAGTCCAAGCTAATGCAGTGCCTCAAGAAGAAGGTCCTATCTGTGAACAGAGGGGGGCAGAAACGAGCATTCTGGTATCCATATCCTGACCCTCAACAGTCGTAGATTCGGCGCCCTGACGAAGGGTCTTTTCTGCTCGTCGACGCAGACTCTGGGCAGCCTAGAGGCTGTTAGTCTAGGCTGCCCAGAGTGTTGGCATATAATGAAGTGTGAGAACCCCAGATGGCAGCACAACTGATGCTCCTATCAGAGGCAACCATGAGAACGTCAAGACGCCCAAGTCGCAGAAAACTAGCCTCGCGTCGATTAGGAACTACCAGGGGTCCCGATCCCAAACGCGTCGTGGGGGTCGTGTTGCTCGTAATGTCCCTAGGTTCACTGATCGGGGGATATGTTTGCCAGTACGGGACCAAGTTCTCATGGCTCCAGTTCACACAAGACTACTACGCCAATGTGACTACTGAATTGGCAGGCATCGCCACGATCATTCTGATAATCGACTTCTTGAGTGAGAGACGAGCAACCCAAGAGTTACTGCAACAATTGGCGCGTGAAATGGGGAGTGGTGACAATGCCTTTGCCTTAAAGTCCACAAAGGAACTGCGTGCTCGGGGTTGGCTCATGGATGGTTCTCTGCACGGCATTGATCTTGACGCTGCCGATCTCACTAAGGCGGACCTAAGTGATGCTGACCTCAGTTACGCGAGTTGTGGGGCGACTCGCTTGAGTGGAGCGTTTGCGGAAGATGCCCTCTTTGTGGGCGCTACGATCACCGGAGCACATCTGGAGGGAGCCAATTTCAGCAACGCGGACTTCACCAGTGCTGACCTGCGATGGAGCGACCTCACCGACTCTGACCTTACCGGTGCGTGCATGGACTCGGCAGACCTAACAGGAGCGGTGCTACAAGGGTCTAAGGTGACAATAGAGCAGTTGCGTCACGCGAAGTGTATCCGAAACGTCACTATGCCGGACGGACGGAAGTACGAGGAGTGGGCCGCTGGTGGAGAGATCTAGACAGAACACTTAGGAGCTGAGAAGCTGTATGGATCAGTCACTACTCCAAAAACAGATGTCTAGCCTAACCGCTAAGCGGGATAAACTGGCTGAGGACCTTGAACGTTTGGAGCTCGCTCTGAAGTCAACCAAAACCTCGGCCGCCCGCATGAGAATAGAAGAGGAAATCAAGGAGTTAAGGGCCGAGTTCAGCACAGTAGTGCGACAAATCGGAGATCTCGAAAAGCGGCGCGCAGATGATCAGCCGCTGCCTGCGCTTCGCCAGAAGGAGTTGGACTATCTCCAAGGACTTATTGAGGAGTATGAGGCACTAACTGCTGTCTATGCTCCGGTGCGCATCAGGGGCAAAAGTCAGCAGCAGAGTGTCAAGATCAAGCCTGCGGCAAGGAAGTTCCTCACCATGTATCACAATGTCTACAGAGAAATAAGCCACTCATTTGACGAGGATGACGGTGCCAATTCATTCATTATCACCTCACTCGAAGCATTATTGGGGATCATCCGGGACTTCAAGCAAATCGCACTGATTGGCGAACCTGGTTCAGGCAAAACAGCTACTCTGCAACGAATAGCCTACGAACTGGCGAGTCAGGCGAAGCAACATGTATCTAGTCCATTACCAGTTCTAGTCAGGCTCGGCAACTACAAAGGCTCAGATGTGAGTGAGTTTTTCGGGCAATTCTTTGATGATCTTCCACTAGCATCGTATCTGCCCAACCGGATCGTACTGCTGCTTGATGGGCTGAATGAGATGCCCATCCAACAGGTAGAAAGTATCTCTGTCTGGCTAAGGAATAATGATAGTGTCCCTGTGGTCGTTTCTTGTCGCAGAGCGGACTATATGGAGCGCAGGCTTCCCCTAAAGCGAGTGGACATCTTGCCGCTCAATGTACAACAGATAAATGAGCTTATAGGCAATTTCTTCGAGGATTTTGATCGTGATCGGTTGTTCTGGGGCTTGGCCGGCACCGAAGCACGTGCTGCCTGGGACTGGTACAGGAACAGTTACGGATTCCGTGCCACTTTCGACGGTTTCTGGTATGGCAAGATTGACCACGCGCATTCCTGGGAGGTCGAGAAGAGTGCTCTCCGAGATATTCAGGAAAACCTCAGGCAACATAGTGCATTACCTGGAGTGCTGGGCCTAGTCACAAACCCTTTCCTGTTGGTTTCTACCATCGTCACGTTCATGGACAACCAGGAACCACCCCGCAATCGGGGACAGCTTTTCGACCAGTTCATCGATTTGCTGATGGAAAAGCGAGGGAGGATATGTGTTACTCCCGAGCACACTTGGATCGACGCATCAACTCAGAGAGCTTACCTCTCAGATCTGGCCTACAAGATCATAGAAAACCGATATGGAACAGAAGTACCAGAATCATGGGTGCTTAGTGTGCTGGGCGATATATGTACGATGCACAAACCTGAGGACGTGCTTCATTTGAGCATAGGTGCCGGCATCCTCGAGTCAAAACAAGCAGGCGGTGTGCCTACCGTTCGATTCACCCATCAACTGTTACAGGAGTACTTCGCCGCGTTGCGGATGTCTGCACTCATCGAGCAGGTCGGAGCAGAAAAATACTGGCCGAGCCAACAGTGGTGGGAGCCTACAGGATGGGAGGAGACGGTACTGTTTCTTTCTGGGATACTCCGTGATGCAACCCGTGTCGTCAAGTGGTTGGCTCCTGTTAACCCTACGTTGGCATTTCGGTGTGCCACCGAGTCTGGCGCCTCATGTGATCCACAAGCAATGCAGCTTCTTTATACCCCACCAGAGGGTGCGAGAGCATCGCCCCTTGCCCGGGCGGAATGGGGACGTATTCTTGCGCTGAGGGGCGATTTGCGTCCAGGAGTTGGTCTAGACAGTATTGGCCTTCCAGACATAGTATGGTGTGCAGTGCCTCCAGGCAAGTTCTCGATGGGTGGCGATGATGAGCTTAAATCTTTAGGACTCTCATGGGGGCCGAGTCAAGAAATTAACCTAGACTATCCCTATTGGGTATCGAAGTATCCGGTAACCTATGCCCAATTTGGGGCTTTTCTGAAAGAAGGCTACGGGAATCGTAGATTCTGGACTGCGGCGGGCGGGAGATGGAAAGGGAATCAACAGCGGCCACGATATTGGGACAGTGTTGTATATAACATTTCAAACCATCCGGTGGTGGGAGTCACTTGGTATGAGAGCTATGCATTCACACGGTGGTTGGATGACATGTTGCACTTGGCTGGGTTCGCTTGCCCGGCCCCAGAGATAATTGAATGGGAAGTTTCTCTCCCTTTGGAGGCAGAGTGGGAGAAGGCCGCCCGATTCCCGGACGGCCGAAGGTATCCATGGGGGGAAAAATACATTCCGGGTTACGCCAACATTGATGAGACTTATCAAGATGCTGAATGTGGCCCCTACTTTCTGCGGCGCACCACTGCCGTAGGCATGTACGAGGCTGGCAGAAGTTATCTTGGTATTTACGACATGTGTGGCAACGTCTGGGAGTGGTGCCTGTCGAAATGGGATGTGGAGTACAAGTATCCTGAGGACGCGGACCCAGAAGGGACAGAACACAGGGGACTTCGTGGAGGATCGTGGTATAACTCAGTCCAGTTTGCACCTTCTGCTGCTCATGATTGCCTGGACCCTGATTTGGGTGTGAACGACGTCGGCTTTCGGCTAGTTCTGCGCCCTGTGAAAGCTAGGTCGTCGTGGACACTGCAAGAAGGAGAGTCCCATGCCAACATTCAAAGTCTTCATCGTGAGTTTGCCAGAATGCGGGAAAACTGAGTTCATCAAGTCAGTGTCCAACTTCCCTCTCGTGTCCATCCAAAAGAAAATCGTCAGCACCGGAGAATTAGTGGACATGGACTACGGTCGAGTGTACTCAGAAGGTAGCATGGTTTATTTCTATGCCCCTGTCAGTGACCAGCGCTACGACTTCCTATGGGAGAGCTTGAAAGAAGAGATGCACGGGTTCATTCTTCTCATCGACGCCACAAGGCAGGAGTTGGCACAGGAAGCGGAGAAGCTGTACAGTCGTCTCCTAGGTACGAGAGACTGTCCGCATGTGATCGCGATTAGCAAAGCGGACCTAGCAACGGAAGATCATCTGAGAGGTATAGCCGGGAGATCTCTTTGGGCGAATCAAACAGTATTGCCGTGCAATTGTACAAGCAAGCTTAGTGTCTACAAGGTTGTCAATGCTCTGAATGCTCTCATGGTTCAAAGATACAGAAGGACAACCGACCTCGTGAAACTTCTTCAAAAGCAATGACATGAGCGCTAAGATCATGTGCGTGTATGCTTGCAGCAGATGATGTAAATTAAAGAGGAAAGCCATGAAGTTGGACAAACCGGTTGTGTTTCTCAGGGACATCCCCGAGATTATGTCGTCATACAACCTGGGTCGCGTTTTGGAGGCGAAATACCTCGGTGGTGTCCCGAACGTTACTTACAGAGTGGTTACTCCAAGCACGAAGGTGGCTGTGCGAATTTGCAATCATGGCTACACAAGTCCAGAGCACCTGGCGACTGAAATTGACCTGCTTCTCCACCTTCAGGCTGTAGGTTTCAAGGAATCGCCAGTGCCCATCCGAGGGACCAATCAGAAAATCATCCAGAATTGGCGAGGATATCCCGTGTTCGCCATGCATCTGATCGAGGGGCTAATGGGCGACCAGGTCGAGATCTCTTGCGAACTCTGTCATGATGTGGGGAGAGTAATCGCGCAAATGAAGCAGCATCTTTCGTCCTACACAGGGAGTGTGCCGGATGGTGAGTCGTTCTGGGAGCGTGGTCTCAGACTTCTGAAGATGCTCCCCCAGACTTCTAGGACTATGAACTGGCGCATCGACACAGAGGTGGTGTTTCAGCAGTGGCAACAGGCAAGCGATAAGGTGACGCGGTGTATTAGCGAACTGAACGTCGGCGTGGTGCATACAGATGTATGGCCACCAAACATGATCTGCCAAGGCAACAAGGTTGTTGGGGTTGTGGATTTTGATGACTGGGCTGTTGGCCCCACCTTCATCGATCTGATTGCATGTTTGACAGAATTTCCCTGGTACAATCGTCTGGACTTTAATCCGGACTTCGCGTATTCCCTTCTCGAAGGCTACTTCTCATGCGGCGGTCGCCTGAGCCGTCTTGAACGCACTTTGCTTCCCGAAGCTATGGAGATGACGTGCGCGTCTTGGCTAGCATGCAACGCGCTGCACAACATGCAGTTAGCAGAATCCATGATCTACCTTCAGAAACTTGAACTACTTAGAGATCAGCAGAGAAGGAAGAGCCTGTCGAAAGTGATCGAGAGTTGCATAGATGCTGCGTTAAGCAACAGGCGCCAGACTTCATAGCCTCAGTAGATCTCGGATGGGATCCTTACCCCGGGTTTGGAACAGGGACGCAGCGAACCAGTCCCAACCGTGGTGTTGTAGCGAGTTGGCAAGATACATGGCTTGTCCTTTCGCTCAGTCTGTGAGGTTTCAAAGATGGAGCGGTTTGTCTACTACTCAGTGTGTCCGATTTGTCAGTCGGACAAGAAGTCTACTATAGTGACAAACAAGCAGTTGGAATATGAACATGCCTTTGCCGACAGGTTCTTCCGAAAGGTCTTCCTGCCTGAGAGCCCAGAGTACATGTTTAAAGATCATATACACTTTACCCACCTCTATGAGGCTGATCTTGTCTGCTGTGGACATTGTGGCCACATCTCGCGCAACCCTCGCCTGTCTCCTGATGCTGCGCGTCAAGAGTACTCAGAGGACTGCTACCATCCCGATTGGCTTGATATCTCTTATCAGCCATACTGCAATTCCTTTCTGGAGTTGATGCCCCGTCTCATAGGAGAGGTTGGTGAACACGCTGAAGTCCTGGAGATCGGAAGTCAGGTTGGCGGGTTTTTGCATGCGGCCACAGCCTTCGGTTGGAAAGCCAAAGGGGTAGATGTTGGCAAAATCATGGTAGATTTTTCCCGCGCGAAAGGCTATGACGTATACTTGGGAACAGTTGAAGAAGCAGGGTTTGATGATGAGTCCTTTGACGCCGTTTTCGTATGGCTCTGTTTTGAGATGCTTCCGCATCCACAGCGCACGCTCAAGGAGATCTACCGAATCCTGAGGCCAGGCGGCCGTCTCTACATTTCGGTCCCGAACGGCGAGTTCATTCGCCGGATACAGCCGCTGATACGATTGGGAAAGCTGGGAGTTCTGCGTGAAACTACGCTCAAAGTGCTAGCATATGATATCCTGGCGGCCTTTCCCTTCCAGTTTGGATACACACCATCTTCAATAAGGCATCTACTTTGCCGCGGTAAATTCACGAATGTCAAGGTCAGCAATCAGCTCTATATTCCGATCAGTAGCAGCAGGCAACTTTCTGCACAAGCCATGATTGAGAAGGTGCGGTTGCTCCGCATCACCCATCTCGTGGCTCAGAGTCTGTTCCGTTTCAGCCTCGGCAGACTGATCTGGGGGCCATGGATTGAGGTAGTCTGTCAAAAACCATGAACGAGCGGAGGCGTAAGACATGAAGAAAAACCGTATCGAGATAGAGGTGGCTTGTGCCGTGCAGAGGTTATTTGAGTTCACCACAAACCCCGTGAACACTCAAAAGTGGATCCCCTCGGTGGCACGGGAGTGGATTGAGGAAGACGCAATACGCGTGGGAACCATCTACCACCAAATCGCAGTGGCCGATACATTTGATCGCGAAGTACAATATAAGGTAGTGGAAATGGAGCCCAACCGGTCATTTACCCTGCAACGTGTTGGATCAGATTACATATGCCACTACGCCTACGACAGCTTGGCAGATGGTGCAGGTGCGCGGTTGATCTACACTGAGTGGATGCTGTCAGGAGGGGATCTGGAGGATCCCATGGATGCTCAACCATTTCAGACACTTAAGCAACTCTTGGAACAGCAAGTGCCATAACCCGCGATAAGGTCGCGGCATACTAATACACGACGACCGTAACACTCCCGACAGTCATGGATGTACAGAATCCATATAGCAGCAATCGCAAACTGAGGCAGCAACAACATGGGACATCATCGGAAGGACTGCATTAGTTTCTTGATGACCACTGAATGCGACCTGGCATGCAGTTACTGCTACCTGCGGAACTGTAGGCGAGGACGATATACCATTGATCTTGATTTTGCAAAACGCGGGATGCTTGACTATTTCGCGCGTTCACCAAGTCGGCATATTCGTTTCTTTGCGGCAGGCGAGCCAACTTTGGAGATGGACAAGATCAAAGCGATCCGCGAGTTTGCTGCAGCGCTCGCAGGAGACTCTCTGAAGTCGGAGATCCAGACCCATGGTGTTTTCTCCCTTCAAACCGCCGCCTGGTTAGCAGAGAACATGGATATTATCTGGCTGTCATGGGATGGACCGCCGAGTATTCATGATCTAATGCGGCGAACCAGTGCCGGACACCCAACCGCTCACATTCTTGAGCGGAACGTTCAGACTTTGCTCGCTGGAAGCAGGCCGATTGTAGTTGGAGCAAGAGCAACCATTACGCCGGCTAATCTTTACAGACAAGGCGAGATGTTAGAGTATTTCCGGCATTTCGGAATCAAAGCCGTTTTCTCTGATCCAGTCTTTCCGGCCGTAGAAGAATCAGCAGACAGAGTCACCAAGTTGGAATTAGGCCGAGACTTTATGGTGACGTATGCCCGGGAGTACCTTAAGGCTCACAAGCAAGCCCGCGAGCTTGGTATGTTCTATGGGAGCATACTCACTGTGAACTTCGACGAAGAGACAGAATTGTTCTGCCGATCCTGCTTGCCCAGTCCTCACCTCACACCTGATGGTTACGTGACCGCTTGTGACATGGCTTCGGCAGGAGACGTGTTGGCTGAACTCGCATATGGCAAATATGATCCGACGTCCCGAACTATTATCTATGATGATCGCAAACTGGCAAGAATACGTCTCCGTCGTGCCTCCAATCTTGCTCAGTGCCATGGTTGTAGCGCTTTTCTACACTGTGCCGGCGGATGTTTGGGTGAAGGGCTTAACGAAACTGGCGACCTGTTAGGCGTGAAAACAGAGTACTGTGAAGCAATCCGGTTCCTAGCAGATCATCTGCCCTTGAACGCTGGCCTGTATCCTTACCTGCATCCTTAATATAAGTCTTGTCAATTACTGGTATTATCCAAGGAGACTACTATGGTACCCCCAAACATGAAAGCTCTGATCAAACCAAGCCGCGCACCGGGGTTTGAGCTTACGCAAGTCGCAACGCCACGAGCTAGAGAACATGAGGTGTTGATTCAGGTAAAGGCGGCCTCAATCTGCGGAAGTGATCTGCCAATCTATCACTGGGATGATCCGTGGGTTCGCCATACCGTTCAGCCTGGGCAGATTGTTGGACATGAGTTTTGCGGATTAGTTGTCGAGTGTGGAGAGCATGTCCAGAAGGTTGCAGTCGGCGACTTTGTGACCGCAGAGGGTCATCTGAACTGCGGGGGTTGCTCACATTGCAGAAGGGGCGAGGCCCATGTTTGTCCGAATCTCCGGCTTGTAGGCTTCGACCATCCAGGGGCATTTGCTGAGTATGTAGCAATCCCTGCGTCCAATGTCATACGCCTCAACAGCCTTCCTCTAGTCATTGGGGCTATTCTGGACCCGTTTGGGAATGCAGTCCATGCCGCAACGAGAGTAAGTCTAACTAACCAGGTAATTCTGATCACTGGTTGTGGCCCACTTGGCTTGATGGCGATTGCCTTGGCCAAGTTTTCTGGCGCTCATCGTATCATTGCAACCGACGTTAGTGATTACCGGCTAGAGCTTGCCCAACAAATGGGGGCGGACCTAGCCCTAAATGTCAGGCATACCGATTGGAAGACGGCAGTCAACCAGGAGTGCCGTTTGGATCATGGTGTTGACGTTCACATCGAGATGTCAGGCAGCTCCCAGGCGATAGTAGACGGTTTTGAGCTGATAAGACCGGGAGGCAACGCGATTCTTATGGGACTTCCCAAGCAACCTGTGTTTTTCGACTTTGCTAACTTGCTCATTGCCAAGGGTATAACCGCACGTGGTTTGGTTGGTCGTAGGATGTATGAGACGTGGAACTACGCGCTAAGGCTACTGGGATGGTCTGACTGCCCTGGGACCATCGATCTGCGCCCGATCGTGACTCATCGCTTCATGCTTCAGGACTATGACAAGGCAATGGCACTGATCGATGCCGGAGAATGCGGCAAAGTCGTGCTATTCATGGACAAGGAGTCTCTTCGCAGAAGTTACGAAGAAGTGCCTGCTTGAAGACCAGGCAGATGGCCTATGGCCTCTCCAGCATCAGTGTAGACAAAACATTGCGCAGAAAGCTCTTTGTATTGGCTTCGTTCAAAACATCCTTACGGGTAATCTCCGAATTGCCGCTGGTTGATGATCAGTGGAGGTGGAGATCAAAAAAACAGACGGTCTATTATTCGTCTACAAATTCGGCATTAGTTGGCATCTACCCCAAGATATGGTGCGTCAAGGCGGTTGCTGCACACCATATGTGGGCAGTTTCACCCTGCAACGGAAACTTGTAGACGAATATTGTACCGACTGAAAAAAAGCGAGATTGTAGTTGAACCGCGGCTCGAAAACCGGGTAGTTGGCGAGGGATGAGGTGCGTCCATACAAGGCGGCCTAGTCAGGGACCTAGCCCTCTCGCCTTCTCTGGGGGTGTACACCCCATACCCATCAATTCATGCTTGACAAGGTACTAGCCTGAATCTTCAGCACAAACGTAGAGGCCATCCACTTCTCAATGGATGGCCTCTCTCGCTTCTCCTCAGCAAAACCCCGTTTTCTCCAAGAAAGCGGGGTTCTTTTCATGTGCCATCGGCCATCAGCCACCTGCCGCTACGGCCTCCTTCGCCCGGAACGCCAGTTCGCCATTCAGCGCGTCCACCACAATCGTCTGGCCCTCAGTGAAGCGGCCTTGCAGCACGGCCAGGGCCAGCGGGTCCAGGATGCGCCGCTGGATCACCCGCTTCAGCGGCCGCGCCCCGTACGCCGGGTCGTAGCCCTCGTGGGCCAACAGCTCCTTGGCCGCCGGCGTCAGCTCCAGGGCGATCTTGCGCTCGGCCAGGCGGCGGCGCACGGCGGCCAGTTGGATGTCCACGATCTGGGCGATGTGCTCCTTGCTCAGGCTATGGAAGATGATCACCTCGTCAAGGCGATTGAGGAACTCCGGGCGAAACGCAGTGCGAAGAGCGTGGAGCGTAGAGCGACGAGCGTCCTCTTCGCCCCCCGCTCTACGCTCTTCGCCCCCCGCCCCTCGCTCCGCGCTCCACGCCTCGTTCCCCACGTTGCTGGTCATGATGAGCACGGTGTTCTTGAAGTCCACCGTGCGCCCCTGGCCGTCGGTGAGGCGGCCGTCGTCCAGCACCTGCAGCAGGACGTTGAACACATCGGGGTGCGCCTTCTCGATCTCGTCGAACAGCACGACGCTGTAGGGCTTGCGGCGCACGGCCTCGGTGAGCTGGCCGCCTTCTTCGTAGCCCACGTAGCCGGGCGGGGCGCCGATGAGCCGGGCCACAGTGTGCCGCTCCTGGTACTCGCTCATGTCTATGCGCACCATGGCGTCCTCGTCGTCGAACAGGAACTCGGCCAGGGCGCGGGCCAGCTCGGTCTTGCCCACGCCGGTGGGTCCCATGAAGATGAAGCTGCCGATGGGGCGACGGGGGTCTTGCAACCCGGCTCGCGCCCGGCGCACGGCGTTGGCCACGGTGGTGATGGCCTCGTCCTGGCCGACGAGGCGCACGTGCAGCCGCTCCTCCATCTGGATCAGCTTCTGCACCTCGCCCTCCAGCAGGCGAGAGACGGGGATGCCCGTCCACTTGGACACCACCTCGGCCACGTCGTCCTCGGTGACCTCCTCGGCCAGCATCTTGCCGTGCTGCTGCACCTCGGCCAGGCGCGCCTCCTCGGCCTTGAGCTGCCGATCCAGGTCGGACAGGGTGCCGTACTTGAGCTGGGCGGCGCGATTGTAGTCGGCGGCGCGCTCGGCCCGTTCGGCCTCCTGGCGGGTGAGGTCAATCTGCTCCTTGATGCGGCGAATCTTCTGGATGGCGTCTTTCTCCAGTTGCCACTGCGCCCGCATCTTATCGGCCTGCTCCTTGAGCTCGGCCAGTTCTTTGTCCAGCCGGGCCAGCCGCTCGCGAGAGGCGGCGTCGGTCTCCTTACGTAGGGCCACGCGCTCTACCTCAAGCTGCTTGATCTTGCGCTCGACCTCGTCCAGCTCCGCCGGCAGGCTGTCAATCTCCAGGCGCAGGTGCGAGGCGGCCTCGTCAATCAGGTCAATGGCCTTGTCCGGCAGGAAGCGATCGGAGATGTAGCGATGCGAAAGGACGGCGGCAGCCACCAGGGCGGCATCCTTGATCTTGACGCCGTGATGCACCTCGTAGCGTTCCCGCAGGCCGCGCAGGATGGAAATGGTGTCCTCCACCGTGGGCTCGCCCACCAGCACGGGCTGGAAGCGACGCTCCAGGGCCGCGTCCTTCTCGATGTTCTTGCGGTACTCGTCCAGGGTGGTGGCGCCAATGAGATGTAGCTCGCCACGGGCGAGCATCGGCTTGAGCAGGTTGGCCGCGTCCAGCGGTGCGCCCTCCGCTCGCCCGGCGCCTACCACGGTGTGCACCTCGTCAATGAAGACGATGATCTCGCCCTCGGCGGCCTGGATCTCTTTGAGCACGGCCTTGAGGCGCTCCTCGAACTCGCCGCGATACTTGGCCCCGGCCACCAGCGCCCCCATGTCCAGTTGCACCAGGCGCTTGTTCTTCAGCGGCTCCGGCACGTCGCCCCGCACGATGCGCTGCGCCAGTCCTTCCACGATGGCCGTCTTGCCCACACCCGGCTCGCCGATGAGCACGGGGTTGTTCTTGGTGCGGCGCGAGAGCACCTGCATCACGCGGCGGATCTCATCGTCCCGGCCGATGACGGGGTCGAGCTTGCCTCTGCGCGCCTGGTCGGTGAGGTCGCGTCCGTACTTTTCCAGCGCCTGGTAGGTAGATTCCGGCGTCTGGCTGGTGACCCGCTGCGTGCCGCGAATCTGCACCAGGGCCTGCAGGAGGCGATCCTTGGTGACGCCGGCCTGGCGCAGGAGACGCCCGGCGGCCCCGCTGTCCTCCGCCAGGGCCAACAGCAGATGCTCCGTGCTCACGAACTCGTCGCGCAGGCGCGTGGCCTCCTTCTGCGCCGCGTCGGTGACGCGGCTGAAGCGCGGCGAGACGTACACCTGGGCGGCGCCGGTGACTTTGGGCAGGCGCTCCAGCTCGGCCCGCGCCGGCTGGGCCACGGTATCAGGCGCCACGCCCAGCTTTTGCAGTATCTGGGGG
>Ga0194125_10008337_pt1 | contig 14653 bp, 9 predicted proteins | sample TA2KigC250mmetaG_FD_148626 | JGI IMG/M metagenome (GOLD analysis project Ga0194125, IMG submission 148626) | Freshwater microbial communities from Lake Tanganyika, Tanzania - TA2015034 Kigoma Deep Cast 250m | ecosystem: Environmental > Aquatic > Freshwater > Lake | place: Tanzania: Lake... | reverse complement strand
GTATAATATACATCAAGAAAAATAAATCATTGTGAACGAAGCGAAGAACCAAAATCCTCGCCCAAAGACAGAATGCTTTCACCTGCCTGCGCAGATGTCAGCATTACCGGACAATATACGTTCTTTATCCCCCCGCTTGCGGGGGGATAAAGGGGGATGTATTTTCATCTTCGGTTGCATCGCGCAGCGGGATGGCGATTCCTATAACAAAGCGAAGCCATTTTTAAGACAGGATATAATGAGCGCAACAACACAAGGCGTTATACACAGCGTCACAATTCAGTTCGCATATTTCGCGGGTGTCATGGCTGAACGCAGTGAAGCATCTCGTCCGGGGAAGCGGGAACGAGATCCTTCACTTCGTTCAGGATGAAATATATAAGAAACGCAAAGAATAATGTCGCTATGTATAATAACCTAACCGTATCAAATAGATAAATGACTGTCCCACGCATTCTCATCGTCGATGACGACGAAGGCTTTCGTAATCTGCTTGCAACAATGCTGTCGAGCGAGAATTACAAAATCGAATCAGTCGAAAGCGGTCAATCAGCGTTGGACATTTTCCCGACCTTTCAGCCGCATATCGTGCTGCTGGATGTGATTATGCCCGAAATGAGCGGCATAGACACCTTACGGGAAATCCGCAAAATCGACCAAGCCGTCAAGGTTGTTATGGTCAGCGGCTGGCACGACTTAGGCGTCGTCAAAGAAGCTGTTGAGTTGGGCGCGTCGGAATTCTTGACCAAACCTTTCGACCCAATGGAATTCAACGATTTTATTCAGCGCAGTTTTACGGAATTAAATTACTAATCACTCTCTGACCACCCGCAAGTCGTCGAACAGCAGCGCGCCCGAGTCGTTTAAGCCGGAAACTACCACCCCCAGCGTCGCATCACGTCCGAAATCTGGCGCCGCGCCGCGCCATAACTCCCGGTCGTCCAACTTCACTATCGCCGTCCCCTGCCTGGACTCATAAATCAACCGATAATCGCGATTTTCTCTGTAAGGCTCTTCGCGCGGATCCTTCCAAATATCATTGTAAAGCAGCCAGGCGTCATTCTGCCGGATTAAGATTCTAAACGCCTGTTGATAATAGCCCAGCGCAATTAAGACATAGTTTTTAGTATCCACAAACACCGGAATGAAGCCGGCGCAGCCGAACTGCCTGTCCGTCGCGCGCATTTTAATACTGAAAATCGCATCGTTGAATCGTCCGCTGTTCAACTTAAAGGCGAAGGCGCCGAAATCGCTGCGACCTTCGACGCGCAACGCCTTAGCGGTTGAATCCCAACCTATCGAATGCGGCCCATCCAGCGCGCCTAAACTGCTGAGCATTCCAGCATAAGACCAAGCGCTTGAAACATTATCTGTCGAAAAATCGTTTTCATAAAGAACTACCGGCGCTAATGCCACCGTCGCCAGGGCGCTGTCCATTGTCGTATGCCGGCCGTCGGATACCTCCACGGCGAGATGAACTTGACCCAATTCTTGCGGCGCTATCCAGAGAATAGTAAAAAGGTTATCCTCGATGAATCGCCCCTTATCAGCCCGCCAATGAACAATCAGGTCTGCTGAGGGCGTCTCAGCGTCGCTGGCTTGACAGACGGCGAGGACTGTATCGCCAGGCGGCACGCGCGGTGGATCCAGCGTTAGAGACTCGATTACCGGCGGCTGATTGACCTCGCCCTGCGGCAGAGCCCAGACCATCAGGCTGCGCGAGGTCGTATGCCAACGGTCTGAAACGCCGACTGTTATAGTCCAGCAGCCGACTTCGCTGGAACTCCAACGCGCCTGCGTTTGATTTTCATTCACCGCGCCTAAAAACCGACCGCCGTTGCTCGTCCAGTTGTATCTCAGCGAATCGCCCTCATCATCGCGGGCGCGGCAGATTACCGTTAATTCCCGACCTATTTCGATGCTGTCGTCAGGCGTTACCATCAGACTCTCGATGACAGGCGCTCTGTTCAGGTTATAAGGATTGACGCTCTCAGTTTGGCAGGAAATAAGCCCGCTGCCGACGACGATGACTAAAATCCCGCTGGAGAATAAGTTATTCGGCATAAGTTATTTGCTCGCTGCGGTTGTTTCTTCTTTTAAGTCGAGGAAAATAGCCGTATTCTCGCCGGGGGATAATTTCGGCACGATGAACGAGAAGCGTCCGTGGGCAGGGTTGTAGGTTATGTAAGTTGGTGTAGCGCCAACTCTTTGGGCAGAAACCTCTATTTGCTGAAATTGATGGGGGAGATAGACATCGAACACCATATCCGTCAGCCGCACTTTACCGATATTGGACAAATCAACCTTCACGCGCAGATTTGTGACCAATGATGTTTTTACGCGCAGCCATTCCCAGCCGGCGAAGCGGTGCGCTGCCTCAGACAAACTTGTCCGCCAGACGCCGGTCGTATCCATCTCCTGCGCTAATCGATACGGCAGGTCGCGCATCGCCATTTTGCTCAGGGTTTTGGCTTCGAATACAGCGACATACAATCCACCGGCATTGGCAATACGGCGAAAGTCGGCGAACATCCCACGCTCTGGCGAAATGTTGCCATAGGTCGCAGAGGCTAATCGCCATTCGGCTAATGATAACTGGCATTTAGGCACGGTGGCTACAGAGACATTCGGCGTAAAAAACAGCCAGCCGCCGTGGCGCACTAAAAAGCCTCGTCCGCCATAGAAGCGCGGCTGAAAACAGCCGAGAATGACGCTTATCTCAGCCCGGGCGGCAGCGCGCAGCGCTGTCTCGTTAGGCATCCAGGTCATTGGATGAACTACATTCACAGGCTTGCCAAGCGAACGCTCGATAAGAGCGCTGTTGTTAGCCATCCAGCGCGATAAACCTTTTGAATCGTATTGACCAGTCGGGCCTTGATCGGCGAAGACTAATATCGGTTCGCCATAAGACCCCTGCGGCGCTTGAATATCATAAGGCATCCGCGTTGGGTCGAGCATCACATCAAATTCGATACCTTTCTCTTTGGCAAATTGAAGGATATCACGTGTTTCCTCCGGGCTGGCGTCTATATCCAAAACGAGCGACGCCGCGGCGCGATAACCGGAAGGCCAAATCTGCGGCGCGACGACTGGCTTGCCAATCAGCCAGTCGAGGCTATTGTTCACTATCTGATCGAGGACTACCTTATTGTCCTTCTTTTGTTCCTGCACCGCCGCCGGCGCAAACGCCAGCCAGACGAACCGCCCTTTAAGATAACCGCCGTGGGCTATTACGCAGCGATTTTGCGCTGTAGATTGCCGGTCGGTCTGCCAGTAAGGAATGAAAAGGAAGGCGTCGGCCGATGTGCGCGGTTCGACGATATCGAATGAAACATAACCGTCGTAAAGAAAATAATCCAGATGCGTTCCAGGCGCTAACATCGCTGTTATCGGCGACCGGCCGCGCAAAATGAAACTGGTCGAACCCGCCGAATCGGTTATGCTTCCACTGATAATTCCACCGATAATATGCGACAAAAATTCGAATCCCGACCACTCGCCGGTCTCCCAGCGGCAGCCGGTTGACCAACTAAATAAAACATTCCCTCCGCCGGCTATATAATCTTTAATGCCCTGTCGTTCCTCTTTAGACAACAAAAGCGCGCCGGGAATAATTACGATGCTGAATTTACCCCCTAAATCGACTAGGGCTGGTTCTTCGGCAATATCGAAGGCTTTCGCGCCCCGCTTAAAAAGAATATCCTCCCAGTAATCTATCAGCGTCGATTGCTTCTCGGTGAAAGAACCGATTAATTTCCAGACCTCGATTTCCGTGCCTTTTTTCTTTTCGATTTCTTTGGAATACCACAAAGTATCGGCATAAGGCCATTTATCATTTCTGGGGCGGTAAGGCCACCAGGCAGTGTCGGTTTCGGCTGAATCGGGCGGCAGCAGAAACCGCTGTGTGCGGCGTGGGTCGATTAGTAATATCTTTGGCGAGCCGTATATCGAAGCCACGGCTTTTTTCCAACTGAACAGCCTGACATTGCCTAACGACTGTTTGAGAATTTTATCCGCGCTCCAAACGCCGAAGGCTAGCACCAGCACAGCCAGCGTAACGACCTGAACTATAAAAAGCCCGGTTTTGCGGCTGAACATTTTCATCCGCATCATAAAACTGCGGCGCTGCTCGTCCTGAGCTGATTTTGGTCGTTTTTTAAACATCAATGCCACTCGAAATCTTGACCGGATTTACGGCGGCTCTGCTGCTTAATCACATCGATAGAGGTGCGCACGAAACGGCGCTCGATTTCCTGCCAGTTGCGATAGATCTCCGGCTCTTTAACGGAATCTTCGCCGGGTGTTCGCGGCGGCAGCGCGGTTGGCTCATCCGTAGAGTCTGGCGCTGATTCGACCGGCGGTGTCAGCGCCGCCGCCAGTCTCTGAATAGCCGGACTCGGCGACATCGTCCGACTGGAAGGCAATGGGGCAGAGGTTCTTATCAGCGGTTTAAAGGCGGATCCGCCAATGTTTGCGTCGGTCGATTTCACTAATGGTGGAATTGCAGCAGAGGTCTTAGCTGCCGGAATTGAGGCTATGTCGGCTTCGCCTTGGGTTGATTCGGTCTCCTCTGCGGACTGTTTGATTATGAACTGCACGATGCCGGTATCAATCGCCGGCGCTTCGATTTTACCCGTGGGTCGAACCGCCGCGGCTGGCGGCGCGGTCGCTGCGTCAGCCTCTGCCGGCGCCGGAACAACGACTTTGTCCGAAGTTTTCGCAGCGAGTTTAGGTGCGGAGCCTAATTTAGATTCGCCAATATCTCTAAAGGATGGATTAACTGCCGGTTTGGAAACGAGAATTTTTTCAGCCGCTGGCTGTATCGATTCAATTTCCGCGGTTTTAAGTTTCTTAAGTGTTTTCTCAAGCCGTTTTATAACTTTGTTATCGGCGCTTTTACTTTCATTTTCCGCACTGTTTTCAATAGCCGGCTGAACTATCAATGCGGGCGCAGGTTTTATTTTTGTATCAATTTTCAAAGGTGGTTCAATCTGCACGACCGGTTCGGTCAACGCGTCAGGCTCTGGAATTTTGATGCTGTTAAAGCGGTGGCTGGCGAAGATTAAATAATAGACAAACCATAACACGAACAGCGCAGCCGCAGCCAGCGCGACTTTAAAGGCAAACCCTAAAAAGTTCTTTTTAGATTCAGTCAAAGCAGGACCGGCGCCGGCTTCGACCTGTGCAGAAAACTGCTCGCCAGGATTCAACTTAGGCAGATACAGCAGGAATCGTTCGCCTTTCACATCGAAGGTGGCATCGCGCGAAATCTTCGTTGGACGCATCGTTGCGGCTGACATTCCAGCCGGCGGGTCGATGACTAAGACTATATCGGCTGCCGCCTGAGTATTGTCGTTCCTAAGCGTCAAAGCGACCGTTTTCCCCTTTGATTCACTTGTAAGAAGCAAATTCTCGCGTCGCAAAATCCACCGGCTGATTTCTTCCGCAGTGGCTATCCACACATCCGGATCCATCTTTATTTTGTCATATACAGACTCGACCGTCTTTAAAAATTGAGCCTGTGTGAGATATTGAGTGTGATAGTTTAGTTTATGTAAACCGCCTTCATCCTTGAGGCGTTCATAATCTTTGAGTATCAAGCGCGTCATTTCCGCGGTGTTTTTCAGCGACATTTTGCCGATGAGGTCGTAATCGTCCAACTCGCTTTTAGGAAAAAGGACTAATCCTGATCTATATGAAGTTCTCGCATCGCTGCGGACAAGGCGCGGGTAATCCCGGTCAGGATAATTATCCGCGAGCAGATAAAGGAAATTCACTCGACGCAGCGCTTCGAGCGTGTTGTCGTCGTAAGCCAGCTCCGGCGGCCGAAAACCCTTAGGCATAGCATTCCATAACGAAGCGATCTGAAGGGCGTTGCTGAGCCGGCGTATTTGCAAATCGACCGTCAGACCTTTGAAAAGCGAATGGTCGTCGCCGTGCAAACCGATTTCTCCATTGGATTCAAGAATAGCATTCAGGGCTTCGGGTTTCTTAACGGCTTCGTAAAATAAGATGTTGTAAGTTGTCGATATAGCGAGTCTCTTAAAGGTTTGCGCTGCGGCTGTTACGGCATCAAAGTTGTCTTCGATATCGCCGTGAACAAGGAAGCCGTGGGTTTTGCCTTTGGGCCAGCGAGCGACTCCGGCGGATCCTTCACCGTCGAGCCAACGCATCAAATCAGCCGCCAGAGTCTTGAACATATTCTGTGTAATTTCATCGCCTTGGAGGTCTAAATTTGCGCCGAACCAAGCCACCCGGCTGCCGGATGGCAACTCACGCACAGCAAATCCAACTTCAGCGCCGATGGAGTCCGGATGGTCGTCGCGATATGTCGGCGCCGACCAAAAAGCCGCGGTTATATACGCGTCGGTTTTTTTAAGACCGAGGGGGCGGTCGCGATGATTCAGACGCAGGCGAAAGCCGGGCGGGATATGATGTGTAACCGGCGTATGGCTTCGAAAGCGCAGCGCGCCAGCGCTGCCGATGACCACCGCCAGCGAATCGGGAACGCCGCCGATTAAATCCGAAACCAAACCATAACCGCGCCATTGACCGTTGGAAGTTCTGGCGCCTAACGCCCAACTCGCAAGTAATGCGCCCCGGTTGTCCAAATACTTTTTAAGCCCGGCGATATGCGCATCATCCAGACAGAGCGCGTTAGGCATTACTAACACATCGCAGTTGAGCCGTCCGGTCAATTTTGCTTCGTCTCCGATTTCGACCGTCCAGCCTAAATCGCTCAGGGTATTTACCCAGAGCGCTGTCCAAATTTGGGCGGCGGCTTTAGGGTCCTGCGCAGTGAGATATTTTGCCGTCGCTTCAGTGCGAATTACGAGCGCTTGCCGTTCAGCCCGGCTTGCCCCGAAGGTTAGCGCGGCGATAAAAAACGACCGACAGATTATTTTTATTATCCGGCTCATCTCCAATCGGTTTTGCCGCCGCGGTTTTTCTCGTCGGCGAATCCGCTCCGATTATCGCTCGGTTTAAACCGACGCAAATGCACTTCATCCGGTTTGTCCGCGATGCTTGGCGCGTCGTTGCGGCGCGGCACGGTCGGTGCACTGCCAAAGGATTTAAGGAACGCCGACTGAGCCGGGCTTAAAGGCCGGCCTTCGTCGAAAACAACCGCCGGTTTGGAAGACTCTGCTTCCGGTTCAAGTTGTGGCGCAGGCTGAACGGACATTGTGGTCTCCTGCATTGCAACTGGTTCGGGAATATGTTCAATCGGCGTGGTTGGAGATGTCAGCGTCGGCGCTGGCGCTTGGGCTGCTGTTTGAGAAGCCGGCGCGGCTTGGACCGGTATAATCGGTTGAGGCTGATAGATGGTTGTCGGTGTCGTCATTACCGGCGCCACCACTGCAGGCGTCGTCGCAATTGCTGGTTGTGTGCCGACATTTATAACTACCGGACTCGGTTTTATTTGACTTCCCGCTGAAGTCTCTTCCGTAATATCTTCCTGCAACCGCCGAGCGATCTCTTCTTCCGAAGTTATCGAATGCATAGACGAATGACGACGTTTTTCCTTAATCCGGAATATTAAATAAGCGGATATGGCGACGATAAATGTAATTATGGTCGCGACGAGTATCACGGTCGATAATATTGGAACTATGTCCATTTATTCCTTTTCTATAGTGTTGATATTTATAATTGTTTATTTTACGATGCATATTCGCATCCCAGTAGATGTTCTTTTATTCACTGCGCGTTGATGGTTGATGCGGGTAAAACAATATTGACCTATGCGTTAAAGCATACAGCCGCAAGAGACTGTCCGAGAATGCTGTTTTCCGCTGCCGACCCGCTGTGGTTGGAAGCGGAAATATCGTAATTACAATGTTCTGCCGTTGGCTGCGGCGAGTCAACGGCGGCAAAATGGTATTCTTGGACAGTCTGTTAAATCCAAAGCCTAAATCTTCCCCTTACGCTCTAATTTGCCCCAGCCCATCTTCACGCCTAATAATTCTTCGATGGTCGCTATCAATTTGGCGACGTCGATATTTTGAATGAAGAAGACGCGGTAGATGAACGCTAAAGGCGCTAAATAGAGTTTCTCGCGCTCGATGGCTATGGAATGCAGCGCGGCAATGGTGTCGAGCATTGTCAGTTGCACCCACCACAGCACTATCAAGTGCGACATTCCGAACATCAGAGCCACAAACAAGAATAGCGCTTGCGCCAGGACATTCATCAAAGGCCAAAGCACGGCTTCGAAAATCATCTGCCACATCGTAAGTATCACCTTCCAGCCGGCTGCCGGATTGACTAGATAGGCTTTATGTTTACGCATCGACTGCAGGATACCGCGCGTCCAGCGGTAGCGTTGTTTAAGTAATTGCAGCAGTTTCTCTGGCGCTTCAGTATAACTAATGGCTTCGGGTTCATAATCTATCCACCAGCCGGCAGTGAGGACTTTTAAGGTCAGGTCGCAGTCTTCGGCAAAGGTATCGCTGTCCCAGCCGCCGACCTCCAATAAAGTCTTACGCCGGAACAATCCAATCGGACCCGGCACGATATTGACGGCTTTGATATAGGCTTGGGCGCGGCGGACGAAGTTCAAACCTTGGATATATTCGAGCGCCTGTAGTTTTAGGAGCAGGTTATCGCGGTTGAAGACCTTGACATTGCCAGCGACTGCGCCGATGCGGTCGTCGATGAAATAGCGCATCCCCATCCGCAAAGTATTACGGCTCAACTTGCTGTCGCTATCCATACACACTACGACATCGCCGCGCGCCACGCTTAAACCGTGGTTCAACGCTGCGGCTTTGCCCGCATTGCGCTGTGTCAGCACCCTCACCCGCACCCGGCCGCGCCGACCCTCCCACTTGCGCGCTTTCTCCAAGGTGTCATCGGTAGAGCCGTCGTCGATGATGATGATTTCATAATTCGGATAGTCGAGTTGCAGCAACGATTTAATCGAACTCTCAATCACCCTCCCTTCGTTGAAGCCCGGCACTAAAATCGAGGCTTTGAGTCGCAAGTAACTCTCGTCGAACTGCGCTAGTCTGGCTTGGCTATGCTGCAGGAAAGATAGGAATATCATCACAAAGTAGCGCACAATCAAGATGAATAAGAAGAGCAGCAACGATATAATCGACACATTCACAATGATATTCGGCAGCGATAAATTCTCTTTGAGCAGCACAGTATAGGTTGCCAAGGTTATCGAACCGAATATAGTTATCAGGATAATCAAGACGAAACCGTAGCCCCAATAATGCTCGTCTTGATGGGTGGCTTTATAGGCATTGGCTTCCCAGTTATCGACTGGCAGGTCTTCGTCGCGCTTGATTTTGGGCGGAACATCGCCTGGGGCTTGAGGCTGTATCGATACTATCGATTCAGTTGGTTCGGCAGCCGCCTCAGGACTCACCGCTGCAGCGCCGCCTACATTAATCACCACCAGCGGCGCAAGGTCAGGCTCCTCTTCCACCGCCCAATTCCAGGCGCTGCGCCAATTGCCGCCATCGCGTCTGTTTCGATGAAATGGTTTGGGTATATCCGGTTTGTTCCATGGGTCGCCCGGCATTGAATCGTCGAACGATTTTGGCTTTCCCGGCTTAAACCAAGGGTCGCCTGGCTGTGTGTCGTCGGAGAACCGCTTAGACCTTGCTTCTTGACCCAGATGAAAACCTTCTTTATCGCGCCAATCCATTTAAAAACTCGCACTGAGGGAAACTGATGTTCCGGTATATCGATAGAAGCCGTCGGCGCGGGTAGTCAGCGAATTCGTGTAATTGAATTCGCCGAAGACTATGCGGCTGAAGCGATACTGCAGCCGGACGGTGAGCCAGCGCTGTGGGTCGTTGGAGGTCAAGACTTTGCCGAGTCCGCCGATAAAGAAATAGGACAATTTCCCGCTGACGCCGTTCAAGGACACAACGGCGCCTAAGGCGCTGTAGTTGGACGGCGACCAATAAGCAGAATCGGCGCGCGCCGCCTGCACCGACTCATAGCGTCCGCCGATATCGATGTGCTTGCTCAGATGATACAATCCGTCGAATCTAAAATCAGTGCGGCTGTTGCCGTCTGAGACTGCTATCAATCCGGTTTCGCCGCTGAAAGTCCAGTTGGGTTCATAGTAATATATTCCATTCAAGGCGAAACGCTCAGTTGTCAATTTTCGATTCCAAGTCTCGAGCGAATGACTCGCCGCCAAATCATACAAAGCGTCTTGCGAAGTGAAATACAGTGCGGCCGTCAATCCTTTCAGCGAAGGCACATCGGAGAATTCGTGTTCATATTCCAAACGCACGGCAGAAGGTGAACGTTCGGCGTAATTATAGAAGCGCCCGGCAATAAAAAATTGGTTCTGCGGGTCGAAACGGTGATTCAGGCGCAGATGCAGAAACCATCCTTTTTCAGCATATTGATACTGTTTAGTGGGGTCTTTCTGCTCGAAGGAGATGCGGCCTGAACCGCCGTTGAGTTGTGTGCGCAGTGAGAAATTCACCGCCGCGCTGTAATAGACTTCGCTCAGTCGGAAGGTTTCGCTGTCGCGCGCCCAACGTCCAATAAGATTGGCTTCACGCAGAAATGTCCCACTCAATTCACGCAGCGCTTTCTGCGCTGGTTTATTATTCGGATCGAGCGTAATGACCTGCTTATAGCCGTCATAAGCAGCGTAAGGATTACCGCTCCAACGCTGAAGATTGGCGATAGCCAACCGGCATTCCACCGATTTGGGATTGATGCGCAAGGCACGTTCATATTCATTCAAGGCTTTATCGTTCGCGCCGGCCCAGGCGTAAATTTCAGCCGCCCGGAAGCGATATTCGAATATTGTTGGATTTAGATCCGCCAGTCGCTGGTATATTTTCGCAGCCTCTGGATATTCTTTTAAATAAGATAAGAATTCAGCCAATTTGAGGGCAACATCCCTATTGTTGGGCTGCCGCTCGTATATAAAGCGGTATTGGGCGACCGCCTCCGGCAGTATTCGATATTCGGCATATAAATTCGCCAGTCTTAGCCGCAGCGCCAAATTTTCGGGATGGGCGGTCAGCGAATCCTTGAGCGTATCGATTTCAGCGTTGTGGAAGTTTTCGCGCGCTGTGCGGATTTCCTTGAGAAGCGCTAACAGCTGGGAGTTGTTAGGATCATTTCCGAGCAATGTATTCACCTGTTCTTCGGCTTCGTAGAAGCGGCTGGCGTCCAGATAAAATCCGGCCAGCCGCCGGCGTGTTTCCATATCTCCCGGTTCTACCCTCAATTTGCGCTCAAGATTGGCTATTATCGGAGAGATATCGGTCTCCATAACGAGCAGAGCCTCCCGGGCGCGTTTATTCGTCGAATCGACCGCTAAAATACCGGCATAAAGTTCGCGGGCATAGTCATAATTGCCCAGCTGGCGCTGGCTGTCTGCATAGTTCAAGCGCAACCGCAATTCGTTGGGCTTTAAAATCAATTGCCGGTTGAAAAACTCATCGACTTCTTCAAGATTCTCGCCCTTAGTTAATTGGGCTTCCGCCAGTCTCAACCGGGCTTCATAATTGTCGGGCTGCCGACTAAGTATGTCCTGGAATTCGCGAATGGCAGAGTCGTAATTACCTAACCAAGCCAGGACCGTGGCGCGCTCCAGCCTTATCCGGTCGTTATAGGGATAGCGCTTCAGATAGGCATCCAGATGCTTCAAAGTCGGCTCATATTCAGGAATCGACAAGTAGTGCCGCGCCAACGTTAACAGTGCGGAAGTATCAGCCGGATTGCGTAGCAAACGGTCTTTATACAGCGTAATTTCCTGTTCATAGCGTTTGCTCAGTCGCTCTTTAATCTGCTTTGCCAATTCTTTAGCGTCGGCGTCGTCCGGTGAGGCTCTCAATCTCAAGGCGGCTAGAGAATCGGCTTCAAATATTCGGTCGTTGTTGAAATAGAATTTGGCTAAGTGATATGCAGCCGGACCGCCCGGGTCGCGCCTGGCGTTATCAGTTAAAGTCCTTTCCTGATAACCCGGAGAATTGATAATTTTATTAAAGATCCGACGGGAATGAGCGTCGTTGGGACGTTTTTGCAGGACGATGCGGTAATTTTCCACTGCCCGTTCTTCGTCGCCTTCCCAGTAATAAAGGTCGGCAAGAAGCCGCCGGGCGTCGGGATTATTTGGATTCTGTTCCAGTAGTCTGTTCAACTCCAAGCGGCTGGCGCCTGCCTGCTTGCGCCAGGCGTAATGCTGCGCCAATTCCAAACGCACGGCGCTGTCGCCGGGCTTGGCACGCAGATACTGCTGATACATTTCCAAACCGTGCTTGCTTTGCCCATGCCCCATAAGAAAGCGGGCATAGTCGAGCGTAGTTTGCGGCGGCTCGCCAGCGCGCTTGATACGCGCCGCATACTCCTTATCGATTAACGGAATCTGCTCCTTATTATGTTTATCGGCAAGCGCGAGTATTTTGGCAATCCGCGCATCGTTGGGCATCTGTCGGCGCAATTTTTCAATATGTGGAATCGCTTCGTCTTGGTGGTTGATACGCAACAGTAGTTGCACTAACGAAAGGCGCGCCTCGCCGTCGTTCGGATTTTTATCAAGGTGGCTTTCATAAGCCGATATCGCTTCGAGGAGAACTCCGTTCGCTTCCAATTTGCGAGCCTGCGCCAGTGATTCGGACTGATCCTGCGCTAGGACATTGAGCGACAACAAGCCTAATAGCGCAAGGCAATATAGACCGGAGGGATTCATCAACTCAACTAATCGTCTTGACAAAATTCCGGCTGACTTCGGTTACAGAATGTAAAAGATCGACCGCGTTGTTAGCATCCTGCGGATAAATTGAAACGGCGGTCAACACATTGATATTCCTGCCGACTTGCAGGTTCATCCGTTTGAGCAGGGCGCTGCGCAGTTCGGCAAGCACCCGGTTGGCGAAAGCCCGCGCGCCGTTGGCATCGCTGTTTTCGAGCAAAACGACGATTTTATCCATATACCGGCAGGCGCGGTCGTTAAGCCCACGCAGCGAGTTCATTACAGCCTCGGCGACGCGCTTAACTAACTCCAGTCCTTGCGGTAAGTGCGGCGAACTTGCCATATCGCCCATATAGACCATCTTGAACGTCACCAAGGCAAATGAGGCATCCTCGCGGTCGCTGCGATAGACCTGACGCTGAATAACATCCTTAAATTCCGGCACGGTGAGCAAGCCGAGCGCCGTGTCGCCATTAATGCGAGCCGGCGCATATTGCGGTTCGAAATCCTCAGGCAGTTGGTCCGGACGGGTTTTTACCGCCCGCTTTTCAAATAGGTCGTCCAATATATTTAATTGCTTCAGCGACTTTTCCAACGCGCCGAGGAGGTCTTTAGCGATAAAGGGTTTGAAAAACAGAGCATCGCCGCCGTTCTGTTTTATCTGCTGGTAAGTAATTCTGGTGTTTCTATCCGCCGCGAAGAGGAATACCGGCAGTTTGGGATATTGTTCTCGGATTTTGAGCAAAATACGCTTATAATTTATGCCGGGTTGCGCGATATTCACCAGCAGCAAATCGCAATCGATAGTCTTTAAGTGCGATAAGGTCTCTACTTCATCTTCATAGCGGTTAATTAATGTCTCCGGATGAAAAATCTCTTCGAGTTCAGCCACAGTTTCTTCGTCTGAATCGAGCAGCGCGATATTGAGCGGCAGGTCGTTTAAGGCTTGCGCCGCCGGGCGGGCTTCGGCGGCGGACGACGGCTTTGTCGTTACCAAGTCCTGCACAATGCCCACGCCGTATTCAAAACGGACTTTGTAACTCGTCGGCGGAGTTATTGGATTGACCAATTTATGCACTTGGAACAGAGATTGTTGTCCATCTCTAGTTTTATTCTTCGACAGCGAAAACGACCCGACGACCGAATCTTCCAGCAATTGGGTTATGCGGTAGGTCGCCGGACTGCCCGGCTCACCGATGACGACCAGTGTAGTAGTATTAAAGGCGTCAATAGATGACATCAGCGAGTAGATATAATTGATGAGATGCGGCTCGTTGGTCTGCGTCAGCAGCGGTATCAGGGTGTCGAAGACCAGCCGGCTGCAGCGATAATAGCCGATATATTCTTCAATTTCACCTAATAACTTGACAATCGTCGCGTAGGAACCTTGTCCGGCGACGATTTCGCGCGGATATTCCATTATTATGAGCCGGTTATCCATCAGGTGGTCAGCGATAGGGATGCCGCCGGACTCGGCTTTCAGAATGACATTTTCGATTTGGTCGCTGCAGAGCATCAAAGCGTTTTCGCCGTCGGTTATGCCGCTTAAAAGAAACTGCAGCGCGGCGGTGCTGCGTCCGGACAGCGACGGCCCGCGCAGCAGATAGCAGCGATTGGCGTAAATTCCGCCGGTCGACGCGTCCAGGAAATCCAACCCGGAACTGACTCGTGTGTATAGCATTTGTGTTTTAATTTATAACTTATGGTGTGAGTCAATCTAATTTTCGTCGTTTAAAAACCGCGTAAAAAAGCGTTTAAAAAGCGTTTAAAATCAAAAATTGAAAAAATATTGAAAATTCTGATAAAACTTGCCGATTTATTAATAAGGATTGGTGAATGTTACATTAAAATGCATAGATTGGCAAGGCGCGCCCCCGTGCGCCGACAATATGGGCTCAATAAACGACGGACGAGGGCGTCCCAGACTGTCTGAAAATGCCGGTTTCCGCTGCCGACCCGCCGTTGTCGGCA
>Ga0194125_10008330_pt1 | contig 14663 bp, 10 predicted proteins | sample TA2KigC250mmetaG_FD_148626 | JGI IMG/M metagenome (GOLD analysis project Ga0194125, IMG submission 148626) | Freshwater microbial communities from Lake Tanganyika, Tanzania - TA2015034 Kigoma Deep Cast 250m | ecosystem: Environmental > Aquatic > Freshwater > Lake | place: Tanzania: Lake... | reverse complement strand
CTTGAGCTGATCGATGAGGGGCTTCGGGATGTGAGGGGGCGCGGCGGTCACGATGACCGCATCGAACGGCGCCTCCTCGGGCCAGCCCCGGTAGCCGTCGCCCGCGCGGACGTGCACGTTCTTGTACTCGAGATGTTCGAGCGTCGCCTTCGCCCGCTCGGCCAGCTCCGGGATGATCTCGATCGTGTAGACCTCGATGCCCATCGCCGCGAGGACCGCCGCCTGATACCCGGAGCCCGTCCCGACCTCGAGGACCTTCTCGCCGCCCTTGAGGCGCAGGGCCTCGGTCATGTAGGCGACGATGTAGGGCTGCGAGATCGTCTGGCCGTGCCCGATCGGCACCGGATGATCCTCGTAGCTCTGCTCGCGCGGATTCGATCCGAAGAGGCCGCCGGGCTCATCGGGGATGAACTCGTGGCGCGGGACCTCGCGCATCGCCTTGAGGACGAGGGGATCGCGCACGCCGTATGCGCGGATCTCGTCGACCATCCTCATGCGGTTGGCCCCCCAGGGATCCTCCCTCGCCCCCGGCTCCGCGCCGGGTGCGCCGGGGGAACGAGCGGCGGCCGGCGCCGTCACGCCCGGCGCCGCCGAGCCTTCTTGCTGCGCCCCGCCGTTACACCCGAGGATCATCGGAAGCCACGATATCAGAAATAAGTGCTCCCGGCCACCTCTCACGGCGCACCTCCCCCACCCCGCCGGTGGTTCCCCATCAGCCGTCCGTCCGGCTCACCGGCACGCGGCCTCCGGGTACTGGCACGGACCGTACTCCCGGTCGAGCGAGTCCGGCGTCGGATCGAGCCCGCACGTGGTCCCTGGAACGGGCGGTACCGGTCCCGACGCGAAGAGATAGTTCAGGGTGTAGATCGCGTCGCCCAGCGTGAAGCTCCCGTCGTCGTCGGAGTCCCCCGCATCCGGGCAGGGTCCGAGGGTCGCGCCCGCGAAGAGGAAGCTCAGGAAACCGATCGCATCGCCGATCGTGTAGACGCTGTCGGCATCCACGTCGCCGCGCCGGAACGGGCTGGAAGCGACCGGCACCTGGCCGATCAGGATCGCCGCCGTCTCGAGCTCCCGGTAGACGACGACGGCGTCCGCACGCCGGTCGCCGCTGATATCCCCGACGGCGAGCGATGTCCCGCCCGGCGGGAGGACGATCGACGACGCCCCATCGAACCTGTCGCCGGTCCACTCGTGGGCGAGGAGCGCCCCCGCCCCATCGAGGACGACGGCCGTCTGTGCGCCCTCGGCGACGAGCTTCGCCACTCGCAGGGCCTTCGGATCCGACGCGGATCCTGTACGAACGGGATCGCTCGCGCCGCCGCCCTTCGCGAACCGCCAGACCTCGACCGCCCCCGGCGATCCCGCCGTGGCGAGGACGAGGTCGGTCGCGCCGTTCCCATCGATGTCGACCGACCGCACGGCGCGCGGATCCGCGCCGCACGGGAGCACGGAGGGCGCCTTCTTCTGGAAGTCGAAGACGAGCGCGGTGCTCATATTCCACAGGACGCGGATCGTCGCCGCCGCCGGCGAGACGACGGCGATGTCCGTCCAGCCGTTCCCATCGAAGTCGCCGACCTCGAGGAGGGAGTTCGCATCCCCCACGTCGGCGACCTTGTAGAAGGGCGTCCGGAGCGTGCCGTTCCCCTGGCCGAAGAGGATCGTCGCGGAGCGCGCGTAGTCCCCGCCCGGATCGGCGGGGGCGCCCGCGAAGAGGATGACGAGATCGATCTTGCCATCCCTGTCGAAGTCCGCCGCCCGGATGTCGTGCGGGACCGGGCCGACCGCGACGAGCAGTTGCGTGCCGATGATCTCCGCCGGACCTTTGCTCCCCATGACCATGGAGAGGTAGTAGATCCGGTTTCAGGTGGAGCACGCGCTGTTCAGGGCGGCGACGTCGAGCACTCCATCGCCGTTGAAGTCCGCGACGACCCCTCCGTTCGAATCGAGGTAGAGCGCCGTCGTGTCCGTCGGCTCGACCGGGAAGCTCCCATCCCCCTGGCCCTGGTAGACGAGCGCGTTCCCGTTGTACGTCCCCTGGATCACGAGGAGGTCGAGGACGCCGTCCTCCGAGAGGTCCGCGAGCTCGATCGCCGCGGGCTCCGGCTCGATGTCTCGGAGCATCGGATCCCCGAAGGGAGAAGCCCCTCCCCATGCGGCTCCCGCCGCGACGAGGAGTGCCGCCGCGCACGCCGCGGCCGCGATTCGTTGACGCATATCTTCGCCTCCCATCGATTCGGGTCCCCTGCAATGCAGCCTCTCCGGCCCCCCTTCGACCAGCCTGTGAACTGCAATGCTCCCATCTTACCGGCCCTGGGGGCGGGTGCCAACCACCCGGGAGCGGCCGTGGGGCGGGTGCCGCGCTCCCCGGAGAGGGGATCTCGCCAGGTCCGTTCGACAGCTCGCGCCGCATGGGAGAGAATTCCAGTGGGGTGGGAGGAAAGGTCGAACCCCCCCTGTCGCCGCTCGTCGCCCGGATGGCGCCGCGGGGGGATCGAGCCGGGAGGCCTGGAGGACATCGTGACCTCGAAACGCCGCTGCGAGCCCGCTGGTGAGACCCGCGGGCGGAGACGGCCCTGGCGGCCCTCGTCCCAGATCTCCAGGAGTACGTGGGATGGGGGCAGATCATCGTCGTTCCTTGTGACGAATGGTACGTGAGGAGGGGGCGCTTCGACCGGAAGGCCGTTCTCGACCGCTGGGGGGAATCGCTGCGCGGGGCGCTCGACGAGGGATACGACGGGCTTCGGGCCACCGGGAGCCTGTTCTGGGCGCCCGCAGCCGGATTTGCGGAGGCCATCGCCTACGAGCTGGAGCGGAGGCTCGCCGGATGCATCGCGGGATCGAGCGTGCCGACCTTCGTCCTCGATGCCGACCACCGAGTCCTCCACTGGAATCGGGCCTGTGAGGATCTGACGGGCGTTCCGGCCGAAGCGGTCGTCGAAACCACGCGCCATCGAGGGCCTTCTGGGGGGACGACCGCCCCTGCCTGGCGGACATGGTCCTCGACGGCCGGATCGCCGACTGGACCCGGGATCTGTACGTCCGCCGCCCCGAAGATCGCCCCGGGTGCATCGAGGTACGAGGCTGGCACGAGCTGCCCGGCGGGCTTCGGAGCTTCTTCATCGGCGTCTGCCAGTACGATCGAGACCGCCGGATCGTGCGCGTCAACGGCGCATTCGAGACGATCACGGGAGTCAGCGAGGATGAGGCCATCGGGACGAAGGTCGCCGGGATCGCGCACGAGATGAACAACCCCCTCACCGGCGTGGTCGGCTTCGCATCGCTCCTGGCCGAAGACGAGTCGCTGCCCCCGCGGGGCGCTGAGGACGCGAAGAAGATCCTCCGGCAGGCCGAGCGATGCCGGACGATCGTACACGGTCTCCTCCGCTTCTCGCGGTCGGGAGGAGAGCCGCTGGCTCGGCGCCCCCTGCGACTGGATCAAGTCCTCGCCGAGTGCGTCGATCTCCAACACGGTACGTTCGAAAGCGCCCGCATCCGGTTGGAGAGGGATCTGGGAACGGACGCCCTCCCGATCGAAGGCGATGAGTGCCGGTTGATCCAGGTCTTCGAGAATCTCTTCGTCAACGCCAGGCAGGCGATGGAGGGTGCCGGACGGACGGGGACGGCGGTGGCACGTGCCCGCCGGGACGGAGGGCATATCACGGTGGAGGTGGAGGATGAGGGGCCGGGCATCGCCGAGATGCACCGGATCTTCGAGCCTTACTACACGACGAAGGAGCCGGGCGAGGGGACCGGACTGGGCCTGAGCGTGAGCCGCACCATCGTCGAGGAGCACGGGGGCACGATCGAGGCCGAGAACACGGGCGGCGGCGCGCCGCTCCCTCGCGCGCGGGGCGCATCCTGATCATCGACGACGAGGAGACCGTCCGGGATGTGTCGGCGCGGATCATCGCGGCACTCGGCCACGAACCGGTCTGTGCGGGCACGGTCGCCGGGGCGCACGAAGCGCTCCGGGAAGGGACTTCCGTTCGCTCCGCCGGCGTCCTCCTCCTCCCCAAGCCGTTCGGCAGCGCCGAACTCGCTCGCATCATCCAGGAGGTCGTCGCCCGGCTCGGGGGCGCGTAGCCGCTTCCGAGCACCTCATGCGCGGCTCGAGTCCGGCTGCATCTCCAGCGCTTCGACGAGGTCCCGGCGAAGGAACGGGGCGGCGATGACGCAAGCCCCCGCCCGCCGATACGCATCGGCCGCAAGGCCTTCCTTCGAGATGACGACGCACCGGCCCCGGTCCGCGCCGGCCGTTCTTTCGATCGCGGAGAGGACCTCTGCGGCCGGCGATCCTTCGCTCTCGTCTTCGGCGACAACGACTATCGCGGAGTGGGGGACGCCCAGGTCCGCGAGCAACCTCGGAACCACCGCGTACCCCGCCGACTCCAGCGCGATCGCCACCGGATCGATCGCCCCCGGCTCTCGGCGCGCGACGGCGACCGTCCGGCCGTTGCCGCGCCGCGGCGACTCCGCCTGGAATCCCGCGAATCCCGGCGAAACGCACGTGCAGGAGCCGGAGATTGTCGATCTCCTCGGCGACCCCCTCCGTCACCTTTCGCCCGTCCAGGGCCCCGGGGATGCCCAGACGACACGCCACGTCGGCGGGCATCGGAGTCAGCTCCACGAGGCCGGCGCTTCCGAGCTTGATCGCGTGTGCGATGGCATCGGCGGCGCGGATGAGGGCGATGGGAAGGAGTCGGGGATCCTCGATCTTCCCCGGCGTCGTCCACTCGGCATGGGGAAGTTCGGCGATCTCCGCGAACAGGTCCGGGATCCGCGCCGCACTCGGACTGAAGCGTGTCCGACCTCCGGAAGGGGCGAAGATCATCCCGAAGACCGGCCGAAGGATGATCGATGGAGGGAGGGATGGCCAGCGACACGGGGCTCCGGGTCGGAGCGGGGCTCGCGTCGCCGAGTCGAGGGGTGATGGATCTCGCCGACCCCTCCGCCGGAGTCGCCGCCATGCGGGAACGTCGCTTTGGTCCGCTCGCGATCGCGCTCTCGGCCTGCCTCCCTTGCGCACCTCCGGCCTTCCCCGCTCCGGCCGAGGATCCCCGCGTGGTCGTCCTCCACGCTTATGACCGCGCGAGCGAGCGCACGTCGGAGACCCACGAGGGTCTGCGCCGTGGATTCCGGGAGTTCCGGAAAAGCATCCGCGAGTCGGATATCTTCGACTACTATCTCGAGACCGGCCTCCTGCGCGACCATCGCTCGGAGCTCAAGATGCGGTCCGGCCTCGGCCTCCTGGTCGACGCGATCCGGCCCTCGGTCATCATCGCCGTCGGCGACGAGGCCGCCGAGTTCGCCGCCTGGTTCCTCGACAGGACGATCCCGATCGTCTTCTGCGGCGTCGTCGCCCATTCCGGGGATCTGCCGGGTCTGGGCGCCGGCCTCACGGGGGTCGTCGACGCGCCCCGCGTCGATCGCGTCCTGGATGCCGCTCTCGGGATCGTGCCGCGCCTCCGGGGCATCGCGGTCCTGGGCGATGGGAGCACCGCCGCCGACAAGTTGATCGGCCCGGTCTCGGATGCCGCGCGGGCCCGGGGCATCGCGATCCGACTCACGTTCACGTCGCGCAACCTGGACGCCGTCACCCAGGCGCTCGGAAGGGCCGGCGGCGTGGATGCAGTATTCCTCCTCGCCCACCATACGTTCCTCGATGCCGAGGCACGGGCCGTCGAGACTCGGCGAGCGATCGAGGCCATCCGCGCCGCCTGCGACGTGCCCGTGCTCGTGCCGAACGCCGACGGGGTCCGCGACGGGGCGACGATCGGGTCGAGACCGACAGCTCTCGAGCAGGGGCGCGAGGCGGCCCGGCTCGCGGCGCGGATCCTGAAGGGAGAGGTGCCCGCGGACCTCCCGGTTGTGACGATCGAACGTGCCCGCGCGATCGCCAACATCCCGGAACTCGCCCGTCTGGGTCTCTCGTTGCCGCCCCGCCTCGGGGTCCCGGTGGAGCCGTACGGCCGGGACGCGGCGGATCCCTGGCACGCGATCGCGAGCGCCCTCGGCATCGTCGCGCTTCTTTCTGTCCTGTTCCTGATCGCCCAGTTCGTCCGGATCCGCGCCCTGAACCGCACGCTGAAGCGGAAGGCATCCCTCATCGAGGGGATCGTCGATGGGGCGGCCGTGCCGATCTTCGTCATCGATCGTCAACATCGGGTCATCCACTGGAACCGCGCCTGCGAGCGGCTGACCGGCGTCCCGCGCGCCGAGGTCCTGGGGCGGGCGCACGCCGGCCGCGCCCTCCACCGGGGCGATCAACCGAGCCTGCTCGACCTCGTCATCGAAGGCGATGAAGCCGGAATCCGCGCCTCGTACGAAGGGGCGGAGCGTTCGACGATCCTGGAGGGGGGCTGGAAGGCCGAGCGGGAGGCGCGGCCGCAGGGAGGCGACGCGCGCTGGCTCGAGTTCACCGCCGCCGTCATCCGCGATGGCGCGGAGCGGCCGATCGCCGGCATCGAGACCCTCTGGGACGTGACGGATCGAAAGCGCACGATCCGCGTCCTCGAGGATCGGCAGCGGCGCCTGATGGCGGTCGGCCAGGCGGCGCTCGATGTGGCGGCGGCGCAGGATGTCCGGGCGGTCCTCTCTCGCCTCATCGACACGGCGCGGGATGTCGCCAGGGCCGATTTCGCGGTCATCGCCTGCCTGGATCCGAAGACCGGAGGGATCGCCGACGCGTTCGCCTCCAACTTCCCCATCGACCGCATGCCCGCGGGGATCCGCGTCGAGGGCCGAGGGCTCCTCGGCAGGATCGCATCGGGCCGGGAGATCATCTCGGAGGATGCGACGCGGGAGCCCGGCTTCGAGGGCTATCCGCCCTGGCATCCCGTGATCCGAGCCCTCATCGGGATCCCGGTCGTCTACGGAGGACGGACGCTCGCGATCCTCCTCGCGGGCCGGCTTGCGGCCGGCGAGCCCTTCTCGCCCGAGGATGTGGAGAGCATTCGCACGATCGGGCGACTCGCCGCCGTCTCGATCCATGGGGCGCGGCAGTTCGAGGCGCTCCGATCGGCGAACGCCCATCAGCGGAAAATCATCGAGACGGCCGCGACGGCGGTCTTCACCGTCGGTCGCGATGGGCGGATCACCTCCGTGAACGAAGCCTTCACCTCCATCACGGGACGCTCCGCGGAGGAGGTGATCGGGACACCCTGCCGGTCGCTCTTCGAGACGCACTGCGATGGGCGCGCGCAGGCGGGGGGTGAGTGCTCGACGTGTCTTTCCTGCGTCCTCCATCTCAGCGCGGCGGAGAGCATCCGCGGCAAGCGAGTACGCATCGCGACGAAGGCGGGGTTGCCCCGGGACGTGGTGAAGAATGCGGCGGCTCTCATCGACGATCGAGGGGAGGTCGCCGGCGCCATCGAATCGTTCGTCGACGTCACGGCGATCGAGGATGCGCGCCGCGCGGCGGAAGAGGCGACGGTGGTCAAGAGCCAGTTCCTGGCGAACATGAGCCACGAGATCCGGACGCCGATGAACGGCGTCATCGGCATGACCCATCTCCTCCTCTCCACCCCCCTCGACCCCCAGCAGCGCGAGTACGCCGAGACCGTGCGAGGCTGCGCGAGATCGCTCCTCGATCTCCTGAACGATGTCCTCGACTTCTCGAAACTCGAATCCGGCCGGATGCAGTTCGAGCGGATCCCCTTCGACCTGCGGGAGGTCCTGTCGTCCGCCTGTGTCCCTTTCCGCGCCGCCGCCGAGCGAAAGGGCGTCGCCCTCGACGCGACCATCGCTCCCGGCGTGCCGGCCCGGGTCGCCGGGGATCCGACGCGGATCCGGCAGGTGCTGATGAACCTGATCGGGAACGCCGTGAAATTCACGGATCGGGGAAGGGTGGATGCCTCCGTCGAGGTCATCGATGCCCGCGAGGAGCGGCTCCTCGCCCGCTTCTCCGTGGCCGACACCGGGATCGGGATCCCCGAGGAGGCGCGGTCGCGGATCTTCGAGAGCTTCGAGCAGCTCGACGGCTCGACGACGCGCAAGTACGGCGGGAGCGGCCTGGGACTCGCCATCTGCCGGCGCATCGTCGAGGCGCTGGGCGGGACGATCGACTTCGAGAGCCGGGTCGGCGAGGGGAGCCGATTCCGCTTCGAGATCGCGCTCGACCGTGCGGCCTAAGATGGGTCCGAGCCGCCCGCGGGCGCAAGCGGGACGGACAGCGCGCCGTGCGAGCCCATCTGCCGCGCGGCGCGGATCCTCGTAGCCGAGGATGACGCTGTGAACCGGCGGGTTGCGGAGGTGATCCTCCGGAAGGCCGGATTCGAGATCACATGCGTCGCCGATGGGAGCGAGGCGGTCGAGGCCGCCCGCAGCGGCGCGTACGATCTCATCCTCATGGATGTGCAGATGCCGCGGATGGACGGGATCGAGGCGACTGCCGCGCTCCGCGACGCGGGGATCGCGCTCCCGATCATCGCTCTGACCGCCCATGCCCTCGAGGGCGATGCGGAGCGCTTCCGAGGGGCCGGCATGGACGACTACATCTCGAAGCCCTTCGAGCCCGGCCGGCTCGTCGATGTCGTCTCGAGCTGGATCGTCAAGGGATCCGCGCCGCGCGCCGAGACCATCCCGCCCCCGCCCGGCGGCGATGGGGACGACGTGCGGGCGCTCGACATCGAGGACGGCCTCCATCGAGTCCTCTACGATCGCGAGACCTATCGCGAGGTCCTCGGCGTCTTCCTCACCCAGGGCGATGATCGTCTCGCGGCGCTTCGCCGCTCGGTCGAGAAGGAAGACCTCGCCGAGGCGAGAGGGGCGGCGCATGCCCTGAAGAGCGCCGCGGGGAGCATCGGCGCACGCGCCGCGCAGGAGCTGGCTCGCGCGATCGAGGAGGGCGCCGCGCGCGGCGACGGGGAGGCGGCGCGGACCGGGGTCGCGCATCTCGCCGCCGAGCTGTCGCGCGTTCGGCGCTGCGCGTGCGCCTGGCTCGCGGGCGAGGCGGGCGGGCGGATCGCATCGCCGGCCGCGCAGCCCTCCGATCCGTCTTGACTTGATGGCGCGTCCGGCTTCCCCGAAACTCCTGTCCTCCGTGCTCCGGAAGTTCGCGGAAGGAGGCCGATCGATGCCGCAGATGATCGCCGGATTCGTACTCGCCCTGGTGTCCGGATCCGCGCCGCGTCCGGCGCTGGAGATCGAGGTCGCGCCCGCGCCGTTCCCCTTCGTGATCGACGGCGCTCGCTACCCGGTACCCGTGGTCTTCGAGGGCAAGGTCGTGTGCAGCGGGGCGGCGCCGGAAGGTGCCGCCCTCACCGTCCGGCTCGAGGGGGCGACCGGCAGCGCGCGCGCGGACCTGGGGGCGTGGAAGGCGGGCGAGGCGAAGACATTCCGGCTGGCCTTGGAGGCACCCGCCGCGGGTGTGGCGCTCTTCCGGATCATCGGCGAAGCGCAAGGGGCCGCGACGGCCTCCGAGGCATGGGCCGTGCCGCGCGTGCCCGCGCACCCCCTGCTGCGCGGGGCGGTCGCCGCGTGCCCGCGCTTCCGGTTCGTCCAGATGAGCGACCTCCATCTCCTCGACCGCGAGACGGTCTCGAGCGGAGTCAAGACCGCGCGGAATCTCGAGACCGCCGTCGATGAAGTGAACGCCTTGGATCCGCCGCCCGCCTTCGTCGTCGTCACGGGCGACGTCGCCTCCGATGTGGGGCGCGGATATGCGCTCGCACTCGAGATCCTGGGGAGGATCCGCGTCCCGTTCGTGATCCTTCCCGGCAACCACGACTTCTTGAAGGCGACGCGGGCCGCGACCCTCGCGTACGCGAGCCTGGGGCTCCCGTTCTTCTACTCCTTCGATGTCGGGCTCTGGCACTTCGTCTGCCTGAACGCGCAGCCCGATCCCGCGAAGATGCCTGTCGCTGGGACGATCGACCCGATCCAGCTCGCGTGGCTCGAGAGCGATCTCCGCGCGGCGTCGCGGCCGGCGATGGTCTTCGTCCACCAGAGCCCGGTCCTCGGCGAGCTCCAGCCGGGCCATGGGATCACGAACGGGGCCGATCTCCGGCGCGTGCTCGAGGCGAGCGGCTGCGTCCGCTGGACCTTCTGCGGCCACGTCCACTTCGAGACCTTCATCGAGGCGGGCGGGATCCGGCACATCTCGACCGCCGCCGTCGCCTATCCCTCTCAGGCGCAGGGCTATCGACATTACCGGACCGGAACGGGCTGGCGTCTCGTCGAGGTGGATGGCGAATCGGTGCGGACGCGGTTCAAGGCGCTGGGAGGCGCCTGGGAGGATGATCCGGCCCCGGATGCCTACCTGTCGCTCGATCGAATGAAGTCGAACCCTATGGTTGAGTATCCGGGAAAACCGAAATAGCCGAAGAAGAGGCCGATCCGGCGCGGATCCGGCGGAACCGGGTTTGAGAAGGAGATCATCCGGCATGGACCAGAGGAAGGCGACTGCGGGCGCGAAGGCGCTCGGAGAGAAGATCGCGGGGCGGAAAGCCCGCGTCGGGATCATCGGGCTCGGGTACGTGGGGCTGCCGCTCGCGAACGCGTTCAGCGCCGCGGGCTTCCAGGTCCTGGGCTTCGACATCGATACGAAGAAGGTGGAGGCGCTCGGGAGGGGCGAGAGCTACATCCGCCAGATCCCGGACGAGATGATCCGCGGGATGCGGGAGAGGGGATTCGAGGCGACGGAGGATTTCGATCGCCTGCGCGAGCCGGATGCGATCCTCATCTGCGTCCCGACACCTCTCACGAAGACGATGGACCCCGACATGCAGTACATCGTCCATACGGCAGAGGCGATCCTCCCCCGGCTCCGAGAGGGGCAGCTCATCGTGCTCGAGAGCACGACCTATCCGGGGACGACCGACGAGGTCGTGCGGCCGATCCTCGAGCGATCGGGATTGCGGGCCGGCGAGGATTTCTTCCTCGCCTTCTCGCCCGAGCGCGAGGACCCCGGCAACAAGCAGTTCTCGACGAGGACGATCCCGAAGGTCGTCGGCGGGATCGACGAGCGGTCGGGGAAGCTGGCGGTCGACCTCTACGGGAGCGCCGTCGTGCGCGTGGTGCCGGTCTCGTCGGCGCGCGCCGCCGAGGCGGTGAAGATCCTCGAGAACATCTACCGCTGCGTGAATATCGCGCTCGTCAACGAGCTGAAGATGCTCTTCGACCGGATGGGGATCGATGTCTGGGAGGTCATCCGCGCGGCGTCGACGAAGCCCTTCGGTTTCCATCCGTTCTGGCCCGGGCCCGGGCTCGGGGGGCACTGCATCCCGATCGACCCCTTCTACCTCTCCTGGAAGGCGAGGGAGTACGGCTTCCGGACGCGCTTCATCGAGCTGGCGGGCGAGGTCAACACCGGGATGCCGGCGTACGTCGTCCAGCGCCTCATGGAGACGTTGAATGCGCGCGGATCCCCGCTCAAGGGGGCCCGGATCCTCGTCCTCGGGATCGCGTACAAACCGGACATCGATGATCCCCGCGAATCGCCGGCCATGGAGGTGATCCATCTCCTCGCGCGGCACGGCGCGACCGTCGAGTACCACGATCCCTTCATCCCCGTCATGCCCCACATGCGGAGCTGGGAGGACCTGCCGGCGCTCGCGTCGGTGCCTCTCGACGAGGCCCATGTGCGCGCGGCGGATGCCGTGATGATCACGACGAACCATTCCAAGATCGACTATGCCTGGGTCGTACGCACGGCGAAGCTCGTCGTCGACACGCGCGATGCGACCGCCGGCGTCCGGGAGAACCGGGAGAAGATCGTCAAGGCATAGCGTCATCGAGGCGTAGCGCGGCGAAGCCGCCGCCGAGTACAATGCCCGCCGTACCGGAAGGAGGTGCGGCGTGGCGAAGCATGCATGGACGCGCCGGGGATTCCTCGGCGGGGCGGCGGGGGCGTTCGCGGGGATCCACCTCGCTCCTCGGAATGTGTTCGGCGCGGCCGGAGGCGTGTCCGCGAACGACACGATCCGGATCGGCCACATCGGGATGGGCGGCCGCGGGATGTCGCTCCTCAGCATGACGTCGCACATGGACGGAGTGCGCGTGACCGCGGTCTGCGATGTCGATGCGGCGCGCCGCGAGGCGGCGAGCAAGTCCTGCGGCGCGCAGGGGCACAACGACTTCCGCCAGGTCCTCGATCGGAAGGACGTCGACGCCGTCGTCATCGCCACGCCCGATCACTGGCACGCGATCCCGACGATCCGCGCGTGCGAGGCCTTGAAGGACGTCTACGTCGAGAAGCCGCTGTCGCACACCTACGTCGAGGGACGCGCGATGGTCGCGGCGGCGCGCGGATACGGACGGATGGTGCAGACCGGGATCAACCATCGCTCCGAGGATGGCATGCGAGAGGCGTGCGAGATCGTCCGGTCGAAGCGCGTCGGGCGGATCCACACCGTCGTCACATGGGTGTGGTCGAATCCGGTCACGCCGCCGGAGCCCCATGTCGAGCCGCCGCCGGGGCTCGATTGGGAGTTCTGGCTCGGGCCCGCGCCGAAGGTCCCGTACACGCCGAAGCGATGCCACTTCCACTTCCGATGGTTCCGCGACTACGGCGGCGGCTACATGACCGATTGGGGCGCCCACATGCTCAACCCTGTGACGTGGGCGATGGATATCGACCTCCGGGGGCCCGTCCGCGTCTCGGGCTCGGAGAAGCTGGCGGAGAACAACCTCTTCGAGTTCCCGATCCAGACTGAGGTCCGCTGGGAGTTCAAGGATCCGGACTTCACTCTGATCTGGCGGCAGCCGGGCAAGGGGGACGAGGAGCCGGGCGCGGATTACGGCATGAAGTTCTACGGGACGGACGGCGAGGTCCACACCTTCTTCAGCGGCTGGAAGGTCTACCGCAACGGCAAGCACGTCGCGGACGAGCCGAAACCGGGGACGCAGCCGGGCGATGTGGCGCTCCAGCGGAGTCCAGGTCACGTCGAGGACTGGATCCGGTCAATCAGGACCCGCGTCCCGCCGATCGCCGATGTCGAGATCGGGCACCGGACGACGGGCCTCTGCCACCTCGGCAACATCGCGGGTCAGCTCGGCCGGACGCTCGAGTTCGACTGGCGCCGCGAGCGCTTCGTGGGGGATCGCGAGGCGAACCGGATGCTCGACAAGCCGTACCGCGCGCCGTGGGCGCTGTGAGGTGTCATGAAAGCACTTCGATGGTTCGCGCGGGTGGCGGCGATCGCGTTCCTCGCCGCCGTGCCCTCGTGCGTCGAACTCGACGGCCAGCGGATCACCATCCGCTACGATTCTGCGAAGGACGAGCTTCAGATCCTCATCCACTACGACGGGATCCACGATTCGGGATCGCCGCAGCACGGCGATGGCCGGCAGCAGATCCCGGAGTTCGTCAAGGAAGGGCGGATCATGCTCTTCGACTGGATCTGCGTCCTGAACTTCGATGAGATCCGCAGGGACGTGGAGAGGACGGAGATGCCGGCGGCCCAACGCGCGTTCGCGGACGCGATCCTGACTTCCGTGACGCGGACGCCGCTCGGGCACTTCCGCGACCCGGATGGGCGCGTGGGCGCCGTCCAGCTCGTGGTGATCCGACAGGCCAAGGAGATCGTGCGGAAGCTGAACGCGGCGATCCGCGAGGCGCTTCTCGCATCGAAGCCCCCGCCCGATGAGAGCGCGCAGGATGTCGCGACGATCTCCTTCTTCGGGGGGGAATACGAAGCCATTCCAGGCGCCTTCGCGAGGCCGCTTCTCGCATGGGCTCGGGAGGGGCGCGACTTCATCGCCATCGATGGACATTCGCTCAGGATCGCCTTTCCGATGCCGCTCGCGATCTGGGCGAAGGCCAAGGGCTCGATCATCGAGCGAGTGGAGTGGGACAAGTTGGGGAAGGACGACAAGACTGCGCTGGTTGCCTTTCAGCAACTCTTCGCCCTGACCCCGATCGAGATCAGCGAGTCCTCGGAGGCGATCCGGATCCGTCTCGGTGAGCCCCATCGGGAAAGCACGTTCAGGCTGCGGATGCGCGAAGCCTACAAGCCCGATCTCGAAGAGGTCGTCATCCGGGAGGTGCCCGTCCGGCTCGATCCGTTGATCGCGGGCCGCCTCCTCGCGAAGGAGGCGGGCGGGGCATCCGTGGCCCCTATCGATGCGCTCACCTCGTGGGGACCGGAAGAGGATCGCGTGGCTGCCGTCATCCATCGCTACGCCGCGGCGCCGGATGGGCCCGACAAGGAAGCCGCGCGCGCATGGCTGACCTCGTGGGCGAAGGACTGGAATCGCACCCACCTCGTCCCGGAGGCTCCCACGGAAGGGGACCCTGCGGCGTTCCTGGCGGCCTGGAAGAAGTGGTACCGCCGGATGCTCGCCTTCCCCGCGGAGAGATTCGTGGAGGACAAGCCGGCGCAGTGAAGCCGCACGTTCCGGGTGCGGCCCGTCCGCGTGGTCTTCCCCTCGGACAGAGCCTGGCCCTGATCCCGCCGGCGTGCCATGGCATCGCCGATCGCGCCGAGGCCCAGTGAGAGGAAGCGCCCCGCTGGCCGGGCCGCCGGGGAGGCAGGGAATCCGCGGGGTCGGCCCCCCCGAGTTGTACTCGGCTCTTATGTTCTTCTGAACATAAGAGTTGTTGTGCGCAGCGGGCGCTTATGTTGAGTCGTAGTCCTAAGTCCTTGTCCGCACGAAGATTTGTCTCGCTTGACCGCACATAAGATGGCCATGATGCCCCTGGCCGGGAGCCCTGGTCGGGCTCC
>Ga0194125_10008329_pt1 | contig 14664 bp, 8 predicted proteins | sample TA2KigC250mmetaG_FD_148626 | JGI IMG/M metagenome (GOLD analysis project Ga0194125, IMG submission 148626) | Freshwater microbial communities from Lake Tanganyika, Tanzania - TA2015034 Kigoma Deep Cast 250m | ecosystem: Environmental > Aquatic > Freshwater > Lake | place: Tanzania: Lake... | reverse complement strand
TCGCGCTCACCACCTCCTCCGCAATCCCCCGCTCGATGTTCTGGCGCTCCCGGTTCTGCGCATCCAGCGACTGCGCCAAGCTCTCCGCTTGCGCCGCTTCCTTCGTCATTAACAGATCTAACGCCGCCGTGGCGTCCTCCAATCGCCCAGCCGCGTTCAAACGCGGCGCCAACTGAAACGCAACTTCGTACGGGCCGATCTCCCCAGGAATCGCCGCCACCGCCTTAAGCGCCCGTATCCCCGGCCGATCCAAGGCGTTGAGCCGCTCCAAACCCGCCGTCACCAAAATCCGGTTCTCCCCCCGCAACGGCACCAAGTCCGCAATCGTCCCCAGCGCCACCAAATCCAACAACGGCCGCAGGTCGAATTCCTCAGCCCGCGCACAACCTTCCTGCCGACCTCGCTTCACCAACGCATGCGCCAACTTGAAGGCGAGCCCCACCGAACACAACTCGCGGAACCCGTCCGCGAGGTCCGTGCTGAGCTGCGGATTCACCAACGCCACCGCCGGCGGCGGCGGTTGCGCTACCTGATGATGATCGAGCACGATGACCTCGACCCCCCGCATGGCCAAGCCGCCGATCGTCTCGGTGGCCGTCGAACCGCAGTCCACCGCCAGAAGCAGGCACGCCGACCTCTGCTGCAGGCAGTTCTCCACCGCCTCCTGAGTCAGACCGTAACCCTCGTCCAATCGGTGGGGCAAATAGCACTCCACCCGCCAGCCCAACGGACGCAGCACCTGCAGCAGCAACGCGCTCGCGCTCACCCCGTCCGCATCGTAGTCGCCAAACACCACCACCAACTCCCCGCGCGCCCGTGCCTCCCATAGCCGCGTGACCGCCTTCTCCAAATTGGGGATCAGCTCCGGCTCAGCCAGATGCCGCAGTCGCGGCTCGAGGAAAGCCGCGGCCTCACGCAGTTCTTTGATGCCCCGGTTTGCCAAACACTGAGCCAGCAGATCCGAAACCCCCAACGACGCCGCCAGTTGCCGGTTCGACTCCCCCGGCAAAGCTGCTACCACCCAACGACATCGATGAATCGCTTCGGTCACTATGCCAACGCGCTTTCGCAGTATCCAACCCGCACCCTACTCGCCTCCTCCCGCACCGTAAAGCCGTAAGCCTCTTCCCCCCGCTTGGCCGCTTGGTCCCCCTTCGTCGTGAGCCTTCGTCCCCCCCCTTCGCCGTCACCCTTTGTCGTCTACCTTCGTCGCCCGCCTTTGTCGCCCCCCTCCGCCCTTCGCCCTTCACCCTTCGCCCCTCGCCCTTTGCTCTTTGCCCTTTACCCTTTGCCTTCCCCATTCCCCCTCACGCACTCACGCGCTCCGCCTCCCCAGTCGCGCCGCCACCACAGACCACCCGATCGCAATCAGCAGGATCGTAGCCACCACCGCCAAAGACCAAGCCACCGGTACGTGGATCCAACCTGCCAGCAGCATCTTGAACCCGATGAACGACAGGACCACTGCCAAGCCCACTTTGAGGTAGCGGAAGTACCCGATGGCCCCAGCCAACACGAAGTAAAGCGAGCGCAACCCCAAAATCGCGAACACGTTCGACGTAAAGACAATGAACGTCTTCGTCGTCACGGCGAAGATGGCGGGAATCGAGTCCAACGCAAACACCAAATCCGTCGTCTCCACCATCAGCAACACCAGCGCCAGCGGCGTCAATACCCGCCTCCCCCCCTCCACCGTGAAAAACCGCTGCCCATCGTACCGGTTCGAAACGGCAAAGTACCGACGCGCCAGCTTCAGCACCGGGTTCCGCTCCGGATGCACCTCCTCGTCGTCGTCGGTCATCAGCATCTTCACGCCAGTCAGCACCAGGAAAATCCCAAAGATATAGAGCGTCCATTGGTAGGTGCGGATCAACTCCGCCCCCAGCCAGATCATCAAGCCGCGCATGATCAGCGCCCCCAAGATCCCCCAAAACAACACCCGATGCTGAAACTGCGAAGGCACCCGGAAGTAGCCGAAGATCACCGCGATCACAAACACGTTGTCCATCGACAACGACAGCTCGATCAAATACCCCGTCAGAAACTCCAGCGCCTCCTCCTGGCCCCGCACCGGACGCAACCCCACCGCAAAGAGCATGGCCAGACTGAACCATAAACTCGTCCACGCCAGCGCCTCCTTGAATCGCACCACATGCGCCCGGCGATGGAACACCCCCAGGTCCAACGCCAAGAACAGCAGAATCAGCACCACAAACCCCACCCAGTGGTACCACTGAATCTGAATAAACGCCCACATGGCGCCCCCGCGCTCGATACCCGCTATCACGCCTCGGCCAGCCCAACCCCACCCGCCCCTCCGACCCATCGAGGTCCGTGCCGGCCCGCTGCCTACACACGCTGCATCGCCACCGCTTCCGCCGCCACTTCCGCCCCAATCTTAGGCCGTTCGCCCTTGTGCCACCACAACACCAACGCCCCTGCAATGTACATGCTCGAATACGTCCCCGTCAGGATCCCCACCAAAAACGTGAACGCGAAATCGTTGATCACCCCGCCCCCGAACAAATACAGCGAGAGCGTCGCCAGAAACACCGTGCCCGACGTGATGATCGTCCGCGCTAACGTCTGGTTCAACGCCTTGTTCATCACCTCCAAAAACGTCCCCCGTAACCCCAGCTTCAGATCCTCCCGAATCCGGTCGAAGATCACGATCGTGTCGTTGATGGAAAAACCGATAATCGTCAGGACCGCCGCCACAATCGGCGCACTCAACTCCCGGCCGGTCAGGAAAAACCAGCCCATCGTCATCAGCACGTCGTGAATCACCGCCACCACCGCCCCCACCGCAAACGAAAACTCGTACCGAAACGCCACATACACCAGAATCCCAAACATCGCCAGCAACGACGCCGCCAGTGCCGACTTCTGGATCTCCTTGCCGACCGTCGCACCCACCGTGTCCAACGAGATCCGCTCGAACTTCGCCTCTGGGAACTTCGCCACCAACCCCTCGTTCACCGTCACCCCCGTGCCCGCACCCGTCGTGATCTCCAACGTCTGCTTCCCGCCCATCAGGTCCGTGTGATACTGGATCATCGCCTCGCCCACCTTCAGATCCGTCACCGCCCGCCGCACCTCCTCCACCGTTACCCTCTGCGCAAACCGCAACCGGAGTTGGTCCCCGCCCGCAAAATCCACCCCCAACACGTCGTGCCCCCGGTAGATCCCGTACCCGTTGCCCACCAGAATCAGCGCCCACGAGAAGATGCAGGCCGGCACCGCGTACCGCATGAAGTTGATCCGCGTCTCCCCCACCAACCGCAGCATCGGCAGCGACGTCAGCCAACCCTTCGCCAACAACCAGTCGAAGATCAGCCGCGTCACAATCAGCGCCGTGAACAAACTGCAACTGATCCCGATCGTCAGCGTCACCCCAAAACCCTTCACCGGCCCCGTTCCCATGAAGATCAAAATCACCGCCGAAATCAACGTGGTCAAATTCGAGTCGAAAATCGTCCCGAACGCCTTGTCATACCCCGCCGCCAACGCCCCGCGCATCGACTTCCCACTCGCGGTCTCCTCCCGGATCCGCTCGTAAATCAGCACGTTCGCATCCACCGCCATGCCGATCGTCAGCACAATCCCCGCGATCCCAGGTAGCGTCAGCGTCGTCCCAATCGAACACATCACCCCCAGCAAAATCACAATGTTCAAGAGCAACGCCGTGATCGCCACCGTCCCCGCAAATAAGTAGTAAACCAACATGAACACCACCACCGCCCCCGTCCCAATCGCCACCGCCCGAATCCCGCTCTCGATCGAGTCCCGCCCCAGCGACGGATCCACCCCGCGCTCCTCCACGATCTTCAGCGGCGCCTCCAGCGGATTCTGCAGCACGTTCGCCAGCTCGTACGCCTCCCGTAAATCGTAATCCCCCGTGATCCGACAGTTCCCCCCCAAAATCGGCTCGTTGATCCGCGGCGCCGAGTACAGCTCGCCATCGAGCACAATCGCCATCAAGTTGCCCACATTCTGCCGCGTGATCTCGCCGAACAACCTCGCCCCCTCGCTGTTGAACCGCAAGTTGATCTCCGGCGCACCCGTCACCGGGTCCGGATACACCCCGGCGCGATCGACATACTTGCCCGTCAACCCTTTCTCCGCCCCTTTCCTCACCAAGTACGTCCGCCGCGCGCCCGTCTCCCCCTCCTTCCGCCGCGACCGCTCCACCAACAACTCGTACCCCGGCTCCACAATCTCCTGGCGCACCAGCAAGTCGCTCTCCGGATGCACCATCCGAAACTCCAGAAATGCCGCCTTCTGCAGCGTCGTCCGTGCCGTGTCCTTGTCCACCTCCGAAAGCCCGGGTAACTGAATCGAGATCCGGTTCTCCCCCGCCGGCTGCAACACCGGCTCCGCCACCCCAAACCGGTCCACCCGCTTGCGCAACACCTCGATCGCCTGCTCGACGGCATGCGCCTTGTCCACCACCTCCTCCAGCCGGTCGGTGTCCATCTCCACCAAAAACGACGTGCCCCCCTTCAAGTCCAACCCAAGCTGAATCCGACCCGCCGCCTTCTTCTGGATCCGATTCAAGATTGCCCGGTTGTGTTCCGTGTCGTCCTCGTCGTACAGCGACGGAAAATACTGACGCAACTCGTTGGTCCCCGCCGCCGTTAAGAGGTTCAAAAAGACCTGATTCGAGTTCTGCTGCTGCAGATCGAGCGCCCGGCTCACGATCGCCGTGAAATTCGTGTCCTGGTACTCCGCTTGCTCCTCGAACACCCGCAACAAATCCCGCGGCGTCGGCGGGTATAACTCGAACAGCGACCACGCCACCACAAACAACACCAACGATAACTTCCAAACGTTCCGGCTCATGGGTCAGAAAAGAAAATCAGATCAAGATTGTTGAGCGCTCTCCGCCCGCTCGGTGATGTCCGACACCGCGCTCTTCAGCACCTCCAGCTTCGCATCCGCCGACCGCAGCGACACCGTCTTGTCCCGCAGCCCCACAATCACCCCGCAAATGCCGCTGCTCGTGACCACCTTGTCCCCCGGCTTCAACGACTTCAGCAGCGCGGCGTGGTCCTTCGCCTTCTTCTGCTGCGGGCGCCAGATCGCAAAGTAAAACATGAAGCCCATGATGAGCAGCATCCCCACCAGTTGCAGCGTGCCCGCCCGCGGGTCCGGCACCGTCTGCTGGGCCATCCAAATCAAGTTGTGTGCGGCCATGTCCGTCGATCAAAAGCCGCACAATCTAGGCAGGCCACGCCGTTTGGCAAGCTTTAGCTGACGGCTTTAGCCGATGGCTTGAGCCACTGGGCTGCTGGCCACCCGCAACCCGCCGTCCCCACATTGTCCCTGGTGCCGCATCGCGTGATCCGCCAACACCAGCGCCGTCATCGCCTCCACCACCGGGACCGCCCGCGGTAACACGCAGGGATCGTGCCGCCCCCGCCCCTGCAACGTCGTATCCCGACCCGTCACGTCCACCGTCTCCTGTTCGTGCATCACCGTCGCCACCGGCTTAAACGCCACGCGGAAGTATATCAGCTCGCCGTTCGAGATGCCGCCCTGGATTCCCCCAGACCGATTGGTCACCGTCCGCACCCGCCCGTCCCGCATCCGAAACGCGTCATTGTGCTCCCGCCCCGTCAACAATACCCCGCCGAAACCCGACCCCACTTCAAACCCCTTCGAGGCCGGCAAACTTAGCATCGCCTTGGCCAAATCTGCCTCGAGCCGGTCGAACACCGGCTCCCCCCAGCCAGCCGGCACCCCACGCGCTACCCCCATCACCACCCCGCCCACCGTGTCCCCTGCCTTCCGCACCCGCTCGATCAACCGAATCATCCGCGCCGCCGCCGCTGCGTCCGGACAACGCACCATGTTGGCCTCGACCGCTTGCGCCGTAACCGTCTCCACCTCGACCCGAGCCACAATCCGCTGCACTTGCGTCACCCAAGCCAAGACCTCGACCCCATACCGCTCCCGAAGCAGCTTCTTGGCCACCGCCCCAGCCGCCACCCGCCCGACCGTCTCCCGCGCACTCGTCCGCCCCCCACCCTGCCAGTTCCGAATCCCGAACTTCGCCTCGTATGTGTAATCCGCGTGCGACGGACGGTACTTGCGGGCCATCTCCTCGTACGCCTCGGGCCGCGCATCCTGATTGCGCACCCACATGCTGATCGGCGTGCCCAGCGTCTGCCCCCCGAAAGTCCCCGACATGATCTCGACCTGGTCACTCTCCTTGCGCGGCGTGACGATACTCGATTGCCCTGGCCGCCGCCGGTCCAACTCGGGTTGGATATCCGCCGCTGTCAGCGCCAATCGCGGCGGGCAACCATCGATCACCACACCTACCCCGCCCCCGTGCGATTCGCCCCAGGTCGTCACGCGTAACAAATGCCCAAACGTGTTCGCCATCTCGTCAGCCTGCGCGAAACCGTCCCCCGGGTCAAATCCCCGAGGTCAACAGCTTTATCCAACTGGTTTTATATTGTTGACATCCCCTGTCCCCGCCCTTTCTCCCCTCCCCCTTCCTCTCCTTTTCGTTTCGGGCGTCCGAAGACTCGCTCGCTCACTCAGCATTTTGTAACTGGTGTTTAGTAGTTGACACGACCACTCGCCATAAATTGTCGGACTGGCTTGTAGTTGTTGACAGAGGACGGAATCCCGTGCTGCCTTGCGCCGTTGTCCTCGCCTTTCCCGATTCTTCGATCCTTCGAAATCGCCAACTCGCTGGGCATCAACGCCTCAAGGGCCAGTGTTGTCCGGCAGTCGGCCCGGCCGCCGCCATGCCTACGGTGAGCTGGAAGAAGGCGGCCCGATCGGTTTCGAGCGGCAGGCGCGTACGGTAACGGACCTGGGCGAGGCCATCGCCCAGGTTCACCGCGCCCAGATAATCGAGCTGATCGATCGCTGCGCTCCATGGTCCGGTGGCGGTATCGGCCCGGGCAATCTCGACCCGGGCCTGCTCAGCCGCCAGATTGCGCCTCAAGGTAAGGAGCAGATGCGGCTGCGACCCGTTGGCCGTTGGCAGCCAATCCAACTCGGCGGTCAGGCCCCAGCCGGTTTCGCCCGGCTCGCCCGCGCCCAGCGCGTAGTCCACAAGGTCAGGGGTGCCGTTGTTGTCCGCGTCCGCGCCGGGGTCACCCGTCAGGGTTACGACATCGGAACCGCCCGGGGTTCCGATGGGGATCGCACTGGGACGCCACTGAGCTGGATCGCGCGCGTCCGACGCTGAACTGGGCTGGCGGAGAACCAGAGTGAAGCCTTGGTCCTCGAGTTCGGTCGGCCAAGGCGGGCGCGGCGAGTAGGTGAACTCGAAGATCAATGAGCCATCCGCGCGTTCGAGGCGGAGGAGTTCTCCTTCGTTAGCTAGGCGTCCGGTGTATTCGCCTGCGACGGGCAAGGCGTTTCCGTAACGCGCCTCGAAGGCGGGGCGATGACCAACCACCAACAGGCGAGCGCCTGAGCTCAAGAAGGCCTGGGCACCGAACTGGAATTGCACCCCGCCGACGATGCGCACGCCGCTCAGATCGAGGGTCTTTGGGCCAACATTGAGCAACTCGATGAATTCGTAATCGTCGCGATCGCGCGAGACGGCCATCTCGGCGGGCGTGGCGGCGTCCGGAGGGCGATAGGCCAATTCGGCAACGACCAGAGTCGTCGAGCTGGACAGTTCGGTATCCAAGCTGAACCAAGCCTCCGTCAGCGCGCTCCACTGCGATCCGTTCCAGCTCCGGGCGCGGACCTGGGCCGGGCCGGTCAATGCGATGGGCGGCGCGGCATTCCAATGGGCGGTGGGGTCGGCTTGGGCGCGCAAAATGCCGGTGAGGCTGAGGGCGAAGCTCAGGTCGGAGCTACCCGGGCTGTTTTGGTGGACTTGAGCGGCGATCAGGTTAGTGCCGGGCTGAAGCAGGGTAGGCGCCAGGCCGGTGAGGGAATCGACGGTGTTATCCGGGCGGGAGGCGGTGGCGTAGGTTTGGTAATTGGCGTTGGCAGGGAGGTTGTCGGTGCGATAGAGCTCACGGCCGTTGAGGTACACGGCCACGGCGTCGTCGTAAGTAACCTGGAGGGTCAAGGATTCATAAGCTGCGGGATCGGAGACCACGAAGGCTGCGCGGAAGTAAGTTGCTGCGTTGCGCTGGATGCCGCTTTGAGCGGGATCGACGTCAATGTAGCGGACCACGGTGGCTTCATCGCCGTCGCCATAGCCGAGCTGGGCCGGGCCATCGAGCCAGGCGGCGTCTTGGTAGCCGGCCTGCGCCCAATCCGGACCGGGGTCGGTGCCGGTGTCCCAGTAACGCCAGACGGCCCCGGGCGCCACGAGGATGGGCGGCGCGCCGGCTGGGGGCGCCTCGCTGGCGAACCGGACGGGTCGGGCGTTGGGGTTCGGCGCGCCGCCGGGCAGGCGCGGATCGCTACCGTCGAGGGTGTAGTAGAGCCAGCGCGCCGGGGTTTTTAAGCCGGGCGGATTGGCAGGAGAGACCGACCCGCCGGCGGGTTGGATCGATGGGGCCTCGATGAGCGGGTACAGGCCGGCGGTGCGGAACTGAGCTACCACGATTTCGGTGCGTTGGACCAAGTAGGTGTCGAGGAGCCAGTCACGTTCGCGCACCCAATCCGCGTGGTCTTGGGGCGGTTCGTGGTGGTCGTCGCCCCAACGCGCAGTTTCCGCCAGGATGGCCAGCGCGACGGTGTCGGCGAGGGCCCGATACTGCTGGGTCAACGCGGCCGGGGTCAAGGCGCCGGCCCCCAAGCAGTGCCGGTGCACGCGGTCGGCGAAGTGGATTTGGTATTCGGGGAAGGCCTTGAGGCGGGCGTGGGGCTCGGCCACCCAGGAGGACTCGATGCCGGAGCGCGGGGCGACCATGTTGAGGGGGGACCGGCCGCGGTTGTTGCCCATGGTGTTCTCGAAATCCCAGACGTAGAACTTGAAGCCGGTGCTGTCCGGGGTGCGAAGGCGGCCGAACCAGAAGTTCTTGTTCGGCCAATCCCAATTGCCGCCCCAGATGTTCAGGAGCATGTAGTCGAGGTAGTTGTTCAGGTCCAGCCAGACCGGCCAGGCTGGGGAGCGGACGCCGTTGGCGTCGAGTCCCTGCAGGCGGAGGAAGTCGCCGGCATTGGCGACGGTGCGCACCTCGGCCAGGAGCCGATTCCAGGCGGTGAGGTCGCCGGACTTGATCTCGCCGGAGTTGACGGCATCCCAATCGGCGGGCACACCGCCCAAGTACGTCGCAGAGAAGTCCTCATTCGGCCGTTCGCAGAGGTTGTAGAGACCCCAGTAAAGGCCGTTGAGGTAGAGGTGGACGAACCGGCCGCGCGGTGACGGATGGCCCAACGCGAGCATCAAACGCCGGCCGAACTCGTCGCGCAAGAACTGCTCGGTATCCCGCGCGTCGCGCCAAGAATAACCGTCATTCGCTCCGGAGCGGAGCACCAGCGTATCGAACTGGCGCGCGGCGCCGAACTCGGCGAAGACGTCGTGGCGCAGTCGCCCTGGCCCGTACTGGTCCTTGAAGAGCAGCCGCAGAGAGTGCTTTTGGGTGTTGTTGCGACCGCGGAACCAGCCGCCCTGGATGCGCACGCCGCAATTGACGGTGAACTCGGTCGAGCCATCCGGGTTGATCCATTCGCAAGCGGCTGGGCGTTCCCAGGCCACGCCGCGGTTTTCCGGGTTGGCATAGATGCCGCGGCTTGCGCCAAAGAGATCGTCGAGGTCCGCCGTTAGCGCCACCGCGGGCAGCGACGCGAGCGCGGCGGCGAGCTGGCCGCCGTAGGCCGGGTGCTGCGTGATGGCGGGGTCCATCTCGTAATCGGCCGTCACGTCGGCCCAGCGGGCGGGGAAGCCGGGCGGATTGGTCGGTTGACTGAGGGTCGAGTCGAGGAACAGGTATGTGTGGGTGACGACCGGGCTCGATCGGTACTCGGGCTGCACCACGCGCGCCCGCACGACGGTCGTGCGCTCCAGGCGCAGCGGTGTTCGATACGTCGCGCCCCGGCTCTCTGAAGGTTCACTGCCGTCCAAGGTGTAAACGATGGGAGCGCCGGCTGCTTCGCTGGCCAAGGCAAGCTCGAAGGGGCCAGCGAAGAAGCCACGCGCAACGCTGAACTGGGGTGGGGCGAGCTTACCGCGGAACCAGGTCGAACGGTTGGGCGCCCCTGGGGTCGGCGTGTCGAAGTAGGCCGGTTGGACCACCCAGCTCCCGCTGAGCTCGAGTCGTGGATCCAGCAGGAAATCGTCGTCGTCCTTGGCGAGGTTCAACCCTTGGAAGGCGAGCACATTCTCTCCCGCGACCAGCAGGGCCGAGTCGAGCTCCCAGACGGCGAACTCGAGCGCCTGCGCGTCGGCTCGCTCGGCGGTGGCGAGGGCGTCGGCGGTGAGGGTGGCCGGGGCGTTGGCCGCGGCCACTTGCTGGCCGTTCAGGTAGGCCACAAAACCGTCGTCATAGCGCAGCAGCAGCCGGAGGGAAGCGGCTGGCGCCGCCTCGGGAAGGGTGAAGTCGATGCGTGCCAAGGCGGTGGCCTGGTGACCGCGCATCTCGGCCAACAGATCGGTCCGGATCATCGGCGCGAAGGTAATCGCTTCGAGGCCGTAGACCTCGACCTCGCCCAGCGAGAGCACGTTGTCTTCATCCGCGTTGCCTTGGCCGCCGGAACCGGACAGGTCCGGATCCGGGGTGCGTTCGACGGCGAGGAACTGGCCGGCGACCGGCCCGACGTTGAGCTCGAAGAGATCCAGTTCGAGCAGGGCTGGGCTGCCGAGGGTGTTCTCGGGGTTCAACAGACTCGAGCGCCAGCGCACCGTCGATTGGTCCGGCGCGAGGATGGTGACGGTGAGGTCGCGCAGGCGCGACTGACAGCAACTGGTGCGGTTGCGCAACAGGATGCGAGTGATCGCGACTTCCCGCCCGAGATCCAGGCCCCAGGTGGATTGGTTATCGTCGCTGCCGGTGTGGGTGAAGGTACTGGGGTCGCCATCGATGGCCAGGCCTGGGCCGAGCCCAAAACCGGTCGAGCTCTGGGAGGCGGTCCCGAGCCGAGCCAAGTTGACCCCCGCGCCCACCCCTTGGCTGGTATCGTAACCCAACCCCAAACCGGCGCCCGTGCGCCAGCTTGCGTCCGGCACAAATCCTCGCTCGAACCAATCCTGCGCCAGCACACTGCCCGGCGCCGGCACCGTGACCTGCACCCGGGCACCGGCGAGCAAATCGCGCGCGCTGTCCGGCTCCGGCCAACCGTAGGAGAGGTCGGCCCATTGGGGCGGGAACTGCGGTGCGAACTCGCTAACGACGGTCTGTCCGTCCGGCTCGACCAAGGCCAGGTATTCGCCGGCGGCATCGAGCCGGAAGTTAGTGTGCAAGGGCGCGCCAGGCAGGCGGCGGTCTTTGCCCGACGCGAACACGAGCAGGCGTTCCCCGGCGCCAAGGATGACCGCTGGGAAGCGCCACCGCGTCGGGCGATCGGGATCGTCGGTGAGGTAATAACCGCTCAAATCCAGCGGCGCCGGATCGGGGTTAGCGAGTTCGATCCAGTCGCTGTACTCGCCGTCCGCGTCGGCCAACTGGGTCTGGTTGTTGGCCATGAACTCCGACAGGAACGGCCGCGCGTCCGTCGACCAGATCCCCGCGGTGGCGAGGAAAGCGGCGAGCCCCAGGCGGGCGAACCGACGAGGGACTCGCGGGAAGGCGGCGCCGCACGCGCCCGATCCGCGTGCACGGAGGGGTGAGCTCATGAGAAAAGGCTGGTCGGAGCCGTGGTGGCGGCGAGGTTGCGACCGCCTTGGTAGAACCGCTCGAAACGGCCGCCGCGCCACCGCCGCAACCGATACAGCGTGGCGAAGGTGAAGTCGGGCGCCGCCCCGCCTTGGCCGCCCACCAACTCGCCGCCGCGCCGCACGTTGTCCTGCATCCAGGCTGGAAGGAGGAGATGGTATGGGTTGCGTTGGACCTCGCCCACGTGAAAGGAGGTGGCGGTCACCATGTCCGCCACATCCGGTGTGGACGACTCGACCGCGAGGTTGGGGTCGTCCATCGGCCCCCAGAACTCGGTCTCGACGGTGAAACACGTGAAGGCGTCGCCCAGGCAAGCCAGGGCGTCCGCTAGGAGGTGGTGCACGCCCACATGGGTGCTGTTCCAGTCCCGATCGTGCGGGAAGAAGACGACCTGCGGCTGGTGTTGAGCGAGGAGGTCGGCGATGATCCGCACCATGGGTCGCCAGGTCGCAGGGGTCTGCGTCCGCGTCTTCAGGCTCACCTGTTCGAGCCCGCCCTCGCGGGTGGGCACCAGACCGAAGCCGAGGAACCGACAGGCGTCCTGCAACTCCGCCCAGCGCCCGGCCTGACGGGCCCGGTTACTGCCCTGGGTCACGGCCACATTCACGACGTTCATGCCCCCTTCACGTAGCAAGCGCAAGGCCAATCCCCCCACGATGCATTCGTCGTCCGGGTGGGGCGAAAACAAGAGGACCTTGGGCGCATCGGGCGCCGTGGCCGGCCTGGGTGCGGGCGGGAAGCCGCCCAACGGGTAACCTTTACCCTCACGGGCGAACCGAGCGTACTCGGCAACGAGGTGACGATACGGATTCATGCGCGGAGATCGAGGCGAGCTGGGGTGTCGACTGGGGGGGTGCTGGGAATGGCGGAGGTTGGATCGGGGTGTGAGTCGGGCACGGGCGGCGACTCAGCGGAACACCGGCAGGCTGGCGGCGGCGATGGCTTGGCCGTGGCGTTTGTCTTTCTCGGCCAGCGTGTGCAGCGCCACACGCGCACTCAACTCGGGGAACTCACGCTCGAGCACGGCCTGCGCCCCGCTCAGAATGAGGTCGCCGCCGCTCCCCGAAGTGACGCGCCCCAGGATGAGCAGATGCCGGAAGTCGTAGAAATCGGCGAAGTGGGCGATGCCATAGCCGAGGTAGGCGCCGATGGTCTCGTAGATTTTCCGGGCGCGACCGTCGCCCTGCTGCATCAGGTCTTGGACATGCTCGAGCAGTTCCGGCAGCGGGCAGTCTGGGGCGGCGGGAATCGCAGCGGCCTTGGCAAGCCGGCCCACGCATTGCTGCGAGAAGTACTTCGCGCCGCAGCCGCGGTCTTTCGACCATTCGTCCACGGGCGCATGGGGTTGGTAGTCCACGGGCACGAAGGCCAACTCGTTGAGCCATGAGGTGATCGAGCCGTCGGGCGTGACGTAGCCCCCGGCCGTGCTGGTCCCCAAGGCAATCCCCAGGACGGCGTTGTCTCCCAGGACCATGGACCCCGCTAGCGCCGTGACTTCGCCGTCGTTGACCACTTCCAGGGGCACATCTTGCCAGGCGCGACGGATCTCGATGAACAGGTCGTGCACGCGCCGTTGGAAGAGGTCCGGCGGCACACTGCGAAAGAGCGAGGCCACCTTCACTCGGTTGTTCACATACACCCCGGCGGCACTGCCGCCAATCGCGTCCACGCGCGGGAGATGCGCCGCGGCCCGCCGCAGCGAATCCATGATTCCATCGTAGTGGTAACTCGGATCGGCTTGCGGAATCGGGTCCCAAGCCACTTCCTCGCTGAAGCGGACCTGGCCGTCGACGACCGCGGCCACTTTACGGTCGCTACCCCCGAGGTCGAACCCGATCCGACAGCCCCCGAGGTGCCGGCCCAGCGCCTGCGTCTGCGCCCGTTCCGGCGGCAACTCGGCCGGCGCGACCAGCCGAATCTTGAAGGGGCGCTCATAAATGCGCTCCCCCATCATCTCCGCGTCGAACTGGCCGGTCGCCTCGGTGCGATAGTGCCGTTCGAGCGCCTCCGCCAGCGCTTGCGGTCCCGCGAAATGCACGCAGAACCCACCCCGCGACCACAGGAGGAACTTCAGCCAGCGCTCGACAAAATAGAGATTTTCAGCCCCGTCCGGATGTCTCGCCGGCAAGACCTCCGTAGCGAAGCGGAAGATCGACCCGTCCGACTGCTCGAGGGCCACAGCCACCGGCACCGCGGCACCGCTGGCCTGGGCCGCCTGCCGGAAGGCGCGATTCGCCAATGCCGCAGGCCGAAACGCCGGGTCCAACACCGGTGTGAGCTGGGGCGCCACCAGAAACCGACCATGATCATGCATAAGGCCACGCGATTCTCGCGCAAGCCGATACGACCGGAAAGTTAAAAAGGAAGCCGGCGCGACCGGCCCCGGACCGATCTCGCGGCCCTGACCGCGGGCCCAACGCGAGGTTGCATCCGCAGGCCGGCCAACCGCAGAATGACGCCAGGTCACCGCCGACTCGCATGCCATGACTCGAGTGAGCGTCATGAACCGGAGCTTGGGCGTCTTGCGCCCGGCACCGCCCGCGGGCAAAGGCCCGCGCCTTAGACTTGATTTGTGCCCCGCAGGCAGGGGCGTTCGAGTGCGCTCGCAGTACCCAGGAACAGACTCACATCCTCATCAGTCAACGAGATGAACCACAAGTCACAAGTCGGCGGTAGGGCGCGCAGTCCCCTGCGCGCCGCAAACCATGGTGGGCACGCACGGCGGCAGCGCGCAGCGGACTGCGCACACGACCCGCACTGGGTCGTCTCTCCCGAGGTCTCACCAGTCCACGACGCCGCCGCCAGGCCATGTCGCCGAGGGCTAGCGCTGATCGCGGCGAGCTTGATGGTTGGGGCGCTCTCCCCACGGGCCGACAGCCAAGCCACCCCGGGCGGCGGCGCCAACGCCGCCGAGGCGGCC
>Ga0194125_10008325_pt1 | contig 14668 bp, 9 predicted proteins | sample TA2KigC250mmetaG_FD_148626 | JGI IMG/M metagenome (GOLD analysis project Ga0194125, IMG submission 148626) | Freshwater microbial communities from Lake Tanganyika, Tanzania - TA2015034 Kigoma Deep Cast 250m | ecosystem: Environmental > Aquatic > Freshwater > Lake | place: Tanzania: Lake... | reverse complement strand
GGCGTTAAGGCGCCGAAGTGACATTCCCGTATCTCATTGTTTCATAATGACTTACGACTACTGCGGTCCCACAAGATAGCGTTGTAGTATTAGGCGGGTTTGAGAGTCTTCCGGCGCCGCCGGCTCCACTTCAGGCAGACGCAGGACTTCAGAGGCTGTCCGGACTGTTTGACCCGCCTAAAGGCGGAACTCCGAACACCGCTGGAGTGGCGCAACAACGGTCATGCACCCACCGTAGGGCTTTCGCCGTTCGCGTCCGGAGACAGACGGTCAATTGGCGGCGGCGCCGGAGGTGCTGTACGCCGCATAGTGGTTCACGTGCGACCGGGTCAGCATCCGGCTTCGTTCGACCAGGCGGGCGATGAGGGTGACCTGACTGAGCACCGTCTCGACCAGATCGATCTGGGCGAGCGCCGAGTCCGGCGTATGACGCGGCAGAGCAACCAGCACATACCCGCAGTTCGTTCGGTCGGTCGCCAGTTGTGCGGCAATCACGGTCGCGTCGCCGACCTGGGTGATAACCGGCTCGGCCCCGTCATCGACCTTAGCCTGCAGATCCTTCCGCAGCGTTTCGGTGAGATTGAGCCGGGCGAACTCCTCGGATCGGCTGGGCCAGACGCTGCCGTCACGGTCCACGATGACGACGATGGGACCACACTCGGGCAGGACATCGAAAAGCTGGCGGGCGATCTGCTCGTTGAGCAGATGGGTACTGGAAAAAGTCTTGCTGCATGTATCCATCGGGCCGACTCCTTACTCGGGATCTTGACCATACGTTCAATAGAGAGGATGTCGGCCGACGGAGGGATCGACTTTGTGCATGCCGGGACCGAGGCCCGGAATCGCCCGTCAGGGCCGCCCGGGCGGCCGGAGCGTGGACGCGTAACCGCCATTATGGGACGCAGGGTTCCGGGGCGACGCAGGGCAATCGCATGTGCACCACCGGCTTGATGAGGGCGGTTCGGAGAAGTTCTCTATCGCTGCAATGGTCTTTCGGTAGTTTTTTCTGAGGACCGTGTTTCTCCTACGTTGCCGGGGCCAGGGTCAGCGCCCGGGAGCCGTGGCGGACTTGGTTGCGGGTGTGGATCTGCTCGTCATAGGGCTGGCGGGTCTGCCACATTTTCCAGAGGATTTTGAGCCACCGCTGGCCCAGGCAGCGCAGGGCGCAGGCATGGCTTTTGCCCTCTTGGCGTTTGTGCTCGTAGTAGACCTGGGCCCAGGTACAACTCTTGCGGCTGGCGTCGGCCCACAGGTGCACCGCCGCCCGCAGCTCCCGGTTGCAGGCCCGGCGGAACCGCACCACGTGGATCTGGCCCGACTGGAAGCTCACCGGGCGGTTCCGGCGTAGCATTGAAGAGCCTCGTGGTATTCAAGGCGGGCGCGGTCCTGGCCGCACTCACTCAGCAGCCGCGGGGCCAGCGTCTCCGCCGCCCCCGGCAGCGAGCCGAACAGCTCATGATCCGGGTGCGCCTGGAACAGTTGCGTGATGCGTTCTCGATAGTCACGCAGTTGCTGGTGGACGGTCCGGAGTTCTTTCGCCAGGGACACCGCCAGCAGACTCTTGGCCCGTGTCACCGGCTCGGTCCCGCAGAACGCGGTGGCCCGCCCAAAGATCTCCCGGCGTTTGTCCCAGGTGTCCGGCCGGTAGAGATGGTGACAATGCAGGAACTTCTCCCAGGCCCGTTTCCCGGCTTTGACCAGGACCGCCGGCGTGGGGAAGCGAACCACGAAGTCCCACGGCCCCGGAATCGTCCAGTCATCAAAGGCCTCCAGGGCCGCCGGATAGTACTCCAGCAGGGCCTGGCGCAACGGGTTGACCAGCGCGGTCCGCCGCCGGATCAGGTGCCGCTCGTCGCGACAGAGCAGCCGCAACTCCTGGATCGCGGGGTCCTCCGGCGCCAGCCGCCGCCAGGCGTGCCCATCGGTCCGCAGGGCATTGACGAAGCACCACGCGTCGAGACTGTCACTCTTACCCCCGCTGGGAGCCTTGCGTTCCCGGTAGCGCTGTCCCGCCTTGGGATTGATCGGATACAACGCACAGCCCAGCTCGAACAACCGTTCCACCGCCGGCCCGCAGGTCGTCTCCACCGTGGCCGCCACCACCGACAGGTCGGCCCCGGCCAGCTCCACCAACTTCTTCCGCAAGCCCTGCCAGCCCGCGGCGTCGTGCGCGATCTGCACCTCCAGCACCTTGCGGCCGTCCGGGGCCAGCACCACGATCGCATGGTGAGCCTTGGCCCAATCCAGCCCCAGAAAGTACCTATACTGGCCCCAGCCCGTCGGCGTTGCGTTCGTCGACTCTTCCATGATGTTACCCCCCAAGTTCTCTACACTCCATTGTCGGCGGACGTTGTCGCCTGCACGCGCTCGAACTGATATTGACCCTCGTGGCCCGCTGTTCTCTCAGACCTCTCGGCAGGCTGGCCCTGGACCCCGGTGTTCTCCGAAGGCCCGTCGTGCGGACGTTCCGCCTTTGACCGTGAGCCCCGGGCAACGTCCCGGTATCGTTAAAATCATGGTACGGGTTTTTCCGCCCGTAGCGAACCCCCGCCGAGCTGCGTCTGGCCTGGGTAAAGGGCCACTCCGCTCGGCGGGTATTCACTACGGGTATCATATCAGTTCCGCCTTCAGGCGGGTCGGAGAGGGTGTGTGAAAAGCCAGCCTTCTCTGGGTGGCATCGTCAAGCGGAGTCTGCGGAGCTTGGCGATGGCGGATTTCCCGTGCGCCGGACCATCGCCAAGGCCTACCGGCCTTGACGATGCCACCCTTTTCCCACACCCTCTGAGAGTCTTGCGGCGCAGCCGGCTCCACCGCCTATAGACAGGGAAGAAGAGGAAGGTCGGACTGTTCGACCCGGCTAATGAGTCTTGGCGAACAAGTTCGGTAATGGCCGCGCGAACCGTTCTCCGCGTAGGTCGTGCGTCCTCGCACGACATCTTCGGCGAGCGGGGACGCTCGGAAGAACCCGGGGCCTGCATGAGGTCGATGCAGGCCCCGGATGGGTGCTGCTGGAGCGGCCGGCCCAGGGGCAGGCGGAGCCCACCGATCCCAGGCCGCCGGGCGTCCCGGCCTTTATGGCTTGGCCAGACGGATGTCGTCGACGTACAAGATGCCGTGACCGCCCGGTTTCGGGTTCTGGCGGTCGCCTACGCCGAGATACATCTTCTTGATCGCACCCAGGCTCACGCCCGCGAACTGGCTGAGCGGGATTTTCAGCTCGGTCCAACTCGTGGAGCTCAGGGTCGCGGTGCCCAGGCTCACGACGGCCGGGGCCTTGCCCTGGTTCTCCAGCGCGACGTACAGGGGCTGCGTGGCGTTGTTATCCCTCTTGCCGCGGACGTACAGCACCAGCATGGTCACCCCTTCACCGGTCCAGTCCTGGGCCGTGCTCCAGATCCGCGCGGTCTCGGAGTAGTAGGGCGCCTTGACGTTGTTGTAGTCGAAGGGCATGGACTTCTCACTGCCCCCGCGGTTCACGATCGCAGTCTCACAGAACGTGCCGTTCTTGGCTTGGGCGTAACCCACGGTCGCGCCGCTACCGTTGCCGGCGACCACCACCGGCTGGTCGTAGCCCAGACCGTCGAGCCAGGTCTGGAACACGGCGCCATAGTTGGCCATGTTATCGCCGTAGGCCTCGAAGTCTTCGACGATCAGGAACGGCGGCACCGTGAACTTCCAGACATAGCCCGTCTGGATCTGTCCGGCGGCGTCGACCTCGTCGATCCGCCAGTAGTAATCGCCGCCGCCGTAGGCGACCAGACCGGCCAGCGAGAAGCTCGTCCCCGCCTGGTTGCCCCGGAACTGCGGGGCGCTCTTGCCGGCTTCGGCAACCGCGGCGCGGTCCGTGCCGAAGTAGACATCATGGGACTTGGCCCCGGCGCCCGCGCTCCAGCGGAGCGCCCCGGCGGCGCGAATGTCCACCGTCGCCCCGATGCCGGGCGCCGGGCTGGACGCCAGCCGGGAGTCGCCCGCCATGATCTGCTGGATCTGGTCCTCCTTCATCGCCTTGTTGTAGACGCGGACATCGTCGATCAGGCCGTTGAAGTAACGGTCGTTCAGATGGCTGTACTGCCGGCCGATGTGGAAGAACTCGGGGTTGGGGACGAGCGCGACATTGCTCGAGCCGGACTGCTTCTTGCCGTCCACGAACAGCGTGTTGGCCTGGCCCTCGTGGGTCATGGCGACGTGGTGCCACTCGGTATCCACGTAGGTCCGGTCGCTGCTGACGGCGCTTTTCGCCAGATCGTTGGTCCCGTCGCCCACCCACAGGCGCAGCAGATCCGAGGTATGGCGGACGAGGCCGAAGCCCTGGTAGATGCCGTTGAGCCGGCCGGCGATGCCCATGTACTTGCCGCTGTTGTTGGGGGCCATCTTGATCCAGGCGGCCAGGGTGAAATCGCCGGTGATGTCCGCGGCGCCGGTGCCGCAGTTGACGTACTGGCCGGACCCGCTGAAGAACAGGGCGCCGCCATAGAGGCCGTCGGCCCACTGCGGCCCGCCGATCAGGGTGCCGTGGCCGCCGCAGCCGGACCAGTCGACGGCCGTGGTCCCCGCCCCTTCGTCCAGGGTCCAATGTCCGCGGAGGGTCGCATCCTTGACCGCGATCGTTGGCACCGTGGTGAAGCGCCAGACCTCGCCCGGGAACACGGTCGGCGGGAAGAATTCATCCACGCGCCAGTAATACGTCGTGTTGGCTTTCAGGGCGCCCGGGGCGTATTCCGCGTTCACCGTCGGCATGCCGGTCCCGGCGGGGGCGTTCTTGACCGCCTCGAAATCCTCGCCGAAATGGACATAGTGGAACAGGACGCTCAGACCCTTGTCCCAAGTCAGTTTCGGATTCAGCAGGATGTACTTGGCGCCGTCGGGCGGAGTGGGCGCCCAGGCGATCTGCGGCCGAACCCGGAAGCTCCATACTTCCCCGGTCCAGGGGCTGGCCGGATTGGACGGGTTGATCTCGTCCACGCGCCAGTAGTAGGTCTTGCCCGGGACCAGGCCGGTGGGTACGGGGCCGCCCGGCAGACCCAAAGGCAACTGGGTGGTGGCCTGCCGGCCGACATAGACGTCCGTATTGCTCGGCGTGGCCGCCCGGACTTTCTCGTAACTGTCGCCGAAATAGACGTCGTGCAACGTGGCGAAATCGCCCGCGGACCACGACGCCTGCACCTTCGTCTGGTCGATCATCGCGCCATCGGCCGGGTTAGGCCCTCGGGCGAGGGGCTGGGGCCCCAATCCGACCACCTCCTTGACCCAGTTGCCGATGAACTCGGCACAGGTCAGACCCCGGTCGGCGATCCAGTTGGCGGTGACCGCCTGGTTGATGAAGGCGACGTAGCCGTTCGTTCGGGTGTTGTGAATCACCACGGGATCGGCATAGGTGCCGGCCGCATTCTGCGCAAAGACCGTCGCCACTTCCCAGGGCGCCACGACCGCACTGAGCAAGATGGGCCGGTCCGACGTGACGGCGTTGAGACTGGGCAGATAGTCCTGCCCGGCCGGCGTCACCGCCATCAGTCCCTGCCCGCCCCCGGCGATGACAGCGGACGAGAGATTGAGGATGTTCGCGGCCCCGGCGCCGCCGTTGTCCGCCTGTCGCGTGCCCCCTTCGTAGGAGCAATAGGCGAACCAGTCCCCGACGTTGATGATCATGTTGCCGCCTTCGAGCCACCGCTCCGCACGGGAGCCATTCGGATTCACGTTGGGAAACTGATAGAGCACACTCGGCGTGCAGCCGTTGAGCCAGATGATGTCCATTTCTCCGTCATTCATGTTCCGGTCCACCCAGTCCCCGAACTCCTTCAGACGGGCGTCGTCGAACCGCTGGACGTCCTTGAACAGATGTCCGGTCTTGGCCACGATCGTGTCCACGTCCTTGGTCTGGGCCGCGACCGTGTACCAGCCATCGACGTTCGGCGCCCCGACGTAGAACGCGATGTCATACCCCCAGGCCCTCGGGCCGCATGCCAATACGATACCGAATACAAGCGCTGCCTTCTTCATGTCTCTTCCTCCTATGCGAAAACCAGACCTCTACGATATGGGCTGTGCCACGCGCACAGCCATGATCTCTGCTCACGCGGGACCGCCCCGCCGGGGCCGTCTCCCGGGCCACCGCCGGCGCAGTCCATCGGCCTCTTCTGCGATAGGAAAAAATACGCTCGCTGTCCCTCAGGATACGCGGGGACCCTTGTCTCGTTCTGCCAGGCCACACCCATCCTGTACCTCCTGCCCACCATCGATCCCACACAGCTTTCGGCGCTCGGCGAAGGAAAACCGCAGGCCTCGATAGAACCCACCCTACCACGGAACCGCCGCGTCTGCAACAGAAAAATCGGTAAAATTCGGATGGTGATGTCGATAGAGGGAAACGCGCCCGCCGGGTGGACGGCCCACGATCTCGGGGCCTCGCTCGCAATGACATAGGGCGTCCAAGTATGTCATTGCGAGGAGCTTCAGCGACGAAGCAATCTCTGCCCTATGGTCTCAGGACTTGCGAAATGCGGGACTAGTTCGGAGTTCCGCCTTCAGGCAGGTCTGAGAACGTGTATGAAAACGTGTCGCGGGCGTCCCGCCCGCGCGTGTCGAAGGCGCGAGCGCCTTCGATTCGCGGGCCAGAGGCCCTCGACATACGCGGACAAGATGTCCGCGACACGACAGATGGCGGTTTTCATACACGTTCTGAGAGTCTTGCGGCGCCGCCGCCGCCTCCACCTCCTATGGACACGAAACAGAGGAAGGCCGGACTGCTTGACCCGCCTGAAGGCGGAACTCCGAACGCCCGAAAGCACCGGCAGTCGTAGGGTGGGGCTTGCCCCACCGGGAACCCGGATCCCAGGAAGACGGTGGGGCAAGCCCCACCCTACACATTACCGAGCTTGCTCATCAGAACTCATAAGGCCGAACTCCGAACACCACAAACCTTCGGCAGCAGCCCCCCACCCACATGTTACCGAACTTGCCCGAAAGGCTGGCGTTGGCGGAGGGACGCGGGTATCATGGCATGTCACCGGGGGCCGGGATGCGGCCCGCCGCAGAGTGCAAGCAAGAGATCCGACAGGTGAATTGAGGAGCACGACGATGAAGTATCTGGAGCGGACGAAAGAGCGACAAATGATATCCCGGCGGGAACTGCTGGGCAGTGCGGCGGCGGCAGCGGCCTTTACGATGGCGCCGCATCATGTCCTGGGGACGGCCGGTGCGGCGGCCAAGCCGAATTCTGTCTTCGACGGCGTGCGCATCGGCACGATCACGTACAGTTTCCGGGGCGTCGAAAGCACGGCCGAGGGCACGCTGAAGGCCCTCCTGGCGTGCGGACTCAGCGAGGTCGAGCTGATGAGCGGACCGGTGGATCATTACGTCGGTCTAAGCGGCGGCGCCCGCGGCGGCGGCCCGCGCGGCGGGAAGGACAAAGGGGCCCGGGTGACGGAAGAACAGCGGGCCGCCCTGCGCCAGCAGCAGGAGGACCAACGGCAGCGGCGCCTGTCGGTCCCGATGGAGAAGTACCAGGCCCTCCGCAAGATGTACAATGACGCGGGTGTCAACATCCATATCGTCAAGTACGACAGCATCGGCGCCGAGAGCATGACCGACGAAGAGATCGACAATTGTTTCCGGGCAGCCAGGGCCCTGGGGGCCACGGCCATCACCCGCGAATTGTCGGACCCCATCGCCAAGCGGCTCGGGCCCTTCGCGGACAAACACAAGATCTGGATCGGCTTCCACAACCATACGCAGCTCACGCCCACCACGTACGATGGGGACATCCTGTCCCACGGCCAGTACTTGGGCATCAATTTCGATGCCGGCCATTACCTCGCGGGCACCGGCCAGTCGCCGCTGGCGTTCATGGAGAAGTACCATAAGCGGATCGTCAGCCTCCACCTGAAGGACAGGACCAAGGCGGGCGGCAACCTGCCCTGGGGCGAGGGCGAGACGCCCCTCAAGGAAATCCTCCACTTGATGCGCCAGAAGAAGTGGACGTTCCCCGCCGACATCGAGCTGGAATACCGGATTCCGGAAGGTTCCAATGCGGTGGCGGAAGTGGCCAAGTGTGTGCAGTACTGCAAGAACGCCCTGGCCTGACCGGTGCGGCGCGGCTCCAGAGAGGACATGTTATGGCAGCAAGTCCGATGCAATTCGATCATGTGGGAATTCCGACGACCGAGAGCAAGCCGGGCATGACGTTCGTGCCGGCGACGCGGGTCTGGATCACCGAGGCCCATGACCACCCGTTCCGCGTGGAGTGGCTGCGGTTCGAGGCGGATAGCCCGGTAACCGGCCCGCTCCACGACGAGCCGCACGTGGGCTACCGGGTCCAGAGCGTCGAGCAGATCGCCCGGTTGAGCCAGGGCATGAAGGTCCTGCTGGAGCCGTTCGATGCAGGCTTTGCGGTGGCGGGCTTCTACCAGACCGCCGACGGCGCGAACATCGAGCTCGTCTGGTACCGCCAGGAACCCAAGAGCCGCTGACCGAACGATCGCCACCTTGTCATGGCATGAAACGAGCCTCATCATGTCATTGCGAGGAGCGCAGCGACGAAGCAATCTCAAGCTCCCATATCACAGGCAGGAGATTGCTTCGCTTCGCTCGCAATGACATGAGCATGGTCTTCATCCGGCAGAGGCTCCAGGGACTCGCGTGCCCTGTCTACGCCTCGTAGACATGCTGTTGCGATGAACACCAGACGTGCTTACGCCCGCGTACGTATGGCACCCAACTTGTTCGCAGTGTGCTCGTAAGAGCATATCGGGCCGTCTCCGGTTGACGGTGATCCGTTGTCAGTGGACAATCGCGAACATAGGGACACCAACTGAGAACCGACAACTGGGACCTGACAACTGAGATCGTTGCCGGCCGGTCCACGGCGGAGGTACGTCATGCTCAAAGGTTTCCTCAGAGCGATCGAGCCCGAGCAGATGGAGGCGCTGCACCGCGGCGTGCTGGAGGTGCTGGAGCGGACGGGGCTGCGCCTCCAGGGCGCGTTCCTGCTGCGGGCCCTGGCCGACGCGGGCTGCCGCGTGGACTTCGCCGCCCGGCGGGCGTGGTTCCCGCCGGAGCTGGTCGAGCGGCAGATCGCCGCCCAGCGGGACCGCTACCGGATGGTGCGCTCGTCCCTGTGGTACCCCTTCTGCCGGAGCCTGCCGCAGGACGATGTCGCGGCACCCGAGGAGTTCATCGTGGACTTCGGCTACGCGGCCCCTTGGCTCTACGACTACCCCCAGGCCCGATTCCGCAAGCCGACGATCCAGGACCAGGTGGACATGATCCGGCTGGGCGAGGCGCTGCCCAGCGTCAAAGCGGTCAATGCGCCCTTGATTTGCGGCGAGTTCGATCCACGGATCGAGACGATCGAGTCATCCCGGCTGCTCCTGCTCAACACGCGCAAGCCCGGCTGGGTCGGCACCAGTGCGGCCGGGGAGGTGAAGTACCTGGCCGAGCTGGCCGCGCTCACTGTGGGCGAGGACCGGGACGCCCTGCGCACCCAACCGCCGCTCTTCGTGACCGCATATTGCACCACGTCTCCGCTGAAGATCGACACGCGCTCCTGCGAGGTGCTCGAAGAGGCCCTGAAGTACGGCTTCCCGGTCAACTTCGCGCCGATGCCGATCCTCGGGGCCACGGCGCCGATGACGCCCGCGGGGGCGGCGATCGTCGCGGCGGCGGAGATCCTGGGCAGCATGACGGCCACGACCCTGATCGATCCGGACGTGTACTATTTCTCCACGAGCATCACCGGCGAGATGGATATGAAGACCACGCAGGTCTGTTACGGCACACCCGCGGCCATCCTGACCGATGTCGCGCTGCACCAGCTCTTCCGCCGGCGCTACGGCCTCGTCCACAACGTCGAGCCGGGCTACGTCGAGGCCCGGGTCCCCGGCCTGCAGGCGGCGTTCCTCAAGACCTACCGCCAGATGGCGTTCGGCGCCACGGTGAGCCTGCCTCTGCCCATCGGGGCCCTGGACAACGCCGCGGCCTTCTCTCCCACGCAGGCCATGCTCGACCTGGAGATGAACGAGGCGATCTACCGGTTCCACCGGGGCCTCGAGGTCAATGCCGAGACCTGCGCGGTGGATCTGATCCACGACCTGCTCTTCTGCGAGCGCGGCACCTACCTGGAGAGCGAGCACACTCTGTCCCATTTCCGGGACACCGGCTGGAATCCCCGCCTCTTCGACCGAAGCTATTTCGACCACACCCAGCCGGCGCCCTGCGGCGACGAAAAGATCCTCCAGGAAGCCGACCAGACGTGGAGACAATTAGTGGCCCGCGCACCCGCCCCGGTCCTCGACCCGGCGCGGGTGCGCGAGCTGGACCGCATCGTCGCCGCCGCCCAGAAGGAGCTTCTCGCACCCTGATTGCCAAGGGGCGCAAATGACGATAGAATATGCTGGTCCGTGTTGCATCGAGTGGTCCTATCTTTAGGAGGTACGGTCATGAGCATGCTGTCGCACATCTATCCGATTCTGATTGTCCTTGCCCTCTTGTCCCACGCCTGGCCGGCGGCCGGCGCGGACTCGTACACGGAACAGGGCCGGCAAATCCTCGAGGCGACCGGCGTCCAGGGCGGACTCGTGGTTCACCTGGGCTGTGGAGACGGCCGACTCACGGCGGCGCTGCGCGCGAACGACAGCTTTGTCGTCCAGGGTCTGGACCGCGACCCGGCGCAGGTCACCGCGGCCCGCCGGCACCTCCAGTCGCTGGGACAGTATGGCCACGTATCGGCGGACCATTGGCCCGGGGGCCAATTGCCCTATATCGACAACATGGTCAACCTGGTCGTCGGTGAAGAGCTCGGCGGGATATCGCAATCCGAGATCCTGCGGGTCCTGGCCCCGGGCGGGGTGGCCTATCTCAAGTCGGACGGAGGCTGGACGAAAATGGCCAAGCCCCGGCCGCGTCAGATGGATGAATGGACGCATTACCTGCACAGTCCCGGCAACAACGCGGTGGCCCAGGACAGCCTCATCGAGCCGCCGAGCCGGCACCAGTGGCTGGCCGGGCCGGGCTACTCCCGCCAGCACGATCACATGTCGAGCGTCAGCGCCGTCGTATCCGCCCACGGAAGGCTGTTCTACATCTTCGACGACGCCCCACGGGCTTCGATCCTGACCCCGCCGAAATGGGGCCTGATCGCGCGGGACGCGTTCAACGGCAAGGGGCTCTGGCGGCGGGAGATCCCCCTCTGGCACCAGCATCTCTGGCGGCTCAAGAGCGGGCCGCAGTTGCTGGCGCGCCGGCTGGTGGCGGTGGGCGACCGGGTATACGTCACCCTGGCCATCGACGGGCCGCTGTCGGTCCTCGATGCGGCGACGGGCCGGACCCTCCGAACCTATGAAGGCACTCGGGCGACCGAAGAGATCCTGTACTGCAACGGTATGCTGGTCTTGTCCGTAGCGACGGAGGATCAGCCCCTGCGGAGCGATCCGAAGAGGCACCACACCAGCCTGGCCGAGATGGAGAAGGACACCACCAACCCCCTGTGGACGGAGGCGCCGCGCACGATCCTGGCGGTCGAGGCCGAGACCGGCCGGGTGCTCTGGAAGAAGGAGTCGGCCTTGATCTCGCTGTCGCTGGCGGCCGATGCCGAGCGGGTCCTCTTCCATGACGGCCAGCGGATACAGTGTCTGGATCGGCAGACCGGGCAGCCACGCTGGGCCTCGGAGCCGCTGCCCGTCAAAGCGATCATGCGCAGCTCCGGCGGGGCCACGCTGGTCCTGTTCGAGGACGTGGTGCTGTACAGCGGACAGGCCCCCGCGGACAGACCCGCGTCGCGCGAAACGGCCATGTTCGCCTTGTCCAGCCAGGACGGCCGGACGCTCTGGCGGGCGCCGCACCATCCGTGCGGCCACATGGGCACCCCCGACGACATCCTGGTGGCCGGCGGACTCGTGTGGAATGGCGCCGTCGCCCAGGGGACGGATTCGGGCGTCATGACCGGCCGCGACTTGCGCACGGGCGAAGTGAAACGCGAGTTCGCGCCGGATGTCCAGACCCACTGGTTCCACCATCGCTGCTACCGCGCCAAGGCCACGGACAAGTACCTGCTCTTCTCGCGCACCGGCATCGAGTTCATCGATCATGCGGCCGAGAAATGGACCTGCCATCATTGGGTCCGCGGCGCGTGCCACTATGGCATCATGCCGTGCAATGGCCTTATCTATGCGCCGCAGCACCCTTGTGCCTGCTACATCGAGGCGAAGCTCTCCGGTTTTGTGGCCCTGGCGCCGGACTCGCCGACGGTGCAGCCGCGACGGGAGGTGCCCGAAGCCGAGCGTCTGACTCGGGGCGACGCCTACGACGCCGACCAGCAAACCACGGCGAACAGTCTGAAGAGGGACGATTGGCCGACATTCCGGCACGATGCCCAGCGCAGCGGCGCGGTGAAGACCACGGTCCGACCGGCGGACTTGAGGCAAACCTGGAGCGCGAAGTTGGGCGGCGCCCTCAGCGCGCCGGTCGCCGCCGAGGGCCGGTTGTATGTCGCGTCGATCCACACCCACCGCATCCACACCCTCGACGCTGTCACGGGCCGGGAGCAATGGAGCTTCACGGCGGGCGGACGCGTCGATTCGCCGCCGACGATCTGGCAGGGCCGGGTCCTGTTCGGCTCGGCCGACGGCCATGTCTACTGCCTTCGCGCCACTGACGGCGCGCTCGTGTGGCGGTACCGCGCCGCGCCGGAAGAACGGCGGATGATGGCTCTGGAACAAGTCGAGTCACTCTGGCCGGTCCATGGCAGCGTGCTGGTAGTCTCTGGTGGCGCGGGCGTCCCGTCCTCGCAGCGCGGGCAGGATGCCCGCGACACGTTGTATTGCGTCGCCGGCCGGTCGATGTTCCTGGACGGCGGGATGCGGCTGCTGCGCCTGGACCCGCGCACCGGCCGCAAGCTCTCCGAAACGATCCTCGACGACAAGGACCCCGCGACGCAAGAGAACCTCCAGGTCCACATCCAGGGCCTGAACATGCCTGTGGCACTGCCGGATATCCTCTCGAGCGACGGCCGGTACGTGTACATGCGCTCGCTGCCGTTCGATCTGGAGGGCCGGCGCAAGTTCGTCGCCTACGTGCCGGTCAAGGAGCAGCGCGGGGACGACCTGCACCTGTTCTGTCCGACGGGCTTTTTGGACGATTCCCTGTGGCATCGCACCTATTGGGGTTACGGCCGCGCCTGGGCTTCCGGCGCGGGCGGCTACTTCCAGGCGGGCCGGGTGATCCCCGCGGGCCGGCCGCTGGTGTTCGACGAGCAGCATGTGTACGGCTATGGGCGGCTCTGGCAGTACTACCGGTGGAGCACGCCGCTGGAGTCCCACCTCTTCGCGGCCCAGAAGGAGCCGCCGGTCGTGACTGCCGGCAGCGAGCAGAAAGCGGTCAAGAAAACCGCCAAGCAAACCGCGAAGAAGGCCGCCAAGCAGACGGGAGCGAAGGCCGAGCCCGTGACGCGCTTCGTCACGGAGTGGTCTCGGGACATTGTGGTGCACGTCAACTCGCTGGTCCTGACGGACAACGCCGTGTGGGCCGCCGGGCCGCCGGACGTGGTCGATGAGGCACAGGCCGTCAAGACCTTGTTCGAAACGGAAACACAGAAGAAGCTGGCCGAGCAATCGGCGGCCCTCGAAGGCAAACGCGGCGGATTGTTGCTGGCCGTCTCCCGCACCGACGGAGAAAGGCTCGCCGCGTATCGTCTGGAGTCCGCGCCCCGATTCGACGGCCTCATCGCCGCCAACGGGCGGCTGTACCTGTCGACCCAGACCGGCGAGATCCTCTGCCTGAGCAGCGCCGCCGGCCCACCGCTGCCCCCGGTCGAGAACCTCGTCGCCACTGCGCGCAGATAAGAACGGGTGGAGACTGCTCAGGGCAGAGGCCAAACCACTGATCGCGCCATGAATTAGGATGCACGTATCTCGGCTGTGCCGGGGACTCCAGAGAGTCCCGCCCTGGGAACGCCAATCTCCTGATTGGCAAGACCAGCCGATCGGGAGATCGGCGCGGGCTCAAAGGGATTGCTCGCGGCCGTCTCATCCGGTATGATATGGTTATGACAACCAAGGAAATCGCCTTGAGGACGATTGAGCAACTCCCCGAGAACGCCTCGTGGGAGGATATTCAAGAGCGGATCAACTTCATTGTTGGTGTCCGCAAGGGCCTTCGCGAACTGGACGACGGCCAGGGTATCCCCCACGACAAGGTCAAGGAGGAGTTTGCCGAATGGTCTTCCAACTGATCTGGGCTCCTTCGGCTCGACTCGACCTCAGCGAACTCGTTTCGTACATCGCGGAGTCCCGGCCCAGCGCTGCCGCCCGCTTCGTCCAGCGTATCTTCCAGGCGATCGAGCATTTGGCCGAATTTCCCGAATCCGGTCGGATCGTTCCCGAATTTGATGATCCCAATGTGCGCGAGGTTATTCGCAAACCTTGCAGAATCGTGTACAGAGTCAAGTCGCGGGAACAGATCGTGGAAATTGCACGGATCTGGCACGCCGCGAGGGGGATTCCGCAACTGTAGAGCGGCGAATTGTGGCTGATCCCGATGAGTCTTGACGAAGAACTTATCCCGGCTGCGCCGGGGACTTTTTGGGTTTTCCACAAGCAACACACTTGCCCATTATCCCCAAGGTCCCCAGAGCCCCAGGAGTTATCCACAAAAACAAATTCCTATACGATGAACTTAT